>Ga0082212_10003099_pt1 | contig 23729 bp, 14 predicted proteins | sample TergutNt197P3_FD_71548 | JGI IMG/M metagenome (GOLD analysis project Ga0082212, IMG submission 71548) | Neocapritermes taracua P3 segment gut microbial communities from Petit-Saut dam, French Guiana - Nt197 P3 | ecosystem: Host-associated > Arthropoda: Insects > Digestive system > Gut ... | reverse complement strand
AGGATATAATACTCAAAATAAAGTTGACGTATGCCGCCTATTCTTTAGACGGAAACAATATGGCTACAGAAGATATTAAGTCGCTTGAACGCATGGTCAGCCATCTTATGGCGAGTAAAGAAATTCCGCCGTCTACTATGGGCATCGTGCGCCCGCTTATCAGCAATATAGGGGTAAGCCCTGAAGAACGCTACAGAACCATTATAAGGATGCTTGAAAATCTTCCGGAGAAAAACGACGGAACTGAGAAAAAACAAAAAGAACAAAAAGAGCAGCCGAAAAAACCTGATAATAAAGACGAGCCGGTTGACCATTTTCATACCGAGACATCCCTGTATATAGATTCGCTTTACAGAGCTTTCAGGCGTTTTAAATTTTTCAAGATAAGGTATCTTGCCCGGCGTAATAATCATTTTAACATAGGATTCAAGAAACGCCTTATACCGTCCAAGAAACTTCTCAAAGCTTTAGAAGATATATATGCGATGCAGGATGAAATTTTGGCAAGGCTTCCTGCCATATCGAAGAACATTCTTGATGACGGTGAGATTGACGACCCGACATGCTTTAACTACTTGCGCATTATAAGGAACTGGCTTACTGGGAGGCCGCTCGTATCGCTTGATTATAGCGTCATAAAGTGGATGGAGAGAAATAATTTTGAGCGCGAATTAAAGGATTATCTTTATAATGCTTTTGCCATCAGAAGTCTCGGCTCTGATAAAAAGGATCGTATTCTAAAACAGGTCAAAGACAAACTTAGCCTGATGAAAGATCTCTCAAGGGCCGAGGTCATCAGCGAAGAGTCCGATGCTGCCAAAAAAGATAAAGAGCGCGCTAATTACGGAATTGATAAAAAAATATATTACTACATGACTCTCCTGCGTTCTTTTCTGTATGATGACAGCGGACACAACCCAATATCGGAGATGCTGCTTGAAAAGTACGGCGTAAGCGGCGGATATAACGAACTTATAATGATGATAATACAGGCGCTCATATATCAACGCAGGGCAAAGGCGGAGGATTTTGTTTATAAATTTGAGGTAAAAGCGCCGGAGGTAAGTTCCATAAACTGGAATTACAGCGATGAATACCTCAAGAAAATAGGCAAAGATTCTTCTTCGCGCAGGCAAAAGGTAGTTGAACGGCTTAAAGAACGTCTGGTTGTTTATGACATCATTAATGATATGCTTGAAACGAAAGACGGCGATAAAGACCTTGTTGAAAAAGGCGTCGGTTTGCAATGGAAAATAATAGACAAGAATAAAGCTGCTCCTGCTGAAGTTTTCAACAATGACTTCCCGGTGTTTTTGGATAGCGGCGTCATTTTTTTCAACAATTTGTTTGCCCCCATTTTGGCAGGCGAACAGTTGGTTTTAAACGACAGAGAAAAAAAGGAGATAGTTTCTTCCATATTTGCAAAAGATATTTTTTCCGATGAAATACGCTATATTGGAAATATTCTTAATGATTTCAATAGCTTCAGGAACGATAACCCGATGCTTGTTCTTTCCAGAGAAGAGGTCGTGCGTATTCTGCAGGGCAAAATAGTAAGCATGGACCATGTAGAAAGTATTATGAGAAATACCGGCAATTTATTTTATAAAATAGCGCAAAAACTATTCCCTTATTACTACAGGCACAGGCAGTGGATAACGAGCGAAAATCCGAAAACAAAGCTGAGTATAATACGCACCCCAATTGCCGCCGATGGAGAACCTCAAGACCCTATCCCGTTTTATGACTGCGTAATTAAAGGCTTCGGCAAGCCTGCGCCGCTTGCTGCCGGTCTTGAGGGTAAAAAAATAATAGGCACCGCGTTCGGAGAAGGCGTCATAGATTTTATATTGGCATACTCATATCAGGTTGCTAACCTGTGTCTTAACGCCGAACTCGTGCGCAATATGGAGGAACGTGACGGCATAATATTCGAGTTAGAGAAATCAGCGGGTTCTGCAGACGGTGCGGATTAGTGAACAGAAAACGTGTCATTTTAAAAATTGCCGGAGCCTTGCTTGGAATAGTCCTCATAGGCATCTTGATATATAAAACCGATGTAGATTCCATAATTAAGCAGCTCGGTATGATGGGCAGTTTCTTTCCGTTTGTGATACTTGTTACATTTGTCTCGCAGTTTATAGCGGTTTTTGCGTGGTATTTGTCGTTTTCCCCTTCCATTTCCCTGTCGGCTCTTTTTCATCTTTTCAATATAAGGCTTATCGGAGAGAGCTTTGCTCAGGTCAATCCGACAAACGTAATAGCCGGAGAAACCCTCAAGGGGATTTTGCTTAAAGATATGCTTGGGGTTGACTACCTTCAAGGCGCCGCTTCGCTTCTTTTATCGAGAATAATGATTATTCTTTCAAGCGGCGCTCTTCTTGTTGTCGGAGCCGCGTTTTTATTTCAACGCCTTGCCTTTGACGGCCTTAAAACCGCGAGCGTAATTGTCTGTATTCTTATATTGACCGCTATTTTGGGTTTTATTTACGCGCTGAAAGCAAAGAAAGGTATTTTTGCCTTTGCAGCGCTTGTCATCAAAAAACTTTTCGGCCGTTTTGAAAAGATGCGCGTCGTCGCGGAGGGCATAAGCCGGCTGGATCTCGAACTTATTGAATTTTATCATCAAAAAAAAAGCGGTTTTTACCTTGTTTTTTTTCTTTCTGTTTTGCACAGAATCGTAGGTTCTATGGAATATTATGTAATATTTTGGGCGCTTGACATTAATGCGGGCTTTGTATCATGTATACTTTTTGATCTCTCGTCGATGCTGTTCCGTTCAGCCGGCTTTTTTGTGCCGGCGCAGCTCGGCTTTGAAGAATTTGGAAACAAGCTGATGTGTTCCCTTACGAATATACCAGGCGAAGAGACATGGGTTACTGTTTCGCTTGTCAGAAGAGGACGGCAGATATTCTGGATACTTGCCGGATTTGTCGTGTATATGTTTTTATCCTCCGGCATAAAGAAAGAACTTAAAAGGGTAAACGTATAATGGAAAAAAATAAAAATATAAAACTTCTCTTTGTAACTCATAAGTATCCGCCCGGTATCGGCGGAATGGAGAACCATTGCTTTGAACTCTATAATGGAATATCCCCAAGTATCGATACTGTTATGTTAAAACTTCCCGATAATGCCTCAAGGGTCTGGTGGCTTCTTACTTTAAGTAAGAGGGTAAAACGTGCCCTTGAGTCCGATAAAGGCATAACCCATGTATATTTTAATGACGGCTTGACCGGAATGTGCTGCCGCAGCATAAAGAAGTACTCAAATGTAAAAACGGTTGTCACGTTTCACGGGCTTGACGCGGTTTATCCTAACAAGATTTACCAGAATGCGTTATGCGATAACCTGAAAAACAGTATAGACGCTGTTATTGCGGTAAGCACGGCAACGGCCTCTGAGTGCATAAAGAGGGGAGCGCCCCCCTCAAAGGTTCATGTCGTGCCTAACGGCGTCGCGCCCTCGCTCAAAAAGGTCAAGCCCGACAAAAAATTTTTGCCGAAGCTTGAAAAAAATCTCGGGGTTAATCTGAAAGGCAAAAAGATACTTGTCTCGACCGGCAGAAGCATAAAAAGAAAGGGCTTTTCCTGGTTTCTTGACAATGTATTGCCTGAGCTTGGGAATGAAATTATATATATTATGGTGGGCCCGAGAGATAAGGGGCTTGGCAAAAAACTTTTTTTCATGAACTTGCTGCCCAAGCGCGTATCAAGGCAAATATGGCTCACCGGAATAGGCATAGATCAGGCAAATATCGACAAATCTCTTGCCAAGCCTTTATTGTCAGGACGGGCATTTCACCTTGGAAGCATACCTGCCGCCGAACTTGAGCAGGTTTTAAGGATATCCTATGCTTTTATTATGCCCAATATCCACATTGAAGGCGACGCGGAAGGCTTTGGTCTCGTAGCTCTTGAGGCCGCTATGAACGGTACGGTTGTTTTGGCTTCTAATATTGAAGGCATTACAGAGGCGGTTCATGACGGCAAAAACGGTATTCTTGTTGAGGCTGAAAACATAGATGCCTGGGTTGGCGCTGTAAATAAGATATGCGCTTCGCCGGCTCTGAGAGAGAGGATAGCCTATAAGGCCGCTTCCTATACCGAAAAACGCTTTTCGTGGGCAAAAATGGCTGACGGCTATCTTAAAATAATCAGGAAATTGTAAAATGCCGGAAAAATGTTTGCGTTTTTTTGATATCATATTTGGTCGAAAATGAAAGGCAAAATAGACAGCGTACTCAACGGCAAGTATTGGGCGCTCCCATTCCTTGTTATGCTTGTATTCTTTACTGCGATGCGTTTCATGAACATCAAAGCCGACGCCCCGCAGGATTTAAGTATTTCGGCGGCGTTGTACACCGATGAGGGCTTTAAAACCTATTCCTCAAGAAACCATAAATATTACGGAGACTGGAAATGGACTCCGGTTGACAACTATGGAGGATGGTACAAACGTTCGGGCATTCCTGCTTACCTGTATCGGGGCTGGTTTGAGGTTTTCGGCGTAAGTTTCGTCTCCATGAAGACGCCTACAATTTTACTCGCGGCCTTGTCAATGGCGCTGATATTTTTTATGGTGAAGAGGTTTTACGATATATATACGGCATATGTCGCATTCACACTTTTCGGCTTTAACCATTTTCTCATAATGTACAGCAGGCTTGCTTTTTACGAAAACTTTTTGATTTTTTTCTCGATTCTGTCTTTCTGGATGGGAGCCGAATTTTTTAGAAAACTGCACTACATTCGTATTGAGAGAAAGAAACGCCATGTTGCCGCCGAAATCTTTCAGGCTTTTCTTTTTTTGACGCTGATGCTGTTTTTCATATTTTGCGGGTTTTTATCCAAAGAGTCCATGAATATTCTCATAGTATCTATTATACCTTTTGGCCTGCTGTATTTCTTTTATTCAAGGCTTCGTCTTACCTCGTTTGTAGTACACACCTTTTACTTTATAGTCATATTAATAACCGTTGCCTATATTATTGCGGGGCATTCCAGATTGTTCGACACATGGTTTACACAAATCAGCGGCATACGCATATTCGATCTGACCATGGGCAATCTCATACCTCTTAAAACAGGCGTAAGTAACTTTGATCCGATATATCTTAGTTTTCTTAAAAGCCTTTTCCTTGAGTTTATCTATAATCAACCGCTGACGTTTTTTTCAGGAATGGCCTTTGTTTTAATCTGTTACTTCAAATTCCTCTATCAGTCTAAATGCAATGCGGTTGACATGGCTCTTTCTACATGGATTATTTTCTGTTTTATTTTTCTTTCAATTATGAAGTATCATCCGGCCCGCTATTTCCTTTTGTTATCGCCGCCTCTTATGATTCTATCAGCCCGTTTTATTGCCTCAATGGAATATGTTAATCTATTGGAACTGTCCAAAAAACTTAAAGTTAAGTCTTTTCGTATTCTGGCATATATATTCTGGTTTTATTTTATTTTCTATGTAGGCGTTACTTTTTTTCTTCAGGCGATACCGTTTTTTTACAGAAAAAAACTATACGACTTTTTCTATACAAACTTGGTAAAAGGCAATATCGATGATGTGCTGCCTGTTATATTCCTTGTCGTATTTATTCAAATATTTTTCTTTGTTCTCCTCGTTCCCAAAATAAAATTCTTAAATGGAGTGTTTGAAAAAAAGAAAACATTTGCCGTCCTTTTCATAGCCATTATCTGCTTTCAGAGTTTTTTACATATTAAGTGGCTTGTTACCGGCAAAAGCAAATTGTACAATATTTCCGTAAAACTCGGTGAGACGCTCAATCCTGATTCAATACTCTTCGGAGGCTGGGGGCCGGGACTTGCGGTGGAAAACAGCTTGAGAAGCATTGTAATACAGGGCGGAATGGGCTACAATACCGATGTTCTCAAAACCCTGCTCGACAAAAAAAAGATTCCGGTTGTAAAAAAGAAGAATGATATTACAGTAAGGACTTATGAGAGCCGTATGCCGCTGTATCTTTTTGTTTCGCCTAACGCGCCTTTTGAAAAAAAGATGTGCGAGTTTTACAAAAATTATTTGACTGCCCGCAACAAAGTTTTCTCTACCGAATTTGGCTATTTTAATATTGAAATGTACAGGCTTGACAGAGAGCCTGCAGCCGAAAAGAAAAAAATGAAAGATTTTAAGCCTTGAAACTCAAGATAAACACGTTAACGGCTATCCGCGCTTTGCGGCGTAACAGACTTAGGGCTGGCCTTTCAATGATAGGCATTGTTATAGGTATATCGTCGGTCATTGCCATGATGGGACTGGGGAGCAGCGCGAGCGTTGCCGTTCAGGACAAGATACTGAGCTACGGCGCTAACGCGATGGAGGTCAAGTTGCTGAGAGGGAAGAACTTTTTATCGACCGATCTTTATATGATAAAAACCTATATGCCGCAGATAAAACACATCACCCCTCTGGATTACATAAATGAAAAAGATGTTGTCTCTATCCACAGGTACCTAAAGAAAAACCACCGGGCGCATATTTATTTTACGAACGAAGAGTATTTTCCAATACAAAACAGAGATGCCGGACTCGGCAGACTCTTCACGCATAGCGATGTGAGTTCAACGGCCAAGGTGGCCGTTATAGGTCAAACCGTAATGAAAAAACTCTTTGGCGGAGATGATCCAATCGGTAAGATAATAACAATAAATAATTTTCCTTTTACGGTAATAGGAGTGCTGAACGAAAAAGGCGAAGCCCTTTCAGGCAGGGATTTCGACAACGTAACTATTATACCCTATACCAGCGGTTTTTTGCGTTTTGAAGGCGCTATATTTAATAAAGTAAACCTGTCGACCAACTACAGTTACGAAATTCCTCAAGCCAAGCAGCAGATAACCGCTTATGTTCTTCAAAGGTTTTTCTCAGGTATAACCAACAACCCCAAAGGGTTTGTCGATGTATCAACCAGCGATGACAAACTAAAGATGGCCAGATACATAGCTAACGCCCTTTCCATATTGCTCGCCGGAATTGCGGCTATATCGCTCTTTGTGGGAGGCGTCGGTATTATGAACATAATGCTTGTTTCGGTTACGGAGCGCACACGGGAAATAGGTATACGTATGGCTATCGGAGCCAAGAAAGCTGATATTATGCTTCAATTTCTTTTGGAATCTTTCTTTTTGTGTACGGTGGGCGGCGTTTTAGGCGTAATTCTCGGTATAGGGGGATACTATGCGGTAGTATACATTGTCGGATGGCCGTTTATGTTTTCACCGGTATATGTAATTATTTCGCTTGCTTTTTCCGCAGCGGTGGGAATATTTTTCGGTTATTACCCGTCCAAGAGAGCGGCCGAATTAAAACCTATCGATGCCCTCAAATATGAATAATGCGGCAGCTTTTTCGTTTTTGAACCTGGCATAAAAACTTACTTTGAGGTTTTAATGAGCGGGCGACCGGGCTCGAACCGGCGACGTTCAGCTTGGGAAGCTGACATTCTACCGCTGAATTACACCCGCAAAAGTTGTTGACTTGAATCCGGTAATATCGGATTGGTTATGATGTCAACTCTTTTTTGTTTGTGACGAGGCGTGAACTTTAAGTTTAAGTTTAACGGTGAAAAGATAAAAGGCAGCGGCTATTCCGGCAAAATTTTAAAGGCGGCTAAATGGAAATAGAATCGGGAACAAGAAATAAAGATGAAGAACTCCTTGTTGAAAAAACTTCAACCAATAGATTCCGTATCGGTCTCAGAATTAAGTTTGTCCTGCCTATAGCTGTTCTCGTCATGTTCATGTTCGGCATGTTAAGTTTTTATTTTGTGGTAAGGGAAGCAAATATTCTTGAAGAGCATTTTGTCGCCTCTTCTAAGAGGGGACTGGCTTATTTTCAAAATACGGCGCAAAACGCGCTTTCGTTCGGCAATGAACTTGCGCTGACGTCTTTTCTAAATGACCTTGAAAATAATTCGGATCATGCCTTATACGCTATTGTTACGGACAGCAACGGAATCGTAATAACCGGATTTGATAAAAGAAGCGAACTTAAAGCCGGCTTTGCGCTTGCCGACGGCATTGAAAGAAGCGCCTATCTGCGTAAAGAGGCGGAAGAAAATACTCCAAGTATAATTATTTACGCGCCCTATAACGGGAAAAGTAGAATATATGAATTTTCAGCGCCTATTGAAAACATTATCAGCAAGAAAGAGATAGGTTTCATTATTATGGGCTTTCCGGATTCGGTAATCATGACCGAAATTACGCTGACACAGAAGCGGCTTATATACATTTCATTTGGTTTTATAATCCTGTCTGTTATAGGAGCATTTTTACTTTCGAGCGCGACCATAAGGCCTATAAAAGAACTTTCAAAGGGTATGGCTATTATAGGTTCAGGAAATTTTGATTATATTATAGACGTGAAAAGGTCTGACGAGATTGGAATGCTTGCCGATAGATTCAATTGGATGACCAGCCAGATTCACGAAGCCAAGAACAATGAAATGAAGAACCGGATCATGCAAGAGCAGCTTGACATGGCAAGGGATATTCAGGAAGGCCTCAATCCGATGACTTACTATCATAAGGGAGGTATTCAGATTAAGGGTTTTACGAGGGCGGCGCAAGAGGTCGGAGGCGATTATTTTGATTATATCGATATAGATGAAAACAGGATAGGCGTTCTCATAAGCGATGTTTCGGGCAAAGGGGTTCCGGCTTCACTTGTAATGGTTATGATACGGACCGTTTTTACTACATATACTAAACGCGTGAATGATATCGACAGCGCGGGTGTTGTGACTGCCATTAATGATTCGCTCAGCGCGGATTTCGCCATAGATAAATTCGCTACTCTGTTTTTTTTCATATATGACAGGAAAAAAGAGGAATTGTTGTTTTCAAATGCCGGACATGGGCCCCTTTATTGTTTCAAGAGAGAGGAAGGCGTTCTTACGTCGACTAAATTGGACGGCATGCCCATAGGTATTTTGGAAAATGCCAAATATCAGCAGGCCAAGGTACGCTTGGCGCCCGGCGATACAATAATAATGTTTACCGACGGCGTAAAAGAGATGCGAAACATCAATGAAGAGGAATATGGGCTTGACCGCATACTCGATATGCTTATTAAAAAACATGATATGCCGGCGGATGAGTTTGTAAAAAACCTTGTAGATGATGTTGACGATTTTAGAAAAGATGTCCCCCCTCATGATGATATGACAATAGTAGTTTTTAAGAGGGACGTCTAAGCGTTGTTACACAATTTCTTCTTCGCTGTTGTAGATTTTGAAAAATTTATCGAGCGTGGCGAGTTTTAATATATTTAAAACGTCATCGCGTATATTTATGAGGGCGAATTGCCCGTTGATGGCTTTCATCTTTTTCTGGCCGGCTACAAGGGTGCCTATACCTGATGAATCCATATAATTTACATCGGCCATATCAACGATAACGCTTGTAAATTGCCCGTCGGTAATACTGAAAAGGGCCTTTTTGAGCTTGCTTACATTGTAAAGGTCTACCTCGCCTGATACCAGCATAATCTTGTGTTCGCCTTTTTGGCTAAAACTTATTTCCATAATAAACTACCTTAATAAACTATCTTGAACCGTTATTATAAGTTTTCAATATTCAGAAAAATCAGTAGTAACGATATATATATGGACATGTATAAAGTCAAATAACTTTTTCTTTAAGAATGACTTTTTTTTCTGTTGACGAACTTTGTTTTACTCATGTAATATTAACTATTGCATGTTTTTTAGGAAAGGCGATGGAAAAACAGAAAGCTTCCTTTGCGATTCTCCCTATTGAGGGGATGAGTTGCGCGGTTTGCGCGCAGCGCATAGAAAAGGCCGTAAGCAAAATAAGCGGCGTTGAGAAAATTTCCGTTAATCTGGCAACCTCTAAGGCTTCAGTCCGTTATAATTCTGATAAAACAGAAATCGGTTCTATAAAAAAAATAATCCAAAGCCTCGGTTATCGCCCGCTTGAGGCTGTTGACGATATTGAGTTAAGCAAAATTATGGAGTTAAAGAGGCTTAGGTATCGTCTTGTCATTTCATCGGTTTTTACGCTGCCGCTTTTCTATATGGCAATGGCTCCAATGTTTGGTATGCCCACGCCTTTTTTGGATATGCACCATAATCCTGTGTTGTACGCGTTTGTTGAATTACTTTTGAGCGTACCGATCTTTATAGCCGGATTCGGATTTTATGTAAGAGGGGCGAGGGCGCTTGCCGCCTTGAGTCCCAATATGGATTCGCTGATTTTTATAGGAACCGGGGCTGCTTTTGTTTGCAGCTTGTATAGTACGGCGGATGTGTGGTCGGGCAATGCCGCCGCGGTTGATTCGTTATACTTTGAAACCGCGGGAATGATTATAACGCTGGTTCTTCTCGGAAAACTTCTTGAGGCTGTATCAAAGGGGAAGACTAACGAGGCCATAAAGAAACTTATAGGTCTCGCGCCTCAGACGGCCTGCGTTGTGCGCGGCGGCATTGAACAGGATGTGAGTATTGATTCCGTACACGCCGGAGACATTGTCATTGTTAAACCCGGCGGTAAAATACCGGTAGACGGCATCGTACTTGAGGGGGCCGCCGCGATGGACGAATCCGCGCTGACAGGCGAGAGCCTTCCGGTTGAGAAAAAAGCAGGCGATAAAGTTTTTGCGGCCACTATAAATACTAATGGTTTCTTAAAACTTTCCGCCTCAGGCGTAGGCGAAGATACGATTTTTGCAAAAATAATAAAACTTGTAGAAGAGGCTCAGGGAAACAAGGCGCCGATTGCCCGCCTTGCCGATGTGGTTTCATCTTATTTTGTGCCTGCCGTATGTCTCATCGCCGCGGTATCGGGGATTATCTGGTATATAGTTACGGGCGAGGCCGGATTCGCGCTTAACATTTTTATTTCCGTTTTGGTCATAGCCTGTCCTTGCGCGCTTGGATTGGCAACCCCGACCGCTATAATGGTAGGCACCGGAATCGCTGCCGAAAAAGGAATACTCATTAAAGGCGGCGAGGCTTTAGAGAGCCTGTGCAAGATTGATATGCTTGTCTTTGATAAAACCGGAACGCTGACATCGGGCAAACCGCATATTACCGACATAATTACCGCCGGTGAATTTATGACAGCCTTCGAACTGCTGAATATAACGGCGTCTGCCGAATCGGCATCGGAGCATCCTATAAGCCTTGCAATATCGCGTGATTCGCGCGCGGCCGAAATAAAGAAAGTCGAGGACTTTACCTCAATGGCAGGATTTGGCATAAGCGCGTTAGTTGATGGGCGGCGGCTTATTGCGGGCAACCGTAAACTCATGGATGAACATTCCATCGAGCCGAAAGAGCTTGCCGCGGCGGCTGAGCGGCTGTCTGCCGAAGGGAAGACGCCGGTATTTGTCGCTGTTGACGGCGCTATTGCCGGTATAATAGCCGTTGCCGACATTGTCAAAGACGAGGCCGCCGTTGTTGTTTCGGCCATCCGTGATATGGGAATTGAGATTGCCATGATTACCGGAGATAATGTCCGTACTGCCGGCGCCATAGGCGAACGCCTTTCAATTGAACATATATTTGCTGATGTTCTGCCGCATGAAAAAGCAAACAAGATAAAGGCTATTCAAGAGAGCGGGCGCAAAGTGGCGATGGTGGGCGATGGCGTTAATGACGCGCCCTCGCTTGTCCAATCCGATGCAGGTATAGCGATAGGCACCGGTACCGACATAGCGATAGAATCAGCCGATATTGTTTTAATGCGCTCTGACCTTATGGATATATGCAGAGCCATTGAACTTGCCGGAAAAACAATCGGAAATGTAAAGCAAAACCTGTTTTGGGCATTGTGCTATAATACGCTTGGTATTCCGGTTGCCGCAGGGGTGTTGTATATTTTCGGCGGCCCGCTCCTCAATCCCGTATTTGCGGCTGCCGCAATGAGTCTTAGCTCGGTTTCCGTTTTACTGAACGCCTTGAGGCTTAAACATAGCGCTATCTTTGAGAAAAAATGAGTCAGGTCAAAACTTTCGATGAACTGTACTCGGCGATGCTTGCGCATTACGGCAATCAAGGCTGGTGGCCTCTTATGGACGTGAAACTCGGCGAGAGTTCCTATTCGGGTAAAGAGGCGCTTTCGCCTATTGAAGAATTTGAAATAGCCGCGGGGGCCATACTTACGCAGAACGTATCGTGGAAGAATGTGGACAAATGTCTGCTTGCCCTAAAGCGTCAAGGCATGATGAATCCTAAAAAACTGCATAAGGCAGAACATGGCGAAATTGCCGTCCTCATACGTTCGGCTGGTTACTATAACCAAAAAACGAGGAAGCTAAAGAATTTTTTGGATTGGTTTAAATCGGAAAAATACAGTTTCGCCGGTATGAAAAAAACGGACGATGAAACGGCGCGCTGCAAACTTTTGGATATAAACGGCATAGGACCGGAGACTGCCGATTCAATTTTGCTGTACGCCGTTCAAAAGAAAACATTTGTGGTAGACGCCTATACGAAAAGACAGCTTGCCCGTATGGGTTTTATCGAGGACGGATATTCCTATGAGGAGCTTCGTTCCCTTTTTCACAAAAAATTTACAGGAAACCTGAAAGATTACAAGGAATTTCACGCTCTCTTTGTAAGGCATGGGAAAAATTTTTGCTCAAAAAAGCCGCTTTGCGGGGCATGTTTTTTGTCAAACAGTTGTTCTATGAGATTTTCTTCTTGACATTTTAAAGTTTATCTTTAAAGTATTGCACTTCGTGTAATCTCACTATGACAGCCAGAGGGTAGCGCTATGAACAATGCAATAACAAAAATGAAAGAATGGGAGCAACTTCAGGCTCATTACGGCAAAATGAAAGACTTGCATATAAAAGAGCTTTTTTCCGCCGATGATAAGCGCGCCGCCTCTTTGTCGCTGTTTGACGAAGGCGTTTTCTTTGATTACTCCAAGAATAGAATTACAGGCGAAACCATGAAATTGCTGCTTGGCCTTGCAGAATCTGCGGGTCTCGCCTCTAAGATTGACGCCATGTTTAGCGGCAAGCATATAAATAAAACCGAAGACAGGGCGGTATTGCATACCGCGCTTAGAAATGTATCGAGCGCCCCGGTTTTTACCGACGGGAGCGATGTAATGGGCGATGTAAGAACAGTCCTTGCCAAAATGAAGGATTTCTCCGATAAGATCAGGAACCGTCAATGGAAAGGCTTTTCGGGCAAGCCTATAAAAAATATTGTAAATATAGGTATAGGCGGCTCCGATTTGGGGCCTGCCATGGTAACCGAGGCGCTTGCTTTTTATTCGGATCGCGATTTGCGTTTCTTTTTCGTTTCAAACATTGACGGGGCGCACATGGATGAAACTCTCGGGCTATGTTCCGCGGATGAGACCCTTTTTATTGTAGCGTCAAAAACTTTCACGACGCAAGAGACGATGACAAATGCCGAGACGGCTAAGCGCTGGGTGCTTGAAGCCTCGGGCAGCGCCTCTTCTATTCCGAGTCATTTTGTCGCTCTGTCAACTAATGCCGAGGCTGTTTCCGCCTTTGGTATAGATACGGCGAATATGTTTGAATTCTGGGACTGGGTCGGCGGGAGATACTCCCTGACATCGGCTATTGGTCTGCCTATTATGATATCTGTCGGGTATGATAACTTTATGGCCATGCTTGGCGGTTTTCACGCAATGGACGTGCATTTTAAGAATACCTCTTTTGATAAAAACATCCCTGTTCTTATGGGGCTTTTGGGAATATGGTATAATAATTTTTTCGGATGCGCGACTCACGCGGTGCTTCCTTATTCGCAGTACTTGCGCCGTTTTACGGCCTACCTGCAGCAGGCTGATATGGAATCGAACGGCAAGAGTACAGACTTAGACGGGAGTGCGGTCATGTATCAGACCGGCCCCATTGTGTGGGGGGAGGCCGGCACTAACGGCCAGCATTCTTTTTACCAACTCATCCATCAGGGTACAAAAATAATACCGGCCGACTTTATAGGATTTGTCAACCCTCTGAACGAGATAGGCGACCATCATGATAAGCTAATGTCAAATTTTTTCGCCCAGCCCGAAGCTCTTGCTTTCGGAAGGACAGAGGATGAGGTAAAGGCGCTCGGCGTGACGGGCGAACTTGTTCCGCACAAGGCCTTTGCCGGGAATCGCCCTACTAACACAATACTTATGAACAAACTGACGCCGGAGAATTTGGGACGCCTTATATCCATATATGAACACAAAATATTTACGCAAGGCGCAATCTGGAATCTCAACTCGTTCGACCAGTGGGGCGTCGAATTGGGCAAAGAATTAGCAAAAAAAATACTCTCCGATTTTGCGGGAGCGGGAGTCAACAAGCATGACGGGAGTACGAAGCAACTGATTGATTTTTACAGAGATAACAAACAGAAATAGCGGATATGCTTGATATTTCTGAAAAAACAGCTTTTGAAAAAAAACTGAAGCGCTTTGATATTCTTCATTCGGAAGCCAATGTTGTAAGAGAACAGGATAAAATTCTTGTCCGCAGTCTCTTTAAAAATTTTTCGCAGAAAAAACTTACGGTAGGTATAGGATTTCAAAGAGCGTACGGTTCGGTATTGTCGGGCGACTACTTTGATCTTATAAAACTTCCGGGCGATCAATTCATGTTTGTGTTCGCCGATGTGAGCGGCCACGGGCTGCCCGCCTATACTACTTTGATAAGACTGCGCTCATCCATAACTCTCGCTGTAAAAGAGGCGAGAAAATCATGCGTCTCGGCTAATCGAGAAATTGATACGGCCGCTCTCGTTAACGAGATAGCTGTGAAGTTTACCGATATAATGGACGAATCAAACTCCGATGATTTTGCCTGTATAGTCTTCGCTTTTATATCGCGCGTTGGCAGCCGGTATGCGCTTAAACTGTATAACCGCAGTATGTTGTTTCCTATAGTCATTAAATCATCTCAGAACGGCATGCAAGTTATAAATCTTAACTACTCCTCTCAGGACTGGAAACCCGATCGCGGTTTTTATCTGGGAAGCGATATGCACAAATTGCTTGGAGAACCGTATTTCAATGTTCCCGAATGCGTTTATACCATAGATGAAGGAGATTCGGTTTTTTTCTATAGTGACGGTATAAGCGAGGCGTGTAATTCAAGCAGCGGAGAGGAATTCGGCGACAAACGCATTGAAGATGTTTTAATGGATTACGCCGGATTGGACCCGCAGGTAGTAATTGACGAATTATTCAGGAATGTATATTCTTTTATAGGAAATCCGGAAGGACAGAAAGACGATATGACCGCGGTACTGATCGGATTTCCTCCCGTTGATAAAAAATAAAATATTGACATCAGAGCCCGTATTTTATATTCGGTAGTTGTGCGAAATTTTAATGTAGGTGAAAAAAATGAACACTATTTTGAGCAAAATTGAAGAACTTGCGATAACCCATGATAAAATATCTCCGGCTCTCGTCAAAGAAAAGGATGTGAAATTGGGGCTGCGAAACGCGGATGGTACGGGAGTAGTTGTGGGAATAACCACAAAGGGCAGGGTAATCGGTTATGAAAAAAATGCCAAGGATGAAAAAGTCGCGGTTGAAGGTAAGCTCTATTATTGCGGGTACGATATAGAAGATATGGTAAAAGAAATAACCACGCGCAACACGTTTGGTTTTGACGAGGTGACTTATTTGCTTTTGACCGGAGAACTTCCATCGGAGACGGATCTCAAAAATTTTTCAGATGACCTTGTAAAAAGGCGCGCTTTGTCAAAACAGGAACGCGGCGTTATTATGGAGGAGGTGCAAAACTATGATCAAATGCACGCTCTTCACAGCGTTATTTCGCATTTAGGCCGCTGCGACAATAATCCTGATTCGACCGATATAAAAGATGTCAGCAGGCAATGTATTAATCTGATCGCGAAGTTTCCGACTATTGTAGCCTATAATTACAATGTGAACCGTTTTCGCCACGGCGAGGACCTGATGATGATACGCCCCAGAAATGACCTTAGTACGGCTGAAAATTTTCTGTATATGCTTAAGGGGGAGGTGCCTGATAAGAACGAGGCTCAGCTTTTTGACATAGCATTGGTGCTTCACGCCGAACATGGGGGCGGAAACAATTCGACTTTTACAGTCCGCACGGTTTCTTCAAGCGGGGCTAATACATATATGGCCATAGCCGCCGGCATCGCTTCTTTGAGCGGTCCGCTTCACGGCGGCGCCAATGAATCGGTAATGAAAATGATGAAGGACCTCAAGAAAAACGTAAAGGATTGGTCAAGCGACAGCGCAATAGAGAAATATCTCGTTGACGTTTTTGAAGGCAGAGCTTTTGATCATTCCAAAAAAATATACGGGCTTGGTCATGCTGTCTATACCCTCTCGGATCCGAGAGCTATAGTTCTTAAAGAAAGAGCCAGAGAATTTTCAAAGCGCAAAAACGCCTTCGAAGAGTTTAATTTGTACGAAGCTGTCGACAGAATAGGCTCGAAACTTCTTTCGGAACGCAAGGGAGTCCCCATAAAGGCAAATGTTGATTTTTATTCGGGCTTTATATACAAAATGATGGGTATTCCGCAGGCTCTGTTTACTCCTATTTTTGCGATGGCAAGAGTCACGGGTTGGTCGGCGCACAGACTTGAGCAGATTGTTCAAGGCAAAATAATGCGTCCGGCATATGTGGCTGCCGATACTAACGAAAAGCCATATCCGAAGCTTACGGAGCGTAAAAATTAACCGCTTCTTTATGCTGGTTTAATCATGTCCAAAAAGTCTGAGGAAACAACCTATTCGCTTATAATTAACAAAAGCCGGGAAGAAGGCTTTGAGCATTATAGGTTAGACAAAGCATCTTTTATTGCCGAAACCGCGAAGATAATCAGGCGCCCCAAAAGAATATTTTTGGGGCTTGGCGATTTTCTTGAAATAGGCGATTATAAACAGCTCCTTGACTCCATGTTTTTCGATGATGACGGTTCTAAATTTGAAAATATCATCGATAAAAATAATAGAAAAGTATCCGAAGAAAGCGATATTCCCTTTTCTTTTTTTAAGATGGCGGTCTATTTTCCCGATTTTCTGCTGAAAAATGTCCCTACTTTCTGCGTTTCGGTTATAGGCAAAAAATCGCGTTTGTTTCCGGGCGCCGAAACTTTCATAAAACAAATCAAAAAATATGATCCGATGATTTTAAGCGCTATACCCTATGAGATAGCAAGCGAGTTTATGAAAAGGCTTGGCCTTGATAAGTCCAAATTAGTGGCTACGGAATACGTTACAATGAAAGATGACGCCGGGCACGATATTTATGCGGGCGGAATTAAGAGTTTTATCTCAGGTGATAGAAAAAATTTTGAGATAGAAAAGAATATTGCCGGCTCTGGTTTTATGGAAGACGATGTAATATACATTGGCAGCGGCGAATCCGGAGTAAAGACATTTTCGACAGTCAACTCAGTCGCTTTTAATACCGCGCCCTCGGTTGCCGCGCACTCTCATATTGCCGTATATGGCTCTTCGCTTGAATCGCTTTTGCCCTTGCTTAATTTCGACGGCGAACTAAACTCATTGCTGTTTTCCGAACAACTTGAAAATTTGCTCCCCTCCCTTGTAGTGGTATCGCGCAAAGCCGGAACGAATGAGGAACTTCAATCGATTGAGACCGAGCATCTTACCATGCAGAACAATATTCTTGGACAACGCTTGGAGCATTCCGGAACCAGCTTCCAGTCTGTCGAACGCGAGATTGATATTACTTTCAGGAGTTCGTTTGTAAATATAGAAGAAGTGCGTTCGATGATAAACAAAAGGATGACGGCCTACAGGGGAAATCCGCTGGAATTGATAAAGCAGATATATTATATCGCAAAGCAGCGCTACAAAGGGTAACTGCCTACCCGTAGTTGAGTATATTTTCAACTAATTCATGTGTGTTTTTTGACAGATTTTTCGCCTCGAGTATACGTTCTAATTGTTTCTTTATAAGCGGTTTTCTTGCCGGGTCGGTCTTGCGGTAAAGTTTGAACGAACGCGCCAGAGATGAGGATATTGAAGGATTGAACGAATCTATTTCGATAATCCGTTCGGCCATGTACGAATAGCCGTTCCCGGATATGTCGTGAAAACGTGTCATGTTTTGCCCAAACGCGCCTGTGAGCGAACGTACCAGATTGGGAATGCGGATGTCAAAGGCCGCGTTTTTTTCGAGTTCAAGTATTCTTTCAAGGCGTCCTAACGGAGAAGAGGCTTGTACCGCAAACCATTTTACGATCACATTACGGTCGTTTTTCCATTTATTATAAAATTCGTCAAGCGCCTCGCCTGCTTCCTGAGACGCGGAATCGGCAAGTACGGCAAGGGAGCCGATTTTCATTGTCATTTCGCCGGCGTTGAAATATGTATCGAGACAGAGCCTGCGGTATTCCTGTTTGCCGGTTGCCGCCAGATACGAGAGGCTCCTCAGCGCGATCTTGCGTTTTGCGGATGAATCATTTTTATCTTTTATGGCGGATATGAAAAGATCGTAAAAGGCATTTTCAAGTTTTATACCTATATCGCGTTTTAAATTTTGACGCGCCGCGTGCAGCGCGTCAAAATTTATAATGTCGTATTCTTGGGCCAGCACTTCTTCGGACGGCAGGTCCAAAGCGAGCGCCTTAAAGCTGTCATCGGTATCGGTTGATTTTATAAGGTTTTCACAGGCCGCGGTCAGATGCGGCGGTAGAATAGATTCGCGGCCCCTTATGAAATCTTCGGCGTATTGTTTTTCTATTTCCTTGGCGGCGCTTTGTCCCGCGTCCCAGCGATTAAACGGGTCGCTGTCGTTGGCGAACAGAAATAAAAGCTCGTCTAAGGAACGGTTGTAATCGATTATAACAGGCGCCGAAAAATTGCGGTTTATCGAAAGACGCGGGCGGTCTGTGATATGTTCAAAGAGAAAATCCTGCTGTTTTTCTTTGAGCGTCAAAATAACGGTTTGGCTGCCTTGTTCGTCTAACGGCATATCGCTGCCGTTTTCGTCAATAAGGCCTGCCGCTATCGGTATATACATTACTTCTTTGCCGGCCGGCATATCTTGCGTGAGGGTCAAATGAAACCTTTTGTTCGTATCGTCATAGCGTTGTGATACCGAAATTCGGGGTGTTCCTGATTGGCTAAGCCACAGGCTTAATTGTGTCAGGTCGGTTTCGCAGGCCGACTCCATGGTTTGCATAAAATCATCGCAAGTGACAGCCTTGCCGTCGAAGAGTTTGAAATAACGCTTCATGCCTTTTTGAAAATTTTTCTCGCCAAGAATCGTATGTATCATACGAAAAACTTCTGCCCCTTTGTCATAGATCGTTACTGTGTAGAAGTTGTTTATTTCCATGTAGCTGTCAGGCCTTACCGGATGGGCGTTGGCGCCGGCGTCCTCAACAAATTGTATTGCGCGCAGATCGTTTGCGTCCTCGATTCTTTTTACCGGGCGCGATTGAATGTCGGATGTGAACTCTTGGTCGCGAAAAACAGTAAGCCCTTCTTTAAGGGAAAGCTGAAACCAGTCCCGCAGGGTAACCCGGTTGCCCGTCCAGTTATGGAAATATTCATGGGCAACGACAGATTCTATGGCGGCATAATCTTTGTCGGTTGCGGTTTCCTTGCTCGCGAGAATGTATTTTGAGTTGAATATATTGAGTCCCTTGTTTTCCATCGCGCCCATATTGAAGGCGTCTACCGCGACAATCATATATGTGCCGAGGTCGTATTCAAGGCCGAAACGTCTTTCATCCCACTCCATAGCCTTTATGAGGGAGTTGAGAGCGTGGCTGCACAGTTTTTCATTGCCCGGGTCGCAGTATATGCGGCAATCGACGTTTTTTCCGTTTTTTGTTTTGTAGAGCTTGCTTATCATGCCGAGTTTTCCGGCTACAAGCGCGAAGAGGTATGACGATTTCGGGAATGGGTCGTGCCATAATGCCCAGTGGCGTTCGTCATCGATTTCGCCTGAATCTACACAGTTGCCGTTGGCGAGCAGTACTGGATACTTTTCTTTAGATGCGATGATTTTTACGTTGAAGACGCTCATAACATCAGGCCTGTCCGGGAAAAATGTTATGCGCCTGAAACCTTCCGGCTCGTTTTGAGTACAAAAAATATCTCCTGATTTATAGAGGCCCTCAAGAGCGAGGTTCTCGGATGGATTTATTTCAACAATTGATTTGAACGTGAACGAATCGGGGACATCCCCTATAATGAGCTGCGTCTCGTTGAGTGAATAATCCGTTACGCTTTGGCCGTCAAGCTCTATTGAGACGATTTTGAGTTTGCAGTAGTCAAGCGCCAATGGTTCGCTGTGGCTGCCATTGCGTATTATCCTGAGAGAAGATTCAACTATGGTCTGCGTATCGTCAAGTTCGACGGTAAGGTCGGCTGACGGAACAAGAAAAGCAGGCTCTTTGTACTCGTTCCTGAATACTTTATTTTTTTTTGCCATACTTATCATAAGAAGGTTATTTCGCCGTAGAGGTCAAGAAAATTTCTCTGCATTGCTTTCGCGTTGGGGCAGGCTTGAAGCGGATATGAACCAAAATTTTTCCCCAAAAGATAAAAAATAATTGACCGTAATTTTTTAATTCCGAGAAAGGATGCTTGGAATATTTATAATATGAATACGACAATCAAATCAGTCAATCTGCCGCGAATATTTTTATTGGCAATCGTTTCATGCGTTGTAATTTATTTACTTTATTTTTCATTCGGCTATGATTTAAGGCTAATAAATAACGGGCTTTATTCTCCAAAACAGGCGGTTTTTCTTTTAATCAATATTTTTGCGCTGACTATAGTTTTCATTTGGCTTTCCAGAAGGAATCTTTTATTCAGATATATTTTTTTAACGGTTGTGTTTCTGCCGTCGGTGATGATATGCTTTGCTGCGTTCAAATACAATGTCCGTTTTACTGATCTCTTGGCCGCCGATATTCTTGCCAATAAACAGGACATTGCTCCTTTTATTTCAGGTCAGGTCGTTTTTGCGTTTCTTTTTTTTATGGCGCTCATGCTGCTGTTCGCTGTGGCTTTAGGTAAGGTCAGAGTAGATATCTTTAATTTTAAACGTCCACGGACGCGTAGCGCGGCCAATATCATCTTTATTGCTCTATTTGTTCTAGGATACAAGAGTTACTGTTACCCTCAGTATACATATTACATGGCGTTCAGGTATTTCTGGCGAGCCGCGACAGGGCTTGCCGAATATAAAACAAAGATGGTGCGCCTTGAAAATACGGAGGAGTCCTCGAGCCTGTCCGCGCCGCTTCCGCGGGAGAGCGTTCTTTTTCTGCATATCGGAGAATCGTTGCGCGGCGACCATGCCCCCATGAACGGATACTATCGCAACACCATGCCGAGAATGATGAAGGAATTTAAAAGCGGCAATCTTTTTTCATTTAAGCGGTGCGTATCTTTCGGAACCACGACAAAATTTTCCCTTCCCGGCATCTTTACGCCCGCGACAATAGCTGATCCGGTAATAAAGTCGTCAAGTTTTATTCCTTTCCTTAACAGACACGGCGTAAAGACATCGGTCTTTTATTCAAAAATCGAATTAAAAAATTTAATGCAGTGGGATGTGGACAAAATAATTTTCGCTCAGGCCATAACAGAAAAATTTTCCTCGCCCCTTTTGGCTCATTCGCTTTTACCTGAAATAAAAGAATTTTTTGTTTCCAACTCAGGCAATATATTCAGCCTTTATCAGGGAGAAGGCTCTCATAATCCGTTTAGCAACTACGATGTGGAAAAATTTACAATATTTGAGCCTGTTAATTTTAGCTTAAATAAGGATTACTCTACAGCCAACGCCTACGACAATACCATTGTTTGTACGGATGACTTTTGCGGGGAAATTATAGATACTCTTCGGAATAAGAATGCCGTCTACATATACGTTTCTGATCACGGAACGCCTTTAGGCGAAAACGGCCTTTGGGGAAGAACCGGCCACGACAGAATGAACGGCAGAGAATTCAGGGATGTTCTCTGTTTTATATGGGTATCGGACAGATTCAAAAAAGAGAATCCGGCAAAATCTGCCGCGCTTGCTACGAATGCCACAATGCCTATCATAAGTCATGACTATATCTACCACACGGTTCTTGGATTTTATGGGGTAAGAAACGCGCATTACGATGCCGGGTTAGATCTCTTTGCGCGTGAGGCAAAGCCGTTTGCCGGGCCGCTGCCTGAGGAACTTCCGCCGGATACTTATATGAAAAAACTGCTTTTTGAATAAGTCTCTGGAATCCATATAAAAAAGTTGACTATAACCTTTGAAAATTGAGCATGACTTTTGAATATTGAAAAAAGAGATACAAAACATTGATAACATGAATGCGGCAACTAAATCATCTAAAAAACTACGAATATTTTTATTTGCAGTCATTTCACTAATCGTAATTTATCTTCTTTACTATTCATTTGATTATAGTTTGAGGCTTGTAAACAACAGACGTTATCCTCAAGTTGCTTTCTGGTTCAATAGTTTAGTTCTGACGATCGTTTTCATCTGGCTTTCTAACAGAAACTTTCTATTTAGGTACATTTTTTTGGCGATTGTTTTTCTTCCGTCAGTAATAATACGTTTTATGGCCTTCAAACATGGCATCCGTTTTACGGATGTTCTGGCTGCGGATATTATCATGGCTAACAAGCGGGACATTGCGGCTTTTATTTCAGGTCAGGTTATTTTTGCGTTTGTTTTTTTTATGGCAATTATGCTGTTGCTCGCTGTGGTTATAGGAAAAAACAGGGTAGTTATCTTTAATTTTAAACGAATACAGATGCGTTACGCTACTAATATTATCTTTATTATTTTGTTTGTTTTGGGATACAAAGCTCACTGTTACCCTCAATCGACATATCATAGAATAATATTTGAGCGTTTTGTAAGAGCCAGAGAAATAATAGTAGATTATAAGACAAACCTGACACGGCTTGAGAATACAGAGGAACCATCGAGTCTGTCTGCGTCGCTTCCGCGGGAGAGCGTTCTTTTTCTGCATATCGGGGAATCAATGCGCGGTGACCATGCCCCTATGAACGGGTACTATCGCAATACCATGCCGAGAATGATGAAAGAATTTAAAAACGGCAATCTTTTCTCTTTCAAACGGTGCGTATCTTTCGCAGATGGAACAACGTATTCTATTCCAGGCATCTTAATGCCCGTTACAATAGCTGATCGGGTAGCGAGGTCGTCAAGCTTCATTCCCTTTCTCAAAAAATACGATGTTAAGACCTCAGCCTTTTATTCAGGGGTCGATTTGAAGAATTTGATGCTATGGGATGTAAGTAAAATAATTTTTCTTCAAAACGTAATGGAAAAATTTTCCACTCCTCTTTTAGCTCATTCACTTTTACCTGAAATAAAAGAATTTTTTGTTTCCAACTCAGGCAATATATTCAGCCTTTATCAGGGAGAAGGCTCTCATAACCCATTCAACAACTACGATGTGGAAAAATTTACAATATTTGAGCCTGTTAATTTTAACTTAAATAAAGATTATTCTACAATTAACGCTTACGACAACTGTATTGTTTGTACGGATGACTTTTGCGGAGAAGTTGTAGATGCTCTTAGGGGGAAGAATGCAGTCTATATATATGTTTCGGATCACGGACAAACTTTGGGTGAAAATGGCCTGTATGCAAGAGGCGGCAGCGGCGGAATGACTAGCAGAGAATCTAGGGATGTTCTCTGCTTTATATGGGTCTCGGACAGAT
>Ga0082212_10003098_pt1 | contig 23735 bp, 19 predicted proteins | sample TergutNt197P3_FD_71548 | JGI IMG/M metagenome (GOLD analysis project Ga0082212, IMG submission 71548) | Neocapritermes taracua P3 segment gut microbial communities from Petit-Saut dam, French Guiana - Nt197 P3 | ecosystem: Host-associated > Arthropoda: Insects > Digestive system > Gut ... | reverse complement strand
CCGGCAACCACATAACCCCCCCCCCCCCCCCCGGCGCCCCCCGCCACGATGTTCCTATTCATCTTCACCGGGAAAACCTCGACGGGTTCGCCCAAAAAGTCTTGCCGCGCACCCCGGCGCGAGCGCCCATCCAGCCATTCTCCGACGGCAAAACCTTCTCCATAGGAAATATATCGGTCCGACCATTTCGCGTTCCTCACGATGCTTGCGGGGTCACTTGCGGCTTTTCCTTTACATCCGCCGACGGCAAACGAAACACCAGAGTGACGATGGCCACGGACCTCGGGCACAATGGAAACGGGCTTTTCGAGGAGTTCCTCGACAGCGACCTGATCCTTATCGAAGCAAACTATGACGAGAATATGCTGAACCTGAGCCGCAGGACCGACAAAAGCCGCGTGAGATCGGACCGCGGACACCTCTCCAACTTTCAGGCGGGAAAGCTCCTCGCGCGGATCTTCCAGGAAAGCAGCAAACCCCCGTCAGCCGTTATACTGTGCCACCTTAGCCGCGACCACAACACGCCGGAGTTGGCGCGCAATACAGTTCGGGAGATACTTTCAGCGCACCGATTCGACGGAATACCCATCCATGCCGCGCGGCGGGACACAGCGATCCGAAAGTTCAGCGTGTAAGAAAAGCCTTGACCTATATAAGGGGAACTCCATGCGCGGGAACATCTGTTTCGCATTAATCGCCTTTCTGGTTTTGGGGCTTGCCCCCGGATGCGCCACTACAGACGGAAACCTGAAGACGGAACATCAGGACGCAAGCGCCATAACAGAACCCCCAAACGACACGGCGGAGAGCGGAAAGCGCAAAGCGCTGTCCGGCGGCCTGTTGGGCGCTTTGAAAGACGGTTTTTTGGGCAAATATTCATACCGTAAAGAGAAGGGACTCCAGGAAACCAGACAGACCCACTCCGAAAACCCGGAGATAACGAGCGCCCGGGTAAAGATCGAGGCGATCCGTACCACTCCAAGCATCGCGGATAATGGCGACACAATAGAGATTCGCATCAAATACGCGGTCCTAACTCCGCGGGAAGACATGACGGTTCTTGTCCGCGAAACCCGCAAGATCCTGTTCGAAGAAAACCAGGTAGGCGAAGCCACGGTGAGCATCGAGCGGGAGGGCGGCACCTGGCGCTCCTCCGTTCCAATTACCCTTCCGCAAGATGTCAGCCCCGGAACCTACCGCGTCGTCGCCTCCGTCCAGACTCCCGACGGAGAACAAGATACCGAGGAGGTCACTTTCCGGGTGCGGTAACGCTTCCTTAAAACCGGTGCGCCATGAAACCCTCCGTTCACAAAAACGACCTCGACCTCTTGGCGGCAGCGCGCCATTGGGACCCGTTTTCCGTACTTGGCCCGCATGTTGTTGATGGAACCGGCGATTCGTTTGTTTCCGTCCGGGTGATCCAACCCAGGGCAAAGCGCGTCACCCTTATACGGGAAGACCAGAAAACCGGCAATCGCATCCCGATGACATCTATTCACCCCGTCGGCATCTTCGAAGCGCAATTCCCCGGAGAAACGATTATTTTCCCGTACCTCCTCAAGTTCGAAGGGCACGACGGCTACCAGTGGACACAGCATGACCCTTACGCCTTCGGCCTGGTGCTGTCCGACTTCGACATCCACCTTCTGACGGAAGGAACACACCTGAACCAGTACAACAAGCTCGGTAGCCACGTCGTCACCCACGGCGGCATCGCGGGAACCGCGTTCGCTGTGTGGGCTCCAAACGCCGAGCGCGTATCCGTGGTATGCAACGCAAACCACTGGGACGGCCGCGTGTATCCTATGCGCATTCGCGGAGAATCGGGCATATGGGAAATCTTCCTGCCCGGCATAGGCGACGACGAGGTGTACAAGTACGAGGTCCGCTCCCGTGGAAGTAACGAAATCCTCCTTAAAACCGACCCGTTCGCCTTCCGGTGCGAAAAACCGCCGCGCACGGGTTCAATCGTCTGCTCCATTGACCGCCATACCTGGAACGACGAAACATGGATGAATGAACGCGCCTCCCGCAATATTCTTGAAAGCCCTTTTTGCGCCTACGAAGTCCATCTGGGTTCCTGGAAACGAAAAGAAGGAGAAGGCGGACCGTACCTTTCCTATAAAGAGCTTGCGGATGACCTTATCCCTTACGTGCGGGAGATGGGATACACCCACATCGAACTGCTGCCGGTGATGGAGCATCCGTTTGACGGCTCGTGGGGATACCAGGTGCTGGGATATTTCGCGCCAACCTCCCGCTTCGGGCGTCCCAAGGAGTTCATGGAGTTCGTTGACCGGTGTCACCAGGAAGGAATCGGCGTAATCCTGGACTGGGTGCCCGCCCATTTCCCGCGCGACGCGCACGGGCTTGGCCGCTTCGACGGAACGCACCTCTACGAACACGCCGACCCAAGGATGGGGGAACACCGCGACTGGGGCACCCTGATCTTCAACTTCGGACGAAGGGAAGTGGCGAACTTTCTGCTGTCCAACGCCCTGTTCTGGATGGACAAGTATCACGTAGACGGCCTTCGTGTCGACGCGGTGGCCTCAATGCTATACCTCGATTATTCCCGCAAACCGGGGGAATGGGTTCCCAACAAGTTCGGAGGACGCGAAAACCTCGAGGCAATCGCGTTCATCAAACGGCTAAACGAAGAGGTTCACGCGCGATACCCTGGAACGATCGTAATTGCCGAGGAATCCACCGCATGGCCCGGCGTTTCGCGCCCCGTTTACCTCGGAGGACTTGGGTTCACGATGAAGTGGAACATGGGATGGATGCACGACACGCTTGCGTTCATGGAGCAGGACCCGGTCTATCGAAAGTTCCATTTTGGGCAGCTCACCTTCGCGCTGCTTTACGCCTTCCACGAGAACTTTGTTCTACCCTTCTCCCACGACGAAGTGGTGCATTTGAAACGCTCGATGCTCGGCAAGATGCCTGGCGACCTCTGGCAGAAATTCGCAAACCTTCGCCTCCTTTATTCCTATATGTACGCCCATCCAGGAAAGAAGATGCTGTTCATGGGCGGCGAAATCGCTCAATGGGAAGAATGGGACCACGACAGCTCCCTCGATTGGCATCTGCTTCAGTGGGACAAGCACCATGGCATGCGTAAATTCGTGCGGGATCTAAACCATGTCTACCGCGCGACCCCCGCCTTCTTCGAGCAGGATTTCAGCCATAAAGGATTCGAATGGATCGACTTCCGCGACATGGACAACTCTGTTGTCTCTTTGCTGCGCCTGGCGAAAGATCCGCGCGACTGCGCCCTATGCGTTTTCAACTTCACCCCGGTACCGCGTGAGGGATACCGCATAGGCGTTCCTTACGACGGTCGCTACCTGGAAGTGCTAAACAGCGATGCCGCCGTCTATGGCGGAAGCAATGTGGGAAACAGCGCGGCGGTCAACGCGCAGGAGATCTCATGGATGGGAAGGCCATACTCCATACACCTTACCTTGCCCCCGCTGGGGGCCCTGTTCTTTCTGCCCGAACGGGAAGCGCCACGGAATAAACCGTAGGACCGCGTGGAACAACTCTTCGGCGAATCCGTCGCCTCTACATTCCAGGCAATGCGCCACAGAAACTTCCGCCTGTGGTTTATCGGCCAGCTCATATCCCTTACCGGAACATGGATGCAGACCATCGCCCAGAACTGGCTGGTCTACGAGCTGACAGGCTCCGCGGCTTACCTTGGGCTTGTCAACTTCGTCGGCGCGGTTCCGCTGGTTCTTTTTACGTTTTACGCCGGGACAATCGCCGACCGCTTCGACAAACGCTGCGTGATCTTCTGGTGTCAGGTAACGATGATGCTTTTTGCGCTGATCCTTGGAGCCCTTTGCTGGACCGGGGCGGTGCAACTCTGGCATGTGCTGCTGTTCGCGTTTTTGCTGGGAACCGCCATGGTGGTCGATACGCCGGCGCGGCAATCTTTCGTCGTGGAGCTGGTGGGGAAAGAAGATTTAAGCAACGCCATCGCGCTCAACGCAAGCATTTTCCACGGAGCGCGCATCATCGGCCCGGCGGCGGCAGGAATTCTCGTGGCGCTCTATGGAGTATCGGGAGCGTTCTTTTTAAACGGCGCCAGCTTTCTGGCCGTGCTCCTTGCCCTCTCCCTGATGGACATCGCGCTGATCCGGCGTACCGGCGGAGAAAGCGATTCCGCCAGGGACCAGCTTGCCGGCGTCCGGTATTTGCGGGAAAACCGCGTGCCGCGCGCCGCTTTCCTGCTTATCTCCCTTTCTTCGCTGATCGCCATGCCGTTTTATGTTCTTGTCCCGATCATAGCGAAGGAAATCCTTGGCGGAAACGCCGGGGCATATGGCGCGCTCATGTCCGCCGCGGGGACGGGGTCGCTCATCGGCTCGCTGTTTGCCGCCAATCCGCGCGCGGTAAAACGCAAAGGGTCGATGCTTGTGACATCAAGCCTGGTGTTTCCCGCCCTGCTACTACTGCTGGCCTTCATGAAGGGATACGCCGCCACGATCACAGTGCTTCTCTTTGTCGGTTTTTCCTATGTCGTGCAAAACGCGTCGGCGAACTCTCTTCTACAGGAGCATGTGCCGGATCATCTTCGGGGTCGGGTAATGGGTCTTTACGTATCCATGCTGCTTGGAATGATGCGGATCGGAAGCCTTCTGCTTGGATGGACGGCGGAGGCTACTTCGGCCCCGGTGGCGCTTGCCTCTTTCGCCGTCGCAGGAATCGCCGCAAGCCTCTGGGTCCGCAAACGGTATCCGGAACTGCAGATGTCGGCGTAGCCTGCAAGTTCAACCAATATGGGTTAATTGCGGAGTACGCCAAATACTTTCTGCGCCAGACTGCCGGCTGCGCTGAGCGGATCCTTGCGAATTGCCTTTTCTTCTTCCTCTATCATCATAAAGAGGCCATCGAGCGCCTTGTTTGTGACATAGCCGTCCAGGCTGGCGTCCTCCTTGCTGATTAGTCCGAATCTGGCAGCGCTACTGGCAAATTTGTCGTATTGTTCGGCCAGTTTCACCTTTGCGATTGCCTGCTGTACGACGGGCCGGAATTTGTCGCCAAGCGGGTCCGACGTGGTTCGGCGAAAATACTCGGTAGCGGAATTGTCGCCGCCGACAAGAATGCCCTTGGCATCCTGTACAGACATGCCCGTGATCGCGTCCACCAGCAGCTTCTTCGCTTCGGGCACGGCAGCTTCGGCGGCGCGGTTGAGGGAGGTTTCCAACTCATCAACCTGTTTGCCCATACCAACGGAGCGCATCATTTTCCCCACCCTGTCCAGCTTATCGGGTAGGGGAACCCGCACCTTGGGATTGCCGAGAAAGCCGTTTTCCCTGCCCAGCATATCAACGGCTTTGTTTGCTCCCTGGGTGAGAGCCTCCTTAAGACCGGCGGTTGCGTCATTACTGGTGAACTGATCAAGAGAAAGAGCATGAGCCATCCCCGGCAGCAACAGGACAGCAAGAAGGATGAGTCTGCACATGACAAACCTCAGAAACACAACAGGTTCTGATCCCGCCTCTTGGTCAGAGCCGCGGTGAACCTGCTCCGTCGAGTTGGATGCGAAGAAACACGGAACGTACAAGAAACGGGAAGCAGTCGGTAGAAATTTCAAAGTTAGGCACCACCCAAATTTTTAGTCGCTTGCGCTTTGATCTCGTCGTCAACCCTGACATGTAACATGGATATCTGGACGGCCATCGTGCTACTCCATACCTTGAACGACTTTATATATCATATTGAAATGCAATCAAGACCAAGCCAATACCCGCTTTATTGCGACAGAGATGTCTCTGCCGGCAATCGCCGCGTTTCTATACTCTTCAGTTTGCGCCGACCCAATACGCTACCGGCTGCCTTAGAAAATCTTCCAACGCAATACCATCGCCTCCTACCAGCAAACTGCGTCGCGGCTTGAACGCTTTTGTAAAAGCGGCGATTCCAGGATGAGCCGGCGGCACGCGACCGCTTTTTACCTCTATGGCCGTCAGCCCATGCCTTGTTCGCACGATGAAATCCACTTCATATTTTCCATCGCGCCAGTAGTACAGATCGCACTCGCCAATCATCGCGGCGTTGGCCAGATGCGCCCCTACCGCAGATTCCACCAGTCGCCCCCAAAACTCGCTTTCCTTACGCGCCTCGGCCAACGTAACGCCGCAAGTCGCTGTCATCAACGCCGTATTGAGTACCTGTAACTTGGGGCTGGAAGCCCGTCGGCGCGCCGCATCGCCCGCATATTTTGGTAAACCGCGCACCATACCTACTCCCGCCAGCAATTCCAGATAATGCGCCAAAGTGACCGTGTTGCCGGCATCCTGCAATTGCCCCAACATTTTGGTGTAAGAAAGCACCTGCCCCGAATAACGACAAGACAGTTCAAACAAACACCGCAGCAGCGCCGGTTTATCCACTCTCGACATCAACAGCACATCGCGCGAAACAGCAGGTTCGATCAGACTGTCGGCAATGTACCGAGACCAGCGTGTCGGCTCCACGATCAACGGCGCCGCACCTGGATAGCCGCCATGGAACACATATTCGTCCAGCGTCCAGCCAAAAGCCGCGCGCATTTCCACAAACGACCAGTGCGGCAAATACAAAATCTCGAAACGGCCCGCAAGACTTTCTGTCAAACCCTGCGCAATCAGCAGCGGCGCAGAGCCAAGCAACACTACCTTGAGAGGAAGCCTCGTCCGTGTATCTTCGTCCCACAGGCGTTTTACTGTTTCCGACCAGCCGGGGATTTTCTGGATTTCATCTATCACCAGCACCGCGCCCTTCTTGTCGCCGGCTTCCAGCCGAGCGATTGCCCACTGCTGATCGATCCAGTTGGCGCTGCGTAGAGTCGGCTCATCCGCGCTTATGTAGCGCACAGGCATGTCCGCCAGTTCACCGGTCGCCTGGCGCACCAGCGTCGACTTGCCTACCTGGCGCGGCCCGGCAACCACCTGTATAAAACGACGCGGTTCATACAGCCGTGACACCAGCACCGCCATCTGCGGGCGGCAGAAAGCATTTTCATTTTTACTCATAATAGTGAGTATTTTTACTCAATGCTTTGAGTAAAGCAATGGTTTTGAGAGGTCTCCCCGACGCATCTCTATGCGTCAGCGGAAAAAACCTTGGGGGCGACATTCAACACGCCGGCAAAACCGGCGCTGTAAAGCTAAATCGTATTTGGCGGCTAATCCCGGTCCTTCTTCTTCGGGCGATCGACGCCTTTCAGTATCTTTTTGCGGATGCGGACCGAGGAAGGGGTGATTTCAACCAGTTCGTCCTCGTTGATGAATTCGAGAGCGGCCTCCAATGACAAGATTCTCGGCGGAACCAGCCGCAACGCCTCGTCGGACCCGGCGGCGCGCATGTTGGTCAGCTTCTTTTCCTTGGTGATGTTTATGTCGATATCCACCGGCCGGGAGTTCTCGCCCACAATCATCCCTTCGTAGACCTGCTCCCCGTCTCCGATGAAAAAACTGCCGCGCGACTGAAGATGGAAGATGGCATACGCGGTAGCGCGCCCGACGCGGTCGGCCACAAGCGCGCCGTTGATCCGCTCGGGAATAGGCCCGCCCCACGGCTCATAGCCGTCAAAAAGGTGATTCAAAAGCCCCGTCCCGCGCGTCAGCGTCAGAAAGTGCGAGCGAAAACCTATGAGGCCGCGCGATGGAATCCGGTATTCGATCCGTACACGCCCTTGCCCCGGATTGATCATCTTGCTCATCTTAGCCCGCCGCTCCCCCAGAGCCTGCGTGACAGCGCCCAAATGCGCGTCGGGAACATCCACAAACAGAAGTTCCACCGGCTCCACCAGCGCCCCACCCACCTTCTTTGTCACCACCTCGGGCCGGGAGACGGAAATTTCATACCCTTCCCGCCGCATCATCTCGATGAGGATCGCAAGCTGCAATTCTCCGCGCCCCATCACCGTAAACGCGTCCGTACCGGAGAAATCTATCCGAAGCGAGACATTGCCAAGCAGCTCTTTCTCCAAACGGGCGCGAAGCTGCCGAGACGTTACAAATTTTCCCTCCTTCCCCGCAAACGGGGAGGTGTTCACGGAAAAGACCATCGACACGGTCGGCTCGTCAACCGCAATGCGCGGCAGCGGCGCGGGAAACTCAAGATCGGAGATGGTGTCCCCAATCGTCACATCTTCGATCCCCGCAAGCGCCACTATATCCCCCGCCGCCGCCTCGGAAATCTCCTTGCGGGTCAACCCTTCAAACCCGTACAAAAACACCACCTTTACGCCTTTAACCGAGTCGCCGGGGCCGCAAAGAGAAACCATCGAACCCGCGCGTAGCGTACCCTCGAAAACCCTTCCCACAGCCAGCCGTCCCACGTAATCGCTGTAGTCTATGTTGGTCACCAAAAACCGCAGCGTCCCCGACGGATCGCCGGCGGGAGGAGGCACGCAAGTCAAGATAGCGTCAAAGAGCGGCTGCAGGCTTTCCCCCGCTCCCTGGCCTTGCGGGACAGCCGTTCCGGCCCGCGCGTTTGCCAGCAGGACGGGAAAATCAAGCTGGTCTTCCGTCGCGTCGAGGTCGATGAAGAGGTCGTAAACTTCGTTTAAGACTTCTTCTATCCGCGCGTCGGAACGGTCTATCTTGTTGATAACGAGGATGACTGGAAGCTCCCGCTCAAGCGCCTTTTTGAGCACGAAACGCGTCTGGGGAAGGGGGCCTTCGGAGGCATCGACCAAAAGCAGCACGCCATCCACCATCTTGAGCGTCCGCTCAACCTCGCCGCCGAAATCGGCATGGCCGGGAGTATCGACAATGTTGATCTTGACCCCGCGATAGACCACGGCGGTATTCTTCGCCATGATCGTAATCCCCTTCTCACGTTCGAGGTCGATCGAGTCCATGACACGCTCGACGACAGCCTGGTTCTCGCGGAAGATGCCGCTTTGGCGCAGCATTGCGTCAACCAGGGTGGTCTTGCCGTGATCCACGTGCGCGATTATCGCAACGTTGCGAATGGGGGCGGAAGTATTCATGAGTTTTCCCAGGGAATCAATATGGCACGCGCCTTACGGCAACAGTGCGGTAGTGAGCAGCGGAACGTAGGTGATGACAAGAACGCCGGCAAACAAAAGCAGCAAAAACGGCAGGACCGACAGCACCACTTGTCCGAACGGCTTCTCGAAGCGATAAGCGGACATGAACAGATTCATGCCCACCGGCGGCATCAGGAAGCCGATCTCAAGGTTGGCCAGAAATATTATCCCCATATGTACGGGATGAATGTCGTAGGCGGCCGCCAGCGGGGCGATGATCGGCACGATGATAACGATCGCGGAAAAGATATGCATGAACCCGCCGACAATCAGCAAAAATACGTTCATAACGAGAAGGAAAGTAATGCGGGAGGTAATAACCGAGCGCACCCATTCGAGGATGGCCTGCGGAACACCGGCATCCACCAGGTAGCCGGTCAACCCGGTCGCCGCCGCCAGCAGCAGCAGAAATCCTCCGACGAGCCGGATTGTCTCGGTGCCCGCGGTCCCCACAAGCCGGGAAGGAGTAACATCCCGTTTGATGAACAGCCCGACCAGCGCGGCGTATAGCACCGTAAGCGACGCGGCTTCAACCGTCGTGGCAAACCCGCCGAAAATCCCAACAAGGACGATAACGGGAAGCAGCAGATCCCATTTCGCTTCCCATGTCGCGGATAGAAGCTCCTTCACGGAGAACGCCGTGCGGCGCGCGTCCGACCGCACCCCGACCATGACAGCCAGCGCCCCCATCAACAGCGACAAAAACAGGCCCGGCAAAAGCCCGCCGAGAAACATCTTGTCCACGGCGATTCCAGCCACGACCCCGTACAAGATCACCGGCAGGCACGGCGGAAAGAGAAGGCCAAGAGAGCCGGAGGAGGTGAGCAGCCCCAAAGAGAACCGCTCCGGATACCGTTCCTCGATCAGCGCCGGAAGAAGGATTCCGCCAAGAGCAACGATGGTAACGCCCGAAGCGCCGGTAAATGTCGTAAAAAATGTGCAGACGATCACCGTAACCACCGCTATCCCGCCGGGCATCCACCCGACTATCGCGCGGAAAAAACGGACCAGGCGCCGGGAAACATCCCCAACAGTGAGAATGTAGCCGGCAAAAGCAAACAGCGGAATCGTAGGCAGCGTAGGCGAGGTGACAAGACGGTAGATCTCCGCTGAAATCGAAGCCAGCGGAACATCGGCATGCCGGAAAAGTATCACCGCCATGCCGCCGATGGCGACAAATAGCGGCGCCCCCATCAGTACGGCCGTGGAGAGTACCGCGATCGCTACCACGAGCGGTCCGGTGTTGAGAATGAGATCCGACGCAAGAGAAGCGGCTCCAACGACGGCAACTATAGCCGTCAACAGGCGACCGCTCCATTTCGGCGTCGCCCTCCGCACGATCCGCCACGCAATCAGCAGAAACCCGGCCGGAATTACGCTTTCCGCAAACCATAAAGGAAGAAACGCGGCCACAACAGGAGAATCGGCCCACTCCGCCCGGACCAGCTCAAATCCGGACCACGCAAGCGCCAGCGTAAGAGCGGCGGAAACCGAGGCGGAAAAGCCGTCCAGAAGTTCCCTATACGGAGAAGGAAACCGCCCGGCAAGATGCCCAATCGACAAAAGCCGCCCATCCCGCGCGGCAATGGCCCCGCCAAGACAGCCGATCCAAAGTGTCGCGTGCTGCACCAGCCCGGTGGACCCGGGTATACCCAAACCCCAAAAGCGGCGTCCGACAATCTCTATAACCGGAAGCAACGCCATGCCGACGAGCAACGCAATCGACGCCGCGTTCTCGAAGCGATCCGCTAAAGTCAAAAAGCTCCGGCTGTCCGGACCAGCGGAACCTTCAAGCGCCGTCATTTTACTTTTGTCCGCCTTTGCTTTTGCCCGCCGCGATTTCGGCGCGGTATTCGTCTCTGAACTTCTTGACCGCGTCAAAAGCCTCGGTCGGCATGATCCCGCCCCGCACCTTCGGATGGACATCTTCCACCATCTTGCGCCACTGCGCATGAACGTCGGGGGACACTTTATGAACCTTCATGCCGTGTTTAATCATCACTTTGATCGCTTCCTCGTTCAGACGGCGCACCTCGACGTGAAGCTTTTCTCCTTCAACGCGGGACGCCTCGAGCAGCTTCTCCCGCATATCCGCCGGAATCTTTTCCCAGGTCTTTTTCTCGATCACCGTCGCGCCGGTAAGAGGCGCCCACCGCAGGTCGATCATGTTTGGCGCAAGCCCAAACCACTGAAAAGCAAGGGAAACAAGCGGCGTAGCGTTGTAGCCGTTTACCATGCCGGTTTGCAGCCCCGGAAGCAGATCGTTAATGGGCAGCGGCACGGGACGAAACCCCACTTCCTTGTAGAGTTCCAAAAGCGTCGGGTCTCCGCCGGAACTCGACATGAACAGCTTCAGTTTCTTGGCCTCGTCCGGCGTGCTAACCGGTGATGTCGTGAAAAAGTGGATCCACCCCGCATCGCCCCAATTCAGCACTATGAAGCCCTTGTCCGCCAGCTTCTTCTCAAGAACAGGAGCATACCGGCTCCGGACGTAGTCAAACTCCTCGTCAGAGCCATACATCATCGGGATATGCAGCGCAAAGAACGACTTTTCCAGGTACGCAAGCCCCATCCCCGTAATGGCGGCCGCCTGGATCTGCCCGATCTTCATCTTGCGGATCATCGCGTCTTCATCGCCGGCGACACCGCCGGGGTAGATCCGCAGCGTCACCTGGCCGCCGGAAATCTTCTCCCACTCATTTCCTATGCCCCGAAGCATCTCGAACCAGGAAGATCCTTCCGGGACGAGGGTCGCCATCTTTATGACAATGGGCGCGGAAAAAGCGGGCGTGGCCGGATACATCAACGCAAGAAGAAGCGCGACTGGCAATATCCTGGCCGCCAACCTATTCAAGAAATAGATCATCAGCCCTTCCTTTCAGCCAGCGCGCGCGGCGCTGGGCAACGAGATTTGCCATGCGAAATTCCGGCGCGCTCTCCCGCGCGTTAAACCGCAGCGCGCGGTCGAGAAGCTCCAGAAACTCTTTTTTGTTCTGTGTCCGAACCGAAATCGTCTCGGCATAGCTCACAAGCGGAGACACCTTTCTTTCTCCAGAAAGCTCCATCGCGCGCTCGAAGTGCCGACGCGCCTTCTCCAGCGAGCCGCCCATGGCTGCCGGACGCCCTCCTTCGAATGCAATGAAATACTCGTGAATCGCCCCGCTATCGTAGCTCTCGTCAAGCGCAAGCGCTCTCCGCATGAGCGCCTCGCAACGGGGCAGATCCGCCAGCATCGCCGGGTCGTTCGAAGAAAGAGACACCGCAAGGCTCCACGGCGCCGCCGTCCAATAAAGAAGGGGAACTTCGGACAAGCCCGCAAGAGCCGCCGCCCGCACAGGGTCCGCCGACAATCTGGAGTCAAAATCTTCATGGCTGACCGAAAGTCCGCGAAGGCCATACTCTTTCGCGCGCAGAAGCAACCGTCGCGCCCGATTGATCTTCTCGGCGCGCGCCAAAAGATTTTCCTCCTCGAGCGCATCCTGCAGAACAAACGCAGCCGAATACTGGGTAAATCCCCTGGAAAGAGACAGCAAAAGCCCTTTGTGCCGCGGCTGTTGGGCCAAAAGCGACTCCATTGTTTTCAAGGCAAACGGAGTCGCCTCGCGCACCAGTTCCGGATCATCATCCCGCGCGAAAGCGCCTCCATCCGAGGACAGCGCGTCAGCCGCCTTGGATGTTATGTAGTTTCGCGGAGAACAGGCGCAGGCAACAGCCGCAACCGCGACCAGAAAAACAAGGATAAGGCGCGCTTTCAAGGGCTTCCTCCCGGCATCGCCTTCGCGGCGTTTTGCCGCAATCCCATCGCTTATAACCCGCAGCATCCGCAACACAGCAGCCCTATATGATTTCAATGCCTGCCGATTTTCATGTTTTCGGTGACCCTCCGGAAACGGCGCGGTTTCACCCACATATGCCCATCTTATGGAATTTACGCCTGATTATACCCTTGAAAAATTCTCTTGGCCCGGCTTACGCTTCCTCATGCCATGCCGCCGCCAAAAACCGCAAGCTTCTTCTCGATGGCCGCAAGCAGCGTTTGATAAGAATCGAGAAAACTCTTCACTCCGTCATGCTCCAGGCGCTTGCACACCTCTTCAATACTTATATCCATCAGGGAGCAACTTTCAATAACCGACTTTGCGGCCAGACACGAATCTGAAAGCGCGTCCGCAACCTTCCCGTGGTCCCGGAAAGCATCCATCGTTTCGGGCGGCATCGTGTTTACCGTGTCCGGCCCTATAAGTTCTTCCACGTATTTGACATCCGAATACTCCTTGTTCTTTGTTCCGGTACTGGCCCATAGGAGCCGCTGTTTGCGCGCGCCGCAAACAGCAAGTCTTTTCCAGCGTTCCGTGGAAATGACTTCGAGAAACTTCGCGTAGGCCGCCCGCGCGTTGGCCGCCGCAAGCTTTCCGGTCAAAGCAAGGGCCTTGCCGGCTTTTTCAGAACCGGAAGACCGCTGTATTTCGGACTTTAGCAGAGCATCAACCGCCGTATCGACACGCGAAACGAAAAACGACGCGACCGAAGCAACCGTTTTGGGATCACCGCCGTCAAATAACAGCCGCTCCATACCGCGCAAGTACGACTCCAGCACCTCGGCATACCGGTTAACAGAAAAGATCAGCGTCGCGTTCACCGGAATGCCCAAGGCAATCGCATCTTCAATGGCGGGAAGCCCTTCCGGCGTCGCCGGAATCTTGATCATGACGTTGGGACGCGCCACAAGGGAAAACAGCTCAAGCGCGCGGTCAACGGTCGCTTGAGCGTCGTTTGCGATGTCCGGCTCCACTTCCAGCGACACATAGCCGTCCGCGCCCTCCGTCGAATCGTACACCAGGCGCAATATATCGGCGGCGTCCCTGATATCCCGGATGACGATCCTTTGGTACGCCTGTTTCGGCGTAATCTTTTCCCTGGCAAACGAACGGATCAGGTCGTCATACGCCGCCCCCAAAGAGATCGCTTTCTCGAATATGGTTGGGTTCGATGTCACCCCGCGCAGACCATCTTCAACGATCAGCCGGGCCAGCCCGCCAGAGTCGATAATCTCCCGGTGGATGTAGTCAAGCCAGACGCTTTGCCCAGCATCGCCCAAGGCGACCAATGGGTTCTTCGTCATTTCTATACACCTTCTTTCAGCGAGAACAGAACCTCCCTGGCCCTGTCGCGCACATTTTCCGGCGTTATTCCCAACTCCGTAAAAACCCGCTCGGCGGGCGCCGACACCCCGAACCGGTCGATCCCGACTTTTGCTCCGCGCGGGCCCACATACCGCTCCCAGCCAAAGGTAGCCGCCGCCTCCACAGACACTCGCGCCGCCACGGACGGCGGGAGAACATGCTCTTTATAAGATGCCTCCTGTTCCTCGAACCGTTCCCAGCAGGGCATGCTGACCACGCGCGCGCGAACCCCTTCCGCGGCCAAAAGCTTCCTGGCGGAAAGCGCAACCGACACCTCCGAGCCGGTGGCAAGCAGCAACAGGTCGGGAGCCCCTCCTTCCGCTTCTTCAATAATATATCCGCCGCGGCAAGCTCCATTTTCCTTAAACACAGCTTCCGGAGGAAGAACGGGGATCTTTTGCCGCGTCAGGACAAGCATGGTCGGGCCATTTTCCCGTTCCAGAGCCATCCGCCACGCCACCGATGTTTCGTTCGCGTCCGCGGGCCGGTCAACGTGCAAGTTCGGCATCACGCGGAACGACGCCAGGTGCTCTATCGGCTGGTGGGTCGGGCCGTCTTCTCCCACGCCAATGGAATCGTGCGTCATGATATAAATCACCCGGCAATTCATGAGAGCCGCCAGCCGGATGGATGGCCGCATGTAATCGGTAAAGATAAAGAAGGTGGCGCCGTAAGGGATTACCCCGCCAAACCTTGCCATTCCGTTCAGCGCCGCGCCCATTCCGTGTTCCCGCACGCCGAAATGGATGTTCCGTCCACCCGGAGCGGCTTCTGGCAAAAACGCCCCGCTGTCCTTGATGATCGACTCGTTTGAGGAGCCAAGATCCGCCGAACCGCCGATCAGTTCCGGAACTTTCGCCGCGATCGCGTTCAGCACGACCCCCGAAGCGCTTCTTGTAGCCATGCCGCCTTCAAATGTGGGTATTCCGTCGGCCCAGCCTTCCGGAAGATCTCCCCGCATGCGGCGCTCCCATTCCAGGGCAAGATCCGGAAACGCGGTCTTGTACGACGCAAACCGCTCAAGCCATTCCTTTTCCCACCGTTCCCCCCGGCCGATTGCTTCGCGGCAGTGGGCCAGAACATCCTCCGGCGCCAGAAACGAAGAGGTTGACGGCCATCCCAGGTTTTCCTTCGTCTTTGCTATCTCGTCCTCGCCCAGCGGAGCCCCGTGCGAGGCGGAAGTATTCTGCTTTCCGGGGCTGCCATAGGCGATGGTCGTACGCACTATCACCAGGGTAGGACGCTCCCTTTCGGAAAACGCCGCATCCATCGCTTTGGACATCCCGTCCAGATCGGTGTTCCCGTCCTCAACACGCAGGATATCCCAGCCGCATGCCTCGAAACGGGCTGCCACGTCGTCGCTTAACGCGAGATCGGCCGGCCCTTCAATAGTGATCCGGTTATCATCATAAAAGACTATAAGGTTCGACAGCCGCTGCCGCCCGGCAAGCGACGCCGCTTCATACGCTACTCCCTCCATTATGTCGCCGTCCGAGCACAAGGCCACGATCCGGTTAGAGACAATTTCATGCCCCGGTCGGTTGAAACGCTGGGCCAGAAACCGGGAGGCGATAGCCATCCCGACGGCGTTCCCAATTCCCTGTCCCAGCGGACCCGTCGTAACCTCCACCCCGGCAGTGTGATTTGCTTCCGGATGGCCCGGCGTTTTGCTTCCCCATTGGCGAAACATCTTTATGTCGTCGAGGGAGAGATCATACCCGGTGAGATACAGCATGGAATACAGCAGCATGGATGCGTGACCGCAGGAAAGAATGAACCTGTCGCGCCCTGGCCATGCGGGGTTTGAGGGATTGTACCGGAGATACCGCGTCCACAGCAGATATGAAAGCGGAGCAAGAGCAATTGGCGCGCCGGGGTGGCCGGATTTCGCCTTCTGAACGGCTTCCGCCGACAGGAAGCGGATGGTGTTGATGGAGCGAATGGCAAGATCATCGTTCTTCACGGAACTTCTCCTCGTTTTGGTTCTGCGTTCAGGGCCATTAAATAGGCGGGACGTATTTTACATATTTCGCGGCGTAATGATAGGCTAAGATTATACCCGATTCACTCGATCAGATCCTGAATTCCCGCTCACCACAAGCAACCAGAGCGGTTTTTCTTGTCGCGGTCTTCCGGCGCGCCATATTCGGCTCCTTGACTTGTTATCGCGTTTAATGATTATATCTTCTCCGGGGCAACCGTGAAACTGCATAGGCCACATATCGAAAAAAAAACGATTAACCTTCAAAAAAAACCTTATTCGTAGTAATCTTTTCCTAGTTTAGTGCCGAGAAGATAAAAACAGACACCATAACCACCAAAGGAAAAGCCAGAAACGTGGGTGATAAAAATAAAAAGATTTTGATTGTAGACGACTCGCTCATGATCCGCCGAATCGTAGGGATGATCCTTAAAGAATTCAACTACGACGTGATTACTGCTGAAAACGGCCTTCTCGGCTGCGAAATGGCCAAGGCGAATATGCCGGACCTCATAATAATGGACGTAACAATGCCGGTTATGAACGGCATCGAAGCCGTAGCCAAAATCAAGGCCGACGCGGAAACAGCGCATATTCCCGTGCTGATATTTACCTCTCTTGGCAGCGAACACGATATACAGGAAGCCCAGGCGGTCGGCGTTGCCGGTTTCCTTAACAAGCCAATAGCTAAAGATGAGCTGAAAAGCGCCGTATCCGCGCTTCTTTCCTCAAGCAACGACTCTTAATGAAATGAACAGTCTCAAGGATGTAATGGCAGAGACTTTATTCGTTGAAGAGTTCTTCTCATCCCTAAAAAATGCATATGAAATAAGCGCCTGGCTCGAGGACGATACCGGCGAATATGTCCCTCTGGAAGGGACAACGGTCGAGAATCTGCCCCATACATGCTTTTTTCCATTTGAAATGGGAAAAGATTACGGCGGAATCCGGTGCGCCGCGGAACACGATGAAACGCTGCAACGGGCCAAACCGTATATTCTCCTCGGAGTTAAAGGCATCGACCACCTCCTGGTCCATGATATAGATCTCCTGCAAACCAGCGAAGAAATGCTCCAGCTCTCCGGTCAGATGACCTTCCTCTTGAAGTTCGCTCAAAAAGCCCTTGGCATCAACCGTATTGAAGCATTCTGCCGACTGCTCCTCAGAGAGATCGCCCCGTCCATCAATGCGGACTTCGGGCTCGTCCACATGGAAAGCCACGGAGACAAGAAGATCGATATCCTGCACAACGTCAAGGAAAGCGAGCTTGCGGAATTGCGCGCTAAAGGGCTGGACGCGATCTCCTCCCAAAGCGCAACCGTTATCTCCAGCCTTGAAGACGAGACCTCGGTCCTGTTTTGCCCTATCAAAGACAATAACGGCCCGATCGGCTACCTGGCCTTCTTCAAGAGCGCGAACAAACGGTTCTTCTCCTCCGAGGACAAACGGTTCTTCTCCTCTTACGAGAAGAAATTCGTCATGATTATCGAGCACATCATCTCCCCAATCGTAGAAGGAATCCGGCTATACGGAAGTTTGCAGGAACTTTACTTAAACACGGTTCGCACCCTGGCCGCCGCAATCGACGCCAAAGACCAGTACACCCACGGACATTCATCACGGGTGGCCTGGTTCTCAAAAGCCCTTGGCAAACAGCTTGGCATCTCCGACACGGAACTGCATGATCTGGACGTAGCTGCGTATATGCACGACCTGGGAAAGATCGGCATATCCGAATCGATCTTGAGCAAACCCGGAAAGCTGACAACAGAGGAATTCGTCGAAATAAAAAAACATCCCCTCTTGACGCACAAGATACTGGAACCAATCCGCCTGTCGCCCACTATAGTCGACGCCGCCGTACAGCACCACGAACGGTTGAACGGCACCGGATATCCTTTCGGACTGAAAGGGGACCAAATATCGCCGCTTGCCCGCATCATCGCGGTTGCGGACATATTCGACGCCTTGACGTCCAAGCGCCCCTACCGCGACTGCATGACGGTCGAGAAAGCATTGGGAATAATTTGTGACGACATTGATTCCGTATTTGACCGCCGGGTAGTCCAGGCGCTCACCAATGTCATCGAGGATGTGGAGCCAAATAAAGACCAGCAACCCGACACGCCGGAGTTGCACTATGCCGACCTAAACCATCTTCACCGGTTCCTCGCCGATGTATCCCGACGCATCCACCAGACCCCAGATCCATGCCCTCAGGCTGAAGAAACCGGGACAAACGTATCCAACGCCTGAAACCTCTCCGCACAACTTCTTTACACTGCATCATTCGCGTTTTTCGCGTCGCCGCCACCAATTGCGCCATTCCGTTCAATTACATCGCAGATGTCATTTTTGATATAAACCCTATGCGCATACAAAAATTTTCACCTTTAAACGCAAAATTTCATATATATTTTCAGTAATTATTTCGAAAGAAATTATATAGAACACGGGGTTACGCGCCTTTTGCGGCACAACGCAAATCCCGGCTGATTAGCAAACAGACAAACCGCTATAAGACATTAACTCCGGCAGTTTCAATAGCTCCTGTTTTCCGGAGCCCGACAGGAGAACAATGATTAGGAGAATCCTCGCGGATCTCTTTTTCGAACTGAATTACAATAACAAAAGTACAGAGATTACATGACGGAAGAACAACACAACTTGGGCGCGCTCAGTTCTGAAGAGCAGAATTTACTTCAGAAAATCATGAGCATTGGGGTTGGCAACGCGGCGGCGGATCTGGGCGCCGTGATTGACATTCATGTACAACTGAGCGTACCTACAATCACAGTCATCCCCTCTGTTGAACTGCTCAACCACATCCGCAAAAATGTGTCGGATGCCCACGAGATCAGCATCATCGAGCAGAACTTCTGGTCGAAAATCCAGGGGACGGCAATGCTGATATTCACCACCGGAGCCGGGCGAGCGCTGCTCAGTCTAATGGGCGCCATAGGCAAAGAGCAGGTGTTCGAATCTGATCCGATGCATACCCTCGAAAAAGAAATGCTGATGGAAATCGGGAACATTCTCACCGGCGCCTGTGTTGGTAAAGTAGCGGAGCTCCTTGGGGATTTCGTCATATATTCTCCTCCAAGAGTCCTTATCGGAGCCATAGAAAGCGCGAACTTGTCCAAAATGGTCTTCGACCAGAAAAACTTCGCCACAATACTCCAGACGACTTTCAATTTCGAAGAACAAGATTTCAAAGGGTGCCTTTTCCTCATCATCAACCACGAATCGATCGGCTGGCTCCGGCAGGCCCTCAAAAACTTCTCAGGTCAATAACAAGTGAATTTTAATAACGTTCTCAACGCATTAAATCTTGGAATTGTAATCCTGGACTCGGAGTACAACGTCCGGCTCTGGAATGACTGGATGGCTACCCACAGCCATCGCAACGCGGAAGAAATGATTGGCCGCAGCATTTTCGACATCTACCCTAACCTGAACAAGCCGGTATTCCTTCGCAGCTTCAAGTCTGTCTTCACCTTCGGCAACTTCTATTTCTTTTCACAGAAGCTGCACGGATATCTCTTCCCGATCCCTATCACAAGCTCGTTTCAGACCTCCTTCGAACTCATGCAGCAAAGCTGCACCATCTGTCCTATGCGGGAAGGCGACGGGCCGCAGGTGACCCATCTCTGCATCACTGTTCAGGACGTCACGGAAATGGCCGAGTTGGTGGAGACAAACCAGCGAGACTTCCTGACCGGAACCTACAATCGCCGGTTTCTCTTCAACCGGCTTAAAGAGGAATTCGAGCGGCACCGGCGCTACAAAAGGCCGATGTCATTGCTGATAATAGATATCGATCATTTCAAATTGGTGAACGACACATACGGCCATCAGTGCGGCGACTTCGTCCTGAAATCCGTATGCGACACCATACAGTCGGCCCTGCGGCGAGTGGACATACTGGCCAGATACGGCGGAGAGGAGTTCTGCTGCATCTTGCCTGAAACGCCTTTCGAAAATTCCCATCTGGTTGCGGAGCGAATCCGCTCACAGGTGGAAGCGACTTTATTCGAATACAACGGAAACTTTATCAAGGTAACGGTAAGCATAGGCATCCCGAAGCCGGCCGAGCCGACCGATTCACTTGAAACCCTCCTGAAAAACGCCGACAGCGCTCTGTATGAAGCAAAAGCGTTCGGTCGCAACAGAGTCGCTTTCTCCCGATAGTTTTTTCGCGCTTACGCAAAACCCGCCGTTAGCATCAACGTTTTTTGAACAGCGGGAGAAGCGCTTTTTTCGGCTTCCCCCGCTTGTCACCATCGCCGCATCAAGACCCAAAACGCCGGTCTGCCGTTTAACCCCGCTGCCTGTAATCCGCTTCAATCTCCGCGCTCCAATCATCACAAAGCGCCGCTCCTTGCGGAGCCGCCCGGAACGCCGCAACGGTATCGCTGAGAACCTTGTAGTTCAGCGCAATTCCCTTGCGATCTTTGCTGTAGTTCTGGGCGCGGTTTCTGCCTATACCGATACGGTCGGCAACATCCACCGCGTCGATGTCCGCGCCAAGGAATACGAACTCCCATCCGTACCTGGATTTTTGCTGTTTAATCAGCGATTTCACCTTGCCGTAACCAAACTCGCGGCTTGCGTTCTCCATGCCGTCCGTGGTGATGATAAACACCACCTTTTCGGCGCGGCGGCCTGGGGCGGTGCGCTTCTGAACGTTTATAATTTTATGTATCGTTTTGCCAACGGCGTCGAGCAGAGCGGTGGTGCCACGGACAAAATATTCCTTCTCTGTCAGCGGACTGACCGCCTTGGTGTCAATGCGGTCGTGCAGGATTTCATACTTGTCATCAAACAGCACTGTCGTAATGCGGCATTCACCCGGCTCCGTCTGCTGCTTCGCAAGCATGGAATTGAAACCGCCGATGGTGTCGCTCTCAAGCCCGCCCATCGATCCGCTGCGATCAATGATGAAAACCAGCTCTGTCAGGTTTGCTTTCATCGTGTTTTCCTCCATTCCTCAATTTATGAATGAAGGATAGTGCGGCGCGTCAAGCAAGTGGTCGCCTGGAAAGCGACAAATGATTCAGATTGAAACTTTCACAACAGCGTATTTCAGCAAACCGTTTGGCACTCCCAAATCATGGTATTTCTTCCATTCGATTGTGTATTTATTTTTCAAAGTTAGTTCCTTCTTGCGTCCTTTGCCAGTGCCTTTACCCCATTTCATCGTTCCGGTTTTCACAGCGCCATCATGTACGCTAAAAGAAGCGTAACCAACATTCTCATCCTTTGGCCTATCCCAATATGACGGATCATTTGTTAACCATACCGCATAGCCAAACCTGAAATTGCCAGGTTGTTCAGCAAACGCTTCTATGCGGCGAATATCTTTAATAAAATCATATCTGTTGAAGTTTTGCGCTCCGTGGTTCTTCAGATTAAATTTCTCATTCTTCCAACAAAAAGGCTCTTCAAGTTTTTTAGTTTTATACTTCAACTCAATTGGGTATGCATGGCCTTCAAGCTGGACAAAAATGTCAATGTATTGGATCGATTTGTCAGGAACCATGTACGGATATTCAAGCCTGACTTCTGCCAACTGGTATAACGACTTTATTTCCCACGCAAGAGCAAATTGAAAATCAGCCTCAGAGTGAAATACCGGTCGCTTCTCGCAAAGTTTTTTTATTACAGCATGTATATTCACTTTATTTTCACCCCCCCAGGATGGGTTGGTCGTATTCGAACAGCACATTGTTGATTTCGTATATGTCGTACTTTTCACGCGTGATGAAGTATTTCACAATCACATCAAACATCACGCTGCGCGAAAGGATATAGCCGGCGCGTTCAAGCAGATCGTTAGTTTCGGCAAGAGAAAGCTTCAGGGCAACGGCAAGGGCAATAACGGTTTTCTTGCTCGGCATATACCCCCTGCCCGTGCGGATCTTGGAAAACAGCTTACGGTCGATGTTAGCGCGTTTGTAAACTTCCACATCGGTTTTGCCCTTCGCGGCAATGAGCCGCAAAAGCGTTGTTGAAAACGGTTCGTCAAGCCGCTCAAACGCGTCACTCAGCTTGCTTTCTTTACGCATGGCGGACAGTCTTGACGCGGGGGCCGCCGCCGAAGCGCAGGAGTCGGCGGCTATAGACTCAATGTTTTTTTGCGCCAACACCTTGGACCGCCCGCGGCGATGCCTTGTCTCAAGCTCATCCACATAGTTTTCGTCGACAAAGGCTTTTACTTCGTCGAACAGTTCCCGTGAAACAGAAAACGCCGCCTTGTCGAATACGACAAGCGACACGTCCATATCATTGCTTTGCAGCCAGTCGGCGATTGCGCTTGTCGCGACAGACAGCGCCTCGTCTTTCGGATAGCCGTAAATTCCGCTTGAAATCAACGGAAACGCCACGCTTTCACAACCATGCTCAAGAGCAAGGTCAAGCGCGTTTGTATAGCACGCGCGAAGCAAGGCTTCCTCGCCCTGTTTGCCGTCGCGGTAAACAGGACCAGCCGTGTGGATGATGTGCTTTGCATGGAGGGCAAAACCTGGTGTGATAACCGCTTTGCCTGTCTGAATCGGAGAGAGCGCGTCGCAGACCGCCTGAAGCTTTTCCTCGCCGGCCGCGCTAAAAATAGCGCCGCACACTCCGCCGCCTTTCTTGAGATTCGGGTTCACGGCGTTGACGATCGCATCGGCACGGAGCTTTGTTATGTCGTCTCGGACAATAGTCAAGGGCAATACGTATCACCGCTTTTTATCAAAATTGCCGGTATTAAAGCGCGATGGGTTTCCGGCAACATCATACCATAACCGCGCCGATCCGTCAGTCGTCCCTAGGCCGTAGTAATAAAGCCTTGACAACCGCCCGCTCTCATATATAATTTTAGGCGCGGCGACTTAACGATTCTATTTAAGGGGTGAAGATGTCCAAGAGGTTTGGTGCCGCGCAATCGGCGGTATGAACCGGCTGTGGAGATGAAAGCAGGCCTCGGCAACATTTAGGACTGACCTTGCTGTTTACAAGGCAGTTTTATGTTGCTTGCGGCTTATTTTTATGTCCGCAGCCCGTTTTTTTTGCCGTTAAGCTGCCGCGAATAGACGACGGCGGAGAGATTAATGGAAACACTCGATATTGGCTTAAGCGATATCAACGATCTTTTTATTGAAATTGGCCTTGCCGACCCGAAGGGCGCGGAATACGGCGAACGGCTGAAGAAGCGAGACCAAGTTTTTGATTATGCGGCAGTCTTTGATGCCGCGCTTAAAAAGCTCTCGAAGAAGAGGACCTTAACGCTCCTGGACTGCGCCTGCGGCAGAAGCTATCTCTCGTTTTACCTCAACCATACGCTGGCCGCGGCGGGCCGGAGCAACCTGCGGTTCATCGGCGTCGACACAAATCGCGATCTCATCGAAAAATGCCGCCGCGCGGCTTCCGCGCTGGAATATTCCAACATGGAGTTCTATTGCGGAGAAATAAAGGAATGCCGCGCGGCGGAAAAGACGGACGTGGTATACAGCCTGCACGCCTGCGATACGGCGAC
>Ga0082212_10003097_pt1 | contig 23735 bp, 24 predicted proteins | sample TergutNt197P3_FD_71548 | JGI IMG/M metagenome (GOLD analysis project Ga0082212, IMG submission 71548) | Neocapritermes taracua P3 segment gut microbial communities from Petit-Saut dam, French Guiana - Nt197 P3 | ecosystem: Host-associated > Arthropoda: Insects > Digestive system > Gut ... | reverse complement strand
AATTATTTTTGGTAACGAATACATTGAGTATCGAAATATTGATGTCACTTTGTTTGATATGACTGGTATCAGCGAAACAAATAAAGAATTAGATAAAGCAGAGCGTTTGCAAGTATTAAAAGAATTACTCCCCGAACGAATTTTGCATGATTATCAGGTGTGGTCGTTTCCAATTAGTCAAATGCAGCGAGTAAAACGTTATTGGTGGGCAGAACGATTGTATTATTTTTTAGAAAGGACTTTGTTTAAATGGGAAAAATTACTAAAGAATTAGATTAAAGTCAATACAATTTTATTTATTATGTTATACATTGAACCAGGTGGCGGTTTAGCCAATAGAATGAGAACTCTTGTTTCTGCGATGGAATTACAACGAAAAACGGGAGTGGAAATAGTTTGTATTTGGAATGAAAGAGCAGAATTAAATGCTCCTTTTAATAAATTGTTTGAGGATATTAGCGGAGTGAAAATAATTTCTCCAACCCCAAAATACAGATATTTGAAATCAATTTATCAAAAGAATTTTGTTTTGCGTTTATTGGCGAAACTGATTAATAAATTTTTAGGATTTGACTATGTAATATTAGAAAAATTCTTAAAAATTAAAAACATCAATATGCTTGATATGTTGAAAAACAACATAAATTCCAATTTTTATATAAGAAGTTGTGATGAATTTACAAGCTGGAATTATGATAGTTATCAAAAATTTAAACCAATAAAAGAGATAGAAGAAAAAATAGTAGATACTTATAAATTGTTATCAAACAATAATTGGTTTGCACATAAGACGAACCGACCAATTTAATTCCATAAAATATAGTCCAATTGAATTGTTCGAGGAAAAAATCGACGATGTTTTATCAAAAAAAACAGATGTTGTTTTTTATCTTTCGACAGATGACCCAACGGTTGAAAACAGATTGAAGGCAAAGTATCAAGATAAGATTTTTGTTCGTAAAAAAGAATTTAACAGAAATACGATAACAGGAATACAAGATGCTGTTGTAGATATGTTTTGTTTATCAAAAACTTCTGTGATATATGGTTCATTTGCTTCTTCGTTTTCAGAAATTGCCGCAAGAATAGGTAACATAGATTGTATTTTTGTTAAAAATGATGAGTAATAAATAATATGGAAAATTTAGTATCTATTGTAGTTTGTTGTTACAACAGGAAAAATTACATCGGTCAATGCTTAGACAGCATTCTTGCCCAAAAACGAAATTTTCCCATCGAAGTTATTATTGGCGATGATGGAAGTACCGATGGTACGCGCGATTTGTTGTTGGAATATAAACAGAAATGGCCCGACATTTTTGTACTTCAATTTCAAGAAAAGAACTTAGGAATTGGCGGAAATTGGGCAACTACGGTAAAAATTGGACGAGGAAGATATATTGCTTTGTGCGATGATGACGATTATTGGCACAATGAATATAAATTGCAGAAACAAATAGATATTTTGGAAAATAATTCGGCAATCGGTTTAGTGCATACAGATTACAGAACGCTTGATGAAAAAGGAAAGCTGGAAGAAAAGAAAGTAAAAAACATTGAAAATGATGATTTGATACAATTGCTTTTTAAGGGAAAGTATTCTAATTTGACAAGTTCTTGTGTTTTCAAAAAGGAATTGTTGGATAAATACGTTGATTTGGACGATTATGTAAAATATAATTTTCCAATTCAAGATTGGAATACGTGGATTTTGATTGCCAAATATACCACTTTTTCCCATTTGCCGGAATCTACAGTTACTTACCGTATAACTTCTGACTCAACTTCTCGTCCAATAAATTATGAAAAGTTGAGTGATAAATATGCAAAAGAAAAAATCATGTACAAGTATTTATGCGATAAGTTTCCAGATGATTTACCGTTTAATGAAAAAGGCTGGGATAGTTATGTAAATCATTTGTTGTTTAGTTTGGCATACAAACGTAAAGATTTTCGAAAAGCGAAAGAATATGCAAAGTTGTTGGGAAATAAAAAGTCGTTGAAAATTTGGAGCACTAAAAATCGCTTATTTTTCGAATTGTTTTATTTCGGAAAAAAAATAAAAAATAAATATTTTTCTTAACCATTAGTTATGCTACTTAGTATTATAATTCCTGTATATAACGTAGAGCAATATCTATCTAAATGTTTGAATAGTTTGCTGCAACAAGATATTGCGGCTGAAAATTACGAAATTATCGTAGTTAACGACGGCTCTACCGATGATAGTATGGCTATTGCCGAAGAATATGCACAAAAACATCAAAATATAATAATAATTACCCAAGAAAACAAAGGCTTAGGCGGTGCAAGAAATACGGGAATACGTCACGCCACCGGAAAATATCTTTGGTTTGTGGATTCGGATGATTATATAGAATCTAATGTTTTGAAAGAGTTATTGGATTTTATAGAGAAAAAAGAGTTGGAAATTCTGCGTTTTAACTATGAAGCCGTGAAAGAAAATGGAAATATCATAGCGAAGAAAAATAATAGTTTACACAGCATTGTATATAGCGAGAATATAGTTACGGGCGAAGAGTTTTTGTCAAAACAGTTAGGTTGGGCTTGCTATGCTGTGATGTTTTTATTTGACACAGAATTTATCAAAAAAAATAATTTGTATTTCAACGAGAATATTTATTTTGAAGATATAGAATGGTTAATAAAGGTTTTGTTAAAAACAGAACGTATATGTTCTTATAATAAATGTGTATATTATTATTTACAGCGAGAAGGTTCTATTACCAAAAGTAAAACATTGGAAAAAAAAGAAAAAGTTTATAATGATAAATTATTTGTTATACAGTATTTACAAACTCAAATTGAAAATTCGCAAAACAAGCAAGTTATTTTGTGGCTTAAAGGAATGATTTCTTTGACTGTTATTTCGTTGTTGCCTTATGTTTGTAACCAAATTCCGCACAAAAAAGATGAATTGTATTTATTCATATCAAAAAATAAATTATTGCCTTTAAGACCATATCGTTTTACACTGAGACAATTTATAACGCTAATACTGATTAATATTAGCCCTAAATTATTTTGTAGATTAAAAAAAAGAATTAAATGAAACGAGCATGATTAAAAAATCACACAAACAGATGAATATACTGCGAGTTCCATCTGACCTTAATGTAAAAAATAAAATATAAACAGATGAAAGTAGCATATCTATTCGGTTCCCTTACTTGCGGCGGCACAGAAATACTACTTTTAGATGTATTTAAGAATGCAGCCAATGCTTCGTTTGAGTTTATTGGTATTCATCGTAAAGGCGGTGTACTGCAAAGTGATTTTTATGAAACAGGACAAAAATTTTTTCGTTTGTCGCCAAAGTTTATGCTTGATGTTTCTTATTTTTTCAAGTTACGAAAATTATTGAAACGTGAAAAAATAAATATAATTCACACGCAAATGAGTTTAGATGCATTGTATGCTTGGATTGCGTGTTTGGGTACTGGAATTAAGATAGTACAGACATCTCACAGTTTCGATAACTTGAATCCGAATAAAAAAAATAAATTATTTTCGTTTACTGCTCATCGAATAGATAAAAATATTTTTGTTAGTCGGTATCAGAAAGATTATTATATAAAAAAATATAAATTACAGGAAAATCGACAGGCAGTACTTTACAATGGTATATCTTTTGCGAAGTTTGATACAACAAATGCAGTACCCGATTTTTTGCAAAAATCGCCTTCAGCAAAATTAAAAATAGCTATGGTGGGTAGTTTTATGAGAGGACGCTCACAAAATGTTGTATGTAAATTTCTGAAATTATTACGCGATAAAAATATTGAATTTGATTTTTATTTTGTAGGCAAAAAAGTAGAAAAAGAAATATGGCGATATGCCGAATGTGTATCATATTGTAAAGAAAACAACCTGGAAGATTGCGTGCATTTTGTTGGTTCTCGTGACGATGTGCCTGCGATATTAAAAAATATAGATGCTTTTGTTTACAGTACCGATCACGATACTTTTGGCATTGCTATCGTAGAAGCGATTGCGGCGGGGGTACCTGTTTTTGTAAATGATTGGGGAGTAATGAAAGAAATAACCAAAAATGGAGAATGGGCAACTTTGTATAAAACAAAAGACGAACAGGATTTATTGTCTAAATTTATGTTATTTTTGCACAATAGAGATGAATTTCGGAGCAAAGCACTGGAAAATTCTTGTAAGATAAAAAAAGCATATAGCATAGAAAATCATATTGCAAATATGAATAAAATATATTTATCTCTCTATGAATAAATGGTTGTTTAAAATAATACGTTATTTAGGATTACCTTTTTTGTTTCGGGAATTGATTCAAAAAAATAAGGTAACGATACTGTTGTTTCACGACATTAAATCAGATGCGGCTGCCCGAAATTTTGCCTATTTAATGAAACATTACAATGTAATATCTTTGCAAAGTTTTATAGATATAGCAACGAGCAAGAATAAAAAAAACATTCTTCCGCCGAAATCACTGATTATTACTTTTGACGATGGGCACGTTGGGAATTATAATTTATTACCGGTAATTCAAAAAATGAATATACCGATAACCATATTTTTATGTGCTAGTATCGTAGGAACGAATCGACACTTTTGGTTTAAGGAAACCGGCACGGTAGAAAACAGGTCGGCATTGAAAAAAGTTTCCTCAACAGAACGATTGGCAATTTTGCGAGAGAACGGATTCGAGCAAGAAAAAGATTATCCAGAACCACAAGCACTCTCTAAAGCACAAATAGAAGAGATGGAAAAATATGTTAATTTTCAGTCTCATACATTATTTCACCCGGTTCTTCCTCTTTGCGATGATTTGCAGGCAAAAGAAGAGATTATTTTTTCTAAAAAGAAATTAGAAATAGATTTTGGATTAACAATTAATACGATAGCTTATCCTAATGGAGATTATGGGGAGCGAGAAATAAAATATGCAAAAGAAGGAGGATATCTTTGTGGAATTACTGTCGATTATGGTTATAATACGCTTTATTCGGATATGTTTAGATTGAAGAGAATATCGGTAAATGACACGGAAAATATGGACGAATTCATAGTGAAAGCAAGTGGAATATGGGCATTTATTAAACAAAGAAAATGCAAAAAATGGATAAACAAACAATGAATATCGGGATATTAACAACTGAAAATATACCTGATTTCGAATACAAAACTTTATTGTCGATTTTAAATGACAATAGGTTTTGCATCAAACTTGCTGTGATAGATAAAAGACCGCAAAAAACTTTTATACAAAAATTGAAAAAAAACATTCGTAGAGGAAGAGGTGGTTATATTTTTATTATGGCAATCAAAAAAATAGTTGCTTCAAATAAAACATCATCAATAAATGTTAAGAATATTTGCATTGAGAATAAAATAAATATATTAGAAACCAAAGAACCATATTCGAATATTACTCTTGATACAATTAGAGACTACAATTTAGATGTATTGTTATTGATAAGCGGTTTTGGGATAATAAAAGAACCTTTGCTTTCGATAGCACCGATGGGTGTGTTATCGTACCATCACGGCGATATGCGTAAATACAGAGGAATGCCGCCTGCTTTTTGGGAATTATATAATAATGAAAAAGAAATAGGAGTAACAGTTCAAGTATTGGCAGCAGGCTTGGATTGCGGATTGCCGATAGAAGAAAAAAAGATAGAAATATATAAAAAAGATTCATTGTCTTCTTTAAAAAATAGATTATATGAAGAAAGTGTAGATATGATGTATCAAGCCTTGTTGAAACTATATGGACAAGATTATGTTCCTGTGAAAATAGATATATATGGCAAAGTATATACACTTCCCAATTTCAAACAGTGGATATGTTTGTATATAAAAAGAATAAGTAGAAAATTGAGTTACTGATATGTTGAGTTATTTTCCAAAATACTTTACAAGCCGCTCCATTACGTTGTATTTTATTATATTAGTGGTTGTAAGCATTATGTATATACAATATGCGATGTATTGGTATTGGATGCTGTTTGGTATTGTGTCGGTGGTAGGTTTTTTTTATTTTTCAAATAAGTTATCAGTAGAATGGGGCAATTGTTCTTCAAAACTTTTTATGAAGCGCTTATTTGGAACAGCCTTTATTATTCGGGCTATCGTTGCTGTTTTTTTGTATTTCTTTTTTGAGTATATGACGGGGCAGCCTTTTATGTTTGGAGCAGCAGATTCAATAGGATATCATAACGAAGCAGTATGGGTGGCAAATTTAATAAGTAATAATTCTTTTAATGTTTATTTAGATTACTTGGGTAGAAGCAGCGGTGTGTCAGATGCAGGTTATCCGTTTTGGTTGGGTATTCAATATTGGGTAACAGGTAAAAGTATTATTATAGCCCGTATAATTAAGGCTTTGTTAGGAGCATATACTTGTGTATTAATTTATAAATTGGCAGCACGCAATTTTGGAGAAAGTGTTGGAAGAATGTCTGCAATTTTTTGTATGCTGATGCCCAATTTAATTATTTACACAGGTATGCACTTAAAAGAAATAGAAATGATTTTTTTAACAGTTGCAGCTGTTGAGCGGACTGACTTTTTACTGCGTGCCGACAAACTTTCAATAAAAAATATTTCAATAGCATTGTTATTGGTGGGTTCTTTATTCTTTTTTAGAACAGTATTGGGAGCAGCAGCCTTATTTGCTGTTTTTTCCGCCTTATTTCTATCATCAACAAAAGTTATTAACTTAAATAGTCGTATAGCAATAGTTTTAGTATTGCTTTTATGTGTTTCTTATTTTATGGGAGGAAGAATATCATCTGAAGTAGAAGAATACTGGGAAGGAAAAGATACAAATCAGCAAGTTCGATTAGAAGACCGTGCCCGTAAGGGTAATGCATTTGCTACTTATGCAAGTGCAGCAGTATTTGCTCCAATGATTCTTACGATTCCTTTTCCTACAATGGTCGAAACTCCTAATCAGGAAACATTTCGGATGTTGCACGGTGGAGTATTCGTTAAAAATATGATGTCTTTTTTTGCCATACTTGCTTTGGTTTTGCTGATATTATATTGGAAATGGCAAAAACATGTATTATTGATTGTGTTTTTAACCTCTTATTTGGGAATATTAGCATTAAGCGCTTTTGGTCATTCGGAACGTTTCCATTTACTGGCAGTCCCATTTATAATGATATTTGCAGCGTATGGCATATCACAGATGAACAAAAAAAACATACAATACTTTAACATTTGGCTGGTACTTATGTTTGTTGCTATTATTGCTTGGACTTGGTTTAAATTGGCAGGAAGAGGTTGAGTATAAATCAGATAAAATTAATAATCAGTAAATAAGATTTATATGTGTGGAATATATGGAACTACAATACATTATGACAAATGTACCCTTGAAAAGAAGATGAAAATTTTCAATTTTCGAGGACCTGATTATACTGGAATTAAAGATTATTCAACTAATTCGGGAGAACTTGTGTTTGGACACAATCGATTAAGTGTACTGGACTTGGATTCGAGGGCAAACCAGCCATTCGATTATTCCGACAAAACTTCAGTAGTTTTTAATGGAGAAATATACAACTATCAAGAATTGAAAAAACAATACTTCCCGGATATAAAATGGCGTACAACATCAGATGCGGAAGTCATTTGTGCAATGTACGAAAAGTTTGGAACAGATTGCGTAAATTATTTTAATGGAGGTTTTGCTTTTGTTCTTTATGACAGCGATAGGCAAATATTATTTGGAGCAAGAGACAGGTTAGGAAAGAAACCATTCTACTATCATTTTTCAGAGCGTGGTTTTGAATTTGCATCTCAACTTTTTCCGTTGTGTATTGCTAATAATTATACGATTAGTACTGAAGCAAGGCAATACTATTTTGCATTGCAATATATTCCGGATCCCATTTCGATAATTAATGAAATTTCAAAGTTAAGAGCAGGTGAAAAATTTCTTTATAATTTGAAGACAAAGCAATTAAAAATAGAAAAATATTGGGATATATATGATAATAGTTGTAACTTTACTCAGCCACAGTCGTATGCAGAAGCATTGGAAGTAGTTGATAGTTTGTTGAGTGATTCTGTAAAGAAAAGATTAATTGCTGATGTGCCGGTTGGAGTATTTTTATCTGGTGGAATTGACTCTTCTTTGGTTACAGCATATGCATCTAAATTAGCATCATCTGAGATAGCAGCCTTTTCGGTAGGATTTGAACAAGCTAAATATGATGAAAGTTTTTATTCAAAATCGGTAGCACAAAAACTTGGTATTAGATATAATCATATATTGTGTTCGAGTAAAGAGGCTATTGATGTTATTGCAGGACTGCAACAATTTTACGATGAACCGATGGGAGATGGGTCGGCTATCCCTACATCATTATTAGCGCAAAAAGCCAAACCTTACATAACCGTAGCATTGGGCGGCGATGGTGGCGATGAAGTTTTTTGGGGATATTCTCGATATTTGCGTTATTCTAATAAGCAATGGATATATCATATTCCACAATGTATCAGGAATAAAATGGCAAATATTACAGATAAATTAAATAAACCTCGCCACAGTCTTTCGTTGCGAATAAATAATATTGAGCAGCTTTATCTTAACAGGCGAAAATATTGCGATGCAGAATTGTTTGATGCTCTGAAAGTTCAGCAATCTATGCCCGATTGTCAATATTTATTTGGTCGAAAACCGGTTGAAAAAGCGTTTTCCGATTTTGATATGAAAACATTAATGAATTATGCCTATAATACAAAAGTAGATAGAGCTTCGATGCGCAGCAGTTTAGAAGTGCGAACGCCTATGTTGGATTATCGTTTGGTTGAATATTCAAGATTATTGCCGGTAGATTTTTTATACAAGAAAGATATTGGACAAAAACGAATATTGAGAGACTTGTTATATCGAGATTTCCCAAAAGAACTTTTCGAAAGACCCAAAAGAGGTTTTGGAGTGCCCATTGGTCATTGGTTTCGGAATGAATTAAAAGATTTGGTATTAGACACTGTAAATGAAAAAACATTAACTTCGATTTCAGAATACGATGTTCGGAAAATGCTACAGTTAAGAGACAAACATCTTTCCGGACAATCTGACTATGCAGCGTTGTTGTGGTTACAGATAAATTATTTTATGTGGTTGGATTTGTTTGAATCATTGAATAAAAAAGATTAATTTTACAAACAAAACAAAATGAAACTATTAATAACAGGCGGAGCTGGATTTATCGGAAGCAATTTATGCGAATATTTTGTAAAAAATAATCACAAGGTTGTTTGTTTAGACAATTTATCCACAGGCTTTTTGAAAAATATTGCAGAACTCAAATCTAATCCTGATTTTCTTTTTATTGAAGGCGATATTAGAGATTTAGATGTTTGTAAAGAGGCTGTGAAAGGCTGTGATGTCGTATTACACCAAGCGGCGTTAGGTTCTGTTCCAAGGTCAATAAACGACCCGATTGCAACTAATAGTGTGAATATAGACGGATTTTTAAATATCTTGGTTGCAGCTCGAGACGAAGGCATTAAGCGGTTTGTCTATGCGGCAAGTTCATCAACCTATGGTGATTCTAAAGAATTGCCTAAAATTGAACACCGAATTGGAAAACCTCTTTCGCCGTATGCCATCACAAAATATGTAAATGAGTTATATGCAAATGTTTTTTCCGATTTATACGGAATGGAAACAATAGGACTTCGTTATTTCAATGTCTTTGGAAGAAGGCAAGACCCAAATGGTGTATATGCTGCAGTTATTCCTCTGTGGGTTAAAGCATTGATTAATCATCAAGCTCCTGTTATTAATGGCGATGGAAGTTATTCGCGCGATTTTACTTATATTGATAATGTTATTCAAGCCAATGAGTTGGCAATAACCATTACTAAAAAAGATATTTTAGAGCATTCAGCTTCTTATAATATCAATTTGCCGGATAATTCGCCGATTGACCTTGTTTTTAATGTCGCTTATGGTGCAAATACAACTTTATTGGATTTATTAGAATGTTTACGCACAAATTTAGCGAAATATGACCCATTAATTGGAAAGATTGAACCGATTTTTAAGGAAAATAGATTGGGTGATATTCCACATTCGCAGGCATCTATTGAAAAAGCAAAGCGTATATTACAATATGTGCCACAATTCGATGCGATTAGAGGATTTGAAGCCGCTTGCCAATGGTATTGGGAAAATTTGAAAACAACAAAAGAATAAAACGAGCATGATTAAAAAACCACAGAAACATATCATTATAATGTGAGTTCCATTTGACTTTGATGTAAAAAATAGAAAATAAACAAATGAAAATATTATTTGTGGCTAATGCCAATAGGCGAAAAGATGTTAGTCCAATCATTAAAGCACAGGCGGCTTCGTTGGAAAAAATCGGAATAGAAGTTATGATTTATCCGATGCTTGGAAGCGGATTTTTTGGGTATTTTAAAAATATTTATCCGTTGAATCGCTGTATTAAAAAAGAAAACATTGATATTGTTCACGCTCATTATTCCTTGTGTGGTTTTTTGGCTGCTGTATCAACAAGAAAACCGGTTGTTACTTCCATAATGGGAAGTTTTCCGAGAAAAACAATAAAACTTTTAATGGTACGCTTCTTTTCTCGCTTTGTTTGGCGTGAAGTAATTGTAAAATCGGAATCTACGGCATCTCAAATGAACGTAAAAGGAGTTCATATTTTACCCAATGGAGTTGATTTAGATTTATTCTATCCCAAAGAAAAAAATGTAATAAAGCAAAAATTAGGTTGGGAAATTTCAAAAAAACAGGTAATATTTGCAGCAGACACAAGTCGAAAAGTTAAAAATTTTGAGTTAGCTCAACAAGTAATAGAAAAAATAAATAATCCGGAAATTGAGTTAAAAGCCGCTTATAATATACCGCAAGTAGAAATGGCTGATAATATAGCAGCAGCAGATGTTTTATTAATGACCTCATTGTCGGAAGGTTCGCCGAATGTGATAAAAGAAGCAATGGCTTGTAATATTCCGATTGTAACGGTAAATGTTGGCGATGTAAAACGAACGATTGGCGAAACTTCCGGTTGTACGATTGTCGATAATTACAATGTAGATGAATTATCTAATGCTATTTTGAATAATTTGAATTTTGAACATACAAAAGGGCGAGAACGATTGATAAGTTTAAAATTAGATTCTAAAATAGTAGCAAAAGAAATTGTTGGAATTTATAAGAATATTCTATAATAGTTATGTGGGAAATATTATTATCATTTGGTTACGCAGGAGATTTTAATATCCTTAGAAAGTATCGTATGATTTTTTTAGGAATTTTATTTGCTCCCTTATATAAGTTGTATCTTGTTAAACATTCTTCATATATTCCAATACAAGCGAAATTAAAAGGAACAATAAAGTTTCCGCATTTAAATGGAATTTTTATTGCTTGTTATAGTGAAATAGGCAATGGTTGTACAATTTATCAACAAGTAACTATTGGTTCAAATCATTCAGTAGGAAGTAAAAATATTGGAGCACCTAAAATAGGAGATAATTGTTTAATAGGAGCTGGAGCTAAAATTATTGGTGGCATAACAATTGGAAATAATGTTAAAATAGGTGCTGGATGTATTATAACAGAGAATATACCAGACGATTGTATAGTAGTAATGCCTAAACCTCGTATAATTTTACGTCAAAATGATTAAAAGAAAATTCTCTTATTCAAAAAGATATTTTGAAAATAATAATAATTAACTATGGCAGGATTAAAAGAAAAATTTTTACTTAATATTGCTTTTCCATTGGCAGATTTTGTAATGGGCACAAGTGCAATGAAATGGTTTCGCCAAATAAAACGAATGGAAAAATGGTCACCGGAAGAGATAAAGGCGTGGCAACTCGAAAAACTAAAATTGTTAGTTGCCCAAGCCTATAATCATACAGTGTATTATAGGGAAATTTTTGATAAGTTAGGGCTGAAACCTTCGGATATAAATAATTTTGATGATCTTAAAAAACTACCAACTCTTACGAAAAATATTGTTCGAGAGAGGTTTAATGATTTTATTCCCGATAATCAAAAAAAGTTCAAATCTCGTTACGGTTCCACAGGCGGTTCCACAGGAACGCCGTTTAAATATATGTTCGATGCGGATGATTGGGGATATGGTGCCGCATATAAAATATTTTGTTGGAAAAAAACACCGTATAAATATGGCGATATGTTTATTTCATTGGGAAGTTCATCTCTGTTTCCTGTAAATAAAAAAAGCATTATTCACGAAATTTATTATCGTTTGCGCAATACAATTCCATTAAATGGAATGAATATGGACGATGATGTTTGCGAAAAATACATACAGATAATCAAAAAATACAACGTTAAGTATATTTATGGTTATGCCTCGGCAATCTATTTATTGGCATTGTATTCGAAAAAGAAGTCATACGATATTCAAATGAAATCGGTTTTCACAACTTCCGAAAAATTGACTCCGGAATATAGAGAAGTGATTGAAAAAACTTGGAAAGTAAAAGTAATGGATTGTTATGGCTCGCGTGACGGCGGACTTACTGCTTATGAAGTTAATCGAGGATGTTTCAATCTCGGATATAATTCATTTTGTGAAGTAAAAGGCAGTCGAAAAGACGAACCTTCGGAAATTTTATGTACGGATTTATTGCGTATGGGATTTCCAATGTTTCGTTACGAAATCGGCGATGAAGTTGTTATTATTGAAGATAAAGAAAAATACAATGGACAAATTATTAAAGAATTAATCGGTAGAACTTCGGATATTATTCGATTTGAAAATGGCCGTCAATTAACAACATCGGGTTTTAATAGTATGTTTAGAACTTTTAACATTAAGGCGTTTCGTATTATGAAAAAAGACAATCATACGTTAAAAATTGAAATTCAAAAAACAGAAAATTACTCTGATGATGAAGAAAAATTAATTATTCAAACAATGAAAAAACACGCAGGAGAAAATATTGTGATAGAAATTGAGTATAAAGAAAACTTTCAACCATTAAAAAATGGTAAACGGACTTTTTTTATGAATGAAATGATGTGAAATAGTTAATTCCCATGATTTTTAAGAAAATGAAAAAAAGTTTTTATAAAATAAACGACATATAATGAAACGATTAATAAAAATAATATTCTATTTTTCACCTGCATTTATAAAAAAAATATTGTTGAAAAAAAATCAACAGCGACAAATTGCAGTGGCAAAAGAACGATTAAAAGTAAAAGTTTCAAAAGAATATGTTCACAATTTGTTTGAAAAAATAAATATTGACAGCGATGTGATGGTACATTCTTCGCTGATGGATATTGGAAAAGTGGAAGGTGGCTACAAAACAATTGTTAATGAATTGAGCAGCAAAATTTTGGAAAGTGGTCATACATTGTTAGTTTCGGCATTACCATATAAAGGCAGTTCTGTGGAATTTTTAAAAAACAATCCGATTTTTGATGTATCTAAAGCCGAAGTTGCTACGGGTGTAATTAACGAATATTTTGCAGATTTACCCGAAGCCGCGCGCAGTCTGTCACCTACTCATTCAGTGGTGGCTGTGGGCACAAAAGCAGATTATTATACGTCAGAACACCATTTGTACGAAACGCCATTTTCCGAAAAAAGTCCGTATTATAAATTGGCGGTTCAAAATGGCAAAATTTTAATGGTCGGCGCGACATTAAATCATTTAACTTTCTGTCATTTGTTGGAGGATTTGATTGGTATGGATTTTCCCGTAAAAGTATATGGCGAAAAATTGTATAAAGTAACAGTTGTTAATGAGCACAAACAAGAATATAATGCTGTTTTTAAAGGACACAATTCTTTTAGAAGTGCGTTGAGGTCGCCTGAATTTGTGATAAAATCGTTGCGAAATTTGCCTTCAACAGAAATTTATCCATTAGGCTGTTCGGAACTGATAATTTTAGATGCCAAAAGTGTGATTATTGAGTTATTGAAATTGTTGAGAAACGGGCAAAGTATTTATGGTAAAGTGAACCCAAGTAAAAAATGTATCGAAAAAATAGAATTTTTATTATCATATTATAAATCAGAAAAATAATTACTTATAAAAAATAAATATGGAGTTACAAAATTTTATTGAAAATTTTGCTTCGCAGTTTGACGAAACAGAAACAAGTGTATTTCAGGCAAATACAAAATTTAAAGAGTTGGAAGAATGGACTTCCTTAATGGCTTTGTCTATTATTGCGATGGTTGATAGTGAATATGAAGTTGCAATAAAAGGCGATGATATTCGCAATTCAAAAACCATTGAAGATTTATATAATATTGTAAAATCGAAAAAATAATGGCATTTCTGCAAGTCAATAATGTAAAAATCAGCGGACTTTCAGCGTGTGTTCCAAAGCAAATTGACGAAAATGTAAATTTTCCAATGTTTGATAACGAAAGTTACAAAAACTTTGTTGCAACAACAGGAATTGAAAGGAAACGGATTACGTCAAGCGAAATTTGCACGTCTGATTTGTGTGTTGTCGCTGCCGAAAAACTAATTGCTGATTTGGGTTGGAACAAAGAGGAAATCGCTTTGTTGGTATTTGTTACGCAAACTCCTGATTATATTCTGCCGGCTACTTCGCCGCTTATTCAAGACAAACTAGGTCTTTCCAAAGATTGTTACACATTGGATATTTCGCTCGGTTGTAGCGGTTGGGTATATGGTTTAAGCGTGATAACCTCTCTTTTCAACCAATTGCCCGATAATGAGAAGAAAACAGCAAAAGCGATTTTACTTGCGGGAGATACGATTTCAAAAATTTGTTCTTCGACCGACAAAAGTACATTTCCTCTTTTTGGAGATGCAGGTACAGCTACGGCATTGGAATTTTCGGAAAATGCAGTGCCAATTTTATTCAATATGAATAGTGATGGTTCAGGTTATCAGTCAATTAGGATAAATGACGGCGGATTTAGAAATTTTGTTACAAATTGTTCTTTTGAAAAAACAACTCGCGGCGATGGTATTGAATCAAACAATTTGCAGTTGATTCTTGAAGGAATGGATGTTTTTTCCTTTGGCATAAAACGTGCTCCCGAAAGTGTCAATCGTTTACTCGAAAAATTCGATATTGACAAAAATGCTATTGATTATTTTACTTTTCATCAAGCAAATATGTTTATGAATGAGCAAATTAGAAAAAAGCTTAAAATTGAAATAGACAAAATACCCTATTCGCTTAAAGATTATGGAAATACTTCTTCCGCTACAATTCCTCTGACTATGATTATAGAATTGCAAAATGAATTAATAAACAAAAAACTAAATCATATTGCTTGTGGTTTTGGTGTTGGACTTTCGTGGGGAAGTGTGTTTTTTGAAACTAATAAAATAGTTTGTTCTAAGCTTATTGAAATATAATTCGTAATTGATATGTACAATCCTTTCTCATTAGAAAACAAAACAATTTTAGTAACAGGTGCATCTTCAGGTATTGGGCGGGCAATTGCTGTTGAATGTTCCAAAATGGGAGCAACAGTTATTATATCGGCACGAGACGAACAGCGTTTAAACGAAACAATGTCGCAGATGCAAGGTATAGGACATTCAATTATCGTTGCTGATTTGAATAACGAAAACGACCGTAAAAATTTAATAGAACAATCGCCAAATCTTGATGGCTTGGTGAATAGTGCAGGACTGATAAAAACTTTGCCGTTTCAGTTCATCAATGCCAATGCCTTGGATAGTGTTATGAATGTGAATTTTACAGCGCCAACTTTGATTTCTGCTCAATTGGTTAAGAAAAAGAAGTTAGGTAAAAATTCTTCGATTGTTTTTATTTCGTCCATTGCAGGTTTCTATGGCGTTACCGCTGCCAATTCGATGTATGCTGCTTCGAAATGCGCTATTAATGGGTTGGCTAAAAATATGGCACTTGATTTGGCAGACAAAAATATCCGCGTAAATTGTGTGAATCCCGCTTCTATAGATACACACATTTATGATGAAGGGATTTTTACTGCCGAGCAACTCGAAGAAGATAAAAAACGCTATCCTTTAAAACGTTACGGAAAGCCGGAAGAAGTGGCATATGCAGTAGTTTATTTATTATCTGATGCTTCGCAGTGGGTTACCGGATCAAATTTATTGATTGATGGAGGATATACATTGAATTAAAACTATGAAACGAGCATTGATCAAATCCATATCATACTATCTACCCGAAAATGTGCTGACCAACGAGCAACTTTCACAGGAATTTCCCGAATGGACAGTAGAAAAAATTGCTTCAAAAATAGGAGTGAATGAGCGGCGTATTGCCTCAGAAAATGAAACAGCGGCAGATATGGGCGTACAAGCAGCAGAAAAACTTTTTGCAGAACACAAAACCAACCGTTCGCAAATTGATTTTTTACTACTCTGTACGCAGAGTTCGGATTATTTTTTGCCGACTTCAGCTTGCATTATGCAGGATAGATTAAATTTGCCGACTTCGTGTGGTGCATTGGATTTTAATCTTGGCTGTTCGGGATTTGTTTACGGACTTTCATTGGCAAAAGGCTTGATTGCTGGAAATATTGCGAAAAATGTATTGCTGATTACTTCTGAAACATATTCGAAACATCTGCACCCCAAAGACAAAGGTAATCGTACTATTTTTGGCGATGCTGCTGCTGCAACCTTGATTTCGACCGAAGGTTTTGCTGAAATCGGCGAATTTTCACTTGGAACAGATGGAAAAGGTGCTGAAAACTTGATTATTAAAACAGGTGCATTTCGCGAAAAAAATCAAAAAAACGATTTGATTTTTGACGAAAATAATTTTCCTAAATCAAGTGACTATCTTTTTATGGATGGTGGAGAAATTTTCAATTTTACCTCAAAAGCTGTCCCTGAGTTGGTGGAAAATGTTTTGCAAAAAAATAATTTGAGACAAGACGAGATTGATTTGTTTGTGTTTCATCAAGCAAACAAGTTTATGATAAATTTTCTACGAAAACAACTTGATATTGAAAAAAATAAATTTTATGTATTTATGGAAAATGTTGGAAATACTGTTTCTTCAACAATTCCAATCGCACTTTACGAAGCTCAAAAAGAAAGTGCATTGAAAGGAAATGTGCTTTTGGCAGGTTTTGGTGTGGGTTATTCGTGGGGCGCAACCATTTTAACAATCAGATAGTTATAATATAATAAATAGGAACGGGAAAATTATCTAAATAATATGAATTTAATTTTTACACTTGATTACGAAATTCACGGAAATGGTGACGGATCTCCCTACAGTTTGATGGTAGAGCCGACAAACCGATTGATGAATTTGTTGGAAAAATATGGTTTTAAATTAACCATTTTAGCCGATGTGGCTGAAATTCTTTGTTTCAAAAAATATTTTGAAGAAACAGGCGAAGACAAATTTCATTACAAAGCGATTGAAAAACAACTGCAAAATGCCGTACAACGTGGACACGATGTACAACTTCATATTCATTCTTCATATTTTAAAGCAAAATTTGATGGCAAAAAATGGCTGCAAAATTGGGAAGAATACAATATGGCGGCGTTACCATACGAGCGAATCAGCGAAATGATAAAATCGGGAATTAAACTATTAGAAAATATTATCTTGCCGATAAAATCGGATTATAAATGTACGGCTTTTCGTGCAGCAAACTGGTCAATGATACCAACGGAAAATATTTATAAGGCGCTGATAGATAATGGGATAAAGATAGACACTTCAGTGTATAAAGGCGGTTGTCAAAACGGAAATGTTTGTTACGATTATCGCGAAGCACACAGCAATATTGAAAATTATTCGGCAAGCCGGCAAAATATTAATTATCATGATGAAAACGGACGATTAACCGAATATCCGATTTATACGGAAATGCGTTATTTTTGGAATTTTGTTTCGCCTTTGCGGATTTTCCGTATGATACGGGCAAAATTTCACAAACACAGTAAAAATGCGACGAAAATTATTGATAATCAAAATGAAACAAAAGAAGACAACAGAAAATTATCGTTAAAATCATTTTTCAGAAAAAACGCTTGGAAATTAGATTTTAATCAGGCAAACGGTCGGCAAATGATTGCAGCTTTGAAACGAATACAAAAGCTTGATATACGAAAAAATAATGTTTCTGTTGTATTAATCGGACACAGTAAAACTTTTGTGCCGTACAATGAAAAAACATTGGAAAAATTCTTAAAATGGGCTGAAAAACAGAAAAATATTCAATTTGGTTTGTTTCCTCAAGATTAAAATAATGAAGAAAATTTATTTAATACTGTACTACGGATTTGCCAAATACTTACCAAAATCAACCACACCGTTGATTGGTAAATCGGTAAAAAAGTTTAGGTGTTTTTTATGTAGTAAAATTTTTTCCAAATGCGGAAAAAAATTGAATGTCGAAAACAACGTCTATTTTGGTAATGGCAAAGATATTGAGGTTGGCAATTATGTTGGTTTCGGTTCAAATTTCAAAACGTTAAACCGTATTTTGAAAATTGGTAATGAATTGATGATGGCTGAAGACGTACTATTCCTTGGTGGAGGACATAAACACGACCAATTAGATATTCCAATGGGAAAACAAGGTGGAGAAGGAAAAACACCATTGGAGATAAAAGATGATGTTTGGATTGGTGCGCGAGTAATTGTATTGCCTGGTTGCAAACAGATTGGCACAGGTGTTATCATTGGTGCAGGTGCTGTAGTAACAAAAGATATTCCCGATTATGCCATTGTAGGCGGAAATCCCGCAAAAATTATTCGTTTTAGGAATCAAAAAGAAGGTTTATGAAAAAACTTATCCTTGTAGCAGGCGCACGTCCAAATTTTATGAAAATCGCTCCTTTGATGCACGAATTGAAAGGAAATTTGAATATAAAACCTGTGTTGGTGCATACAGGTCAGCATTATGATGTAAAAATGTCTGGGCAATTTTTTGAAGAATTAAACATTCCGGCACCTGATATAAATTTAGAAGTTGGTTCGGCGAGCCACGCCGTGCAAACCGCTCGAATTATGGAAGGTTTTGAAAAAGTTTGTTTGGACGAAAAACCCGATTTTGTATTGGTTGTAGGCGATGTAAACAGTACTGCTGCTTGTACAATGGTTGCTGCAAAGTTTGATGGAATAACGACTATTCATTATGAGGCTGGTCTTCGCAGTCGCGACCGTTCGATGCCTGAAGAAATCAACCGCCTTGTAACCGATGCTATCACCGATATTTTTTTGACTACAAGTGCCGATGCTGACGAAAACCTTTTACAAGAAGGTGTTGTGAAAGATAAAATTTTTATGGTTGGCAATTTGATGATAGATTCATTAGTCGCAAATTTGGAAAAAGCCGAAGAAACATCATTGAATTTCAAGTTATTAAATAGAGATAAAAATATCAAAATAAAAAATCCACGAACCAACGGTCAGCGTAAGCTAAAATCTGTGTTATCCACGTCATCTGCATTCCAAAAATACGGCGTAATGACTTTCCACCGTCCAAGCAATGTTGATGACGAAATTTCACTAAAAAAATTAGTAAAAATTTGGGGCGATATTTCTGAAAAAATTCCATTGATTTTTCCTGTTCATCCGCGCACATACAAAAATATTCAAAAATTTGGTTTGCAAAACGAAATAGACTGTTGCGAAAATCTTTACTTCATTGAACCATTGGGTTATTTACAGTTTATCAATTTGGTAAAAAATGCTACTTTTGCGTTGACCGATTCAGGTGGCATTCAAGAAGAAACAACATATTTAAATATTCCATGCTTAACTGTCAGACCAAATACGGAACGTCCTGTAACCATTTGGGAAGGAAGTAATAAATTAATAAAAATCAATGAAATAGAAACAGAAATCGACTTGATTTTGCAAGGGAAAGGGAAAAGAGGAAATATACCTAAATATTGGGATGGAAAAACGGCAGAAAGGATAGTAAAGATTATTGAACATTTTCATTAAGTAATAAGCAGAAGCCAAATTCATTTGGGTTATGCTATTGCGAGAAAATGACTAAATTTATTGAAAATATAAAATAATAACATATGTCTAATGTTCAAAAAAGAAGTGTTGCTTCAATTGTAAGAGGAATTTGGATTAGATTATTATCTATTATTGCACAATTTACTTTTCCCGCTCAACTAACTACTTTTGTACACAGATTGCGAGGAGTAAAAATAGGTAAAGGCTCAAAAATAAGTCGGACGGTAATTATTGATGATTCTCGTCCCGATTTAGTTGAAATAGGTAAATATGTTTGGATTACTGCAGGAGTTCAGATTCTTTGTCATCAACGAAATCTTGAAACCTATGAAATCGGGAAGCCGGTTATGGACAATCCTCTTATATATGGAAAAGTCATCATCAAAAACGGTGCGCATATTGGAATTGGCGCCATTATTATGCCTGGAGTAACCATTGGCGAAGGAGCTGTTATTGGTGCAGGCGCAGTGGTAACAAGTGATATACCGCCTTATTCGGTTGCAGTCGGAGTACCGGCAAAAGTGATAAAAACATTTGATAAATAAATAATTATGAAAATTTGGATTGATATAACCAATACGCCGCATGTCAATGTATTAATGCCGATAATTAGACATTTAGAGAAAGACCACGAACTCATTTTTACGGCAAGAGATTTTTCCGAAACATTGCCACTACTTCACAAAAACGGAATAAATCCGATAGTGTATGGAGAATATAAAGGTAAAAGCCGGATAAAAAAAATCATTGGTCTATTTCAACGAATGTGGTTGTTGTTGGTAAAATTGCCTTCGTATGATTTGGCCCTTTCGTTAGGTGGAAACTATACATCAATGATTTCATTTCTAAGACGTAAAAAATCAATAGTATTTAGTGATAACGATATTTCATTCAAATTTTTCTCATTTTCTTTTGGTTCATATTTTATTTTTCCGTTTTATTTCAAATATGAAAAAATAAAAAAGAAATACAAACTGAAAGATTCTCAAATAAAGACTTTTCAAGGATTTAAAGAAGATATTTACATTGCTGATTTTACACCCGATCCCGATTTCAAAAAACAACTTCCGTTTGAAAATTTTATTACCATTCGTCCCGAAAACTTGAAAGCTTCGTATGTTCCGACAGATAGTGTAACAATAGTTCCTGTATTGTTTGAAACATTTAAAAATGAAAATATACTTTTCCTCCCGCGCTACGAAGAGGAGAAAGAGTATGCAAAAGGACACAAAAATATTTATTATCCACCTGCGCCGTTGAATGGTTTAGATGTGTGTTACAATACCAAAGCAATGCTGACAGGTGCAGGAACATTTGCAAGGGAAGCGGCGTTGTTGGGCATTCCGGCAGTTAGTTTTTTTCCGAGTGAAGTATTTTTGACTGTTGATGTTGTGATGCAAGAAATGGGCATTGAGTTCAAATCAAGAAGTCCGCAAGAGATAAAAGAATATGTTGATAACGCGGAAAAACGCGATGCCTCTCTTGAGCGAAGCAAACAAGTTAAAAATGAAGTATTGGCGATTATTGATGAAATTATTGATGAGTGTAAGAAATAATTTATGGATTTCACTTTAAAAATATACCGCAAACTCTTAATCGCATTAAAAACAGCAGGTTACAATTTCATAACCTTTGAACAGTTTTGCGAAGAAAAAACAAAAGAAAAATTTGTCATTCTTCGCCACGATGTAGATTTAAAAGCCGAAAATTCACTCGAAACTGCAAAAATTGAACACGGATTAGGTATAATAGGAAGCTACTATTTCCGCGTTGTTCCGCAAAGCAATAAGTCGAACATTATTAAACAAATAGCCGGATTAGGACACGAAATAGGCTATCATTACGAAGATTTATCACTTTTCAAAGGTGATGAAAACGAAGCAATCAAGCACTTTGAAAAGCAATTAGTGCATTTTTGCCAATTTTATCCCGTAAAAACTATTTGTATGCACGGAAGTCCGACGAGCAAAATAGATAATAAAGATATTTGGAAAACAAATAATTACCGCAATTTTGGCATCATTGGCGAACCTTATTTCGACATAGATTTCGATAAAATGTTTTACTTGACAGATACTGGTCGTTGTTGGGACGGTGAAAAGTACAGTGTACGAGATAAGGTGAAATCCTCCTTTACACAATCATATCATACAACTAATCAGCTTATTGAGGCTGTGAAAAATAACGAACTACCAAATCAAATCATGATAACCACTCATCCGCAGCGTTGGACGGATAATAAAATAGAGTGGAGCATTGAATTCCTTTCCCAACAGTTGAAAAACATAATCAAACGAATGTTGATTATTCTCAAAAGCTCTCATAATTAGGCACTAAAACATTAAAAAAAGCAAGTAAATTGTAATAATTGTTAAAACAAAAGTTTGTATCTTTGTACGTTCAAACCATTGATGCTGATGGAACAAAAATACAAGCGAAACAATAATCCGAAACTTACCTATATGTTGGTCAACCTTTTGCTGTTATGGTTGGCTTTTTATCTTGTTGTTATATTGTTTCCTTTTACTGCCGAAAATCCAACTGATAAGTATTTTGAACCCTATTTTATTTACATCCCTGTTTCTTATTTTTGCGGAGTTGCGTTCCGGAAGTACCATTCGTATCGCCGTAGGTCGTTAAAAAATGTGTTGTTGTCGATAACAAAAGCTGATGCGTTGGCGCTCGTGTTGTCTTCCATTATTTTGTTGTTTTTTCCTGATTATAATTTGTCTTTTTATGCCTTGTTATCTTTTGTCGGAGTGCTGTTTACAATGGAAATTATAGTAGCTTTCATTTATTTTTCATTTAGACATGCGGTTAATGTAGAGCGTTTTGAAACGAGAAAAGAGCTCAAAACAAAAGAAAGCGCCTTAAAAGAAAACCAGCTGTTAGACGAGCTGACTTCCGAAAGAATAAAGAAATTAATAGAAGAAAAATCCGGTAGTGCGACTTTACATCAGTTGGAGAAAAAAACGCAACTGACCTACTCCAATACGTTCGTTGTAGATACTCTTTCTGTATTTAATATTCAGAATTTTACGGAGAATAGATTTTCGTCCATCATTAATTTGATGCCTACAAATCAGATTCGGGGCATTAATGATTTTTTTGTAGCTGTACACGATAAACTGCCTTATCTCGGCACTTATGTTGGTTGTTTTCGTTCCAAAAGCCGTTATAAAAAAGATTTTTTGGCTCGCTATCCATTTGGAATAAATTATATTTTATATACGATTAATTATCTGGGAAAAAGAGTGTTACCCAAATGGGGTTTCACGCGCGAAATTTATTTTTGGTCAACCAACGGCAAGAAACGCATTTTAACGAAAGCAGAAGTTTTTGGGCGTTTATATGCCTGCGGGTTTGAAATAAAAGATGAATTTCACGCAGACGGACTGATTTATTTTGTCGCTGAAAAGAAAAATGAGCCGCTTCGGTATGAAATTGTAAATTATGGTCCCATTCTAAAATTAAACAGGGTAGGGAAGAATGGTCGAACATTTAAAGTATACAAATTCAGAACGATGCATCCTTATTCCGAATTTTTGCAACCGTATATTTATGAAAAAAATAATTTGCAGGAAGGTGGAAAATTCAATCACGATATCAGAGTAACATCTGTCGGGAAATTTATGCGCAAATATTGGTTAGATGAACTGCCGATGTTGCTAAACCTATTGAAAGGCGATATGAAAATAGTTGGCATACGTCCGTTGAGCAAACATTATTTTAGCCTTTATACAGAAGAATTACAACAAAAAAG
>Ga0082212_10003096_pt1 | contig 23736 bp, 25 predicted proteins | sample TergutNt197P3_FD_71548 | JGI IMG/M metagenome (GOLD analysis project Ga0082212, IMG submission 71548) | Neocapritermes taracua P3 segment gut microbial communities from Petit-Saut dam, French Guiana - Nt197 P3 | ecosystem: Host-associated > Arthropoda: Insects > Digestive system > Gut ... | reverse complement strand
CACCCCCTTTGTGCCGCTACTGTAATATCAAGTATACCATACTTTTGTTTAGTTTACAATAGTTTTGTAAAGTTTATTTTTCTATTGTAAAGTGTAACTAACTATTGTCATTCAACATCATGGGGTTAGCGTATTTAATCCCCTAAAAAGTGGCGTGATGTAAGCAATGAAGGCTCCAATCCCGTTAATTATTGCCCACGCAACCCAGATTCTTTTAAGCCAATCCCATGATTGGTCAGTTTTTTGCTGATTGTTTGACAGTTTTGCGCCGATGACCGCGACCGTACTCATCAGCCCCGCAAGCACTGTCGAAATCCCCGCGATGCTGTTGTAAACGGTGCGGATAATTCGATTCGCGGCAGTAAAAACGTCCTCGGTGGCGTAGACATTTGTGGACAGCACGAGCGCGAAAATCACACATACATACGCGAAAACAGCGAGCTTTTTCAACTGTGGTTTAGTCGTACTCCAAGCCCTCTTCCTCGTAGTCTCTGTAATCGCGGTACTCGCTTTTGTGATTTTTTTCATGGGCAGATTCCTCCTTAATTTCTTTGCTCTCTTCTTTTTCTGACGACGATTCCGGCGGATTTTCGACCAACGATTCGGCAACTTCGGGAGTGTCGCCGACCTCCGGGACAGCAACCGCAGCGGTTTCAACAAGCTCTAAAGCCTTGCGTTTACGCTTAGGTTTTGCGGTCTTTTCGGGACGGTGCGAAGTATCAGAAAGTGTATCGGAAAGTGTATCAGTAAGTGCAGCAGAAACAGACGGCGTATTAGCCGTAATCTCGCTTAAACGCTTGACAAACACCTCCGAGAACACCGCCAGATACGCCTTGAGTGCGTCACGATGAATCGGCAATCGCTGAAGATTGTACGGAGCGTACCAACGCACCATTCCGTAGACGTTGGTGATGTAGAAGTACAACGCCGATGTGTCGCCGAGTTCCGAAAATCGCTGTACGTTGGCAGCGATTTTGCGGAATCCGTATCGCCTCGCTTGGCGGCGATTTTTAATTCGCTCCGCCAACGACCCGGCAAAGAAAGTCGCTTCTTTTGTGATTATTTCGATGTTAGGTTCGCCGTTGGAAAGCAGATATTCCCGCGCTTTAAGCAGTTCGAGAACGCTCTGCTTTTCGTCTTCGCCGCAGGTGTAAAAGAAGAAATTCTTCCAGTCCTGCGGGGCAATTTGGAACTGCCCGTTCTGTCTTTGTACTCCTTGATTTGCCTGTTTTGTGTTGTTTTCTTGCATAAAGAAAAACCTCCGAAAAGTAAAATTTGTGCCTATTTTAATAGGCATTTAGAATAATTCCCGCCATGTCGAATTGACTTTAACAGTCAAACGAATCGGCGGTAATTCCGTCCACAAAAAATTGTGCGGAATTGTAATTTCAACCTCCCCTCTGATTGTAAACTGCACCGAATCGCCTGAGCCGGCGGACGGTGCGATATTTGAAATCAGCGTACTGAAATCAACATTTTCAATGACGGCTTGCAACTGTTCGCCGTCGTCCATGTTCGCATTAAGCCTGCTCGTAATGCTGTTTCGCGTCGGCAAACTCGCCTGCTGCCACCCCGAATCGCTGTACTGAAACGGCGCGGCGTACCCGTCACGAAGCGGCTGGTACATCATGACATAGTTCGCCGTTGTTTCGGAAATAATCGCGGCTTGCGCTTTATCCCGCACGTTCGAGGCGATAATGTTCACCCGAATAATTTCGAGCGTACCGAACATGAGAATCAACAAAACGAGTAAAATACAGACCACAAAGGGATACGAAATGCCGTCTTTTTGCCTAAGTTTCGCTGTGATTTTGGCTATAATCGTTCTCAATTTCTCCATAACACCTCCGAAGTTCCCGTGGCGGTTGATGACAGCGTAATCGGAATACTGCCGAATTCGTAAAACCCGATGTCAACCACTGTAGTCACCGTCACAGTAATGTCATTCCCGATTTGAACGCGCCCGGATTCGCTCCACGACACAGTAGGGTTAAGCCCCTTGATTTCGTTCAGACGATTCAATCGTTGTGTCGTTTCGATACCGACTCTGCCTGCAATTTCTGCCTCACGCGCTAACTCGTTGGCGTACGTATCGAGCGTGAGCTTCGTCAGAAATACCGGCGTAATCGTGATGATTGTAGTCAGAACGAGCATCGCCGCAATCGTCATAACAACAACGTCAATGTAACCCTCGCCTTTCCTTGATTTAATGCGGTATAACAGATTTTTATTTTGCACAAATTTGAACATTTTGCCTCCTTTCACAAGAACACACCGATATTTTCAATCACCTGCATCATCAGCACAACGCCGTACATCAGCATCATGCACATCAGCAGTGCGAACGAAAGTTTGCGGACTTTCGCAGGTACTTTTTGTGCTTCCCGACGCAGTTCTTGTTTTTGCATTTCGGAGAATCGCACGGCGAGTGTTTCCCAATAAACGTGGGTCTTGACGCCTTTCGATGTTTCGATTAACCCGCGCACAACTTCTGACAAGTTGGTACTCCCGATTCGTCCCTCGAACCGCTGCAACGCAGCTACGTAGTTACCCGTCCGCATATCCGCAATGGTAATCGTCAGCTCGTTTTTGAACTCCGGCGAAAAACTGTCTTTGTGTTTCTCGAAAATCGCCAACACGTTATTTGTGTTCTTGAGTTCATGCACAATCGTGAACACGAATCGCGGCAGGTCAAGGTCGATTTGCTCGCGTTTCGCCTTGATTTGTGCGTCTACTTTTTGGCGTTCCTGCGCGAATTTCAAACACGCTAATATCAGGAATATGAGCGATAACAGCGGGAAGAAAAACAGAAACGGAACGCCGAGTACCGCGAATTTCAGGAACGCAAAAACCGCTCCTGCGTAGAACATTTCGGGTGTTTTAGCGATTTCGGCGACTTTCAGTTCGTCCTCCAAAATCGCACGTTTGTACGGATTGATTCGCACAAACTTTGCAATTAACTGCAAAACACTTTCCGTGTGAATGTTTGTTGTACCCTTGCTTTTACGCCGAGCCGCAAGCCGCTTAATCGTCTTCGTAGTACGGCTTGACGGCGTTTTCGCTGCAATCAGCAAAAACTGAAACACGCCCACAGCAAAAACCGTGCCTATAATTAAAAGCACGGTAAAAAATAATATTGTTGCCACTTATATGATTTCCTTTCACTAAATTTAATGTTCTCGGGGCGCTGCCCCGAACCCCGCTCGCTTTTTGAAAAAAGCGAGACCAAAAACTTTAATTTTTTATTATTTATGTCGATATACTTTTTAATGTTTTACAACATAATTCAATAATATTTAAAAGTTTTACTCAATTTTTTTCAAAAAATTGCGGGGGTTCGGGGGCAGCGCCCCCGAGCGTACTCCTCCGTCAACGCTTAAACTCAATCGGCTGTGTGAATTTGTAGCACATCAGCCCGGTCACAACGCAAACCATCGCGGTGATTCCAAGCACTAACTGCCCTGCGAATGTCTCGAAAAGCACCATACCCCAATCACGGTTAATGAGCAGCAGCATAGGGATATTCGCCAACATCATAATCAACATTGTGATGTATTCACGGCGCGGCGACGATAACATGACGGCTAATTCTGCGTTGACAATCCGCACGTCAGCGAGCCGTGACGTAAGCGGTTGAAGCGTGTGTTTTAGCGTGATATTGTCCTGACAGTCCACAAGATTGTCGCACCATTCGTGGAAAATCTCATTGTTAATGCTGTCCTTCATTTGACTAATCGCCAATTTCACGTTAGAGTTAATGAGCTTTGTTTTGCCCAAAAACTCCTTGAACACCTGCTTGACAGGCTGACGGATATGGTCGATACTGCTCTCGACAGCGTGAATAATATCCTCGTTGGAAATGTACGATGTCGTGATAATCGAAAGAGCCGTTTCGAGTTCCTCCGATAACTGTTTGTTGTACGCCGAGGCGAGCATTTTTGCGTACCCGTAAGGCAGAATAAACGAAATCATAGCAAACGCAGGCACAAAAACGATGTTACCTATCATAGCGGCGAACAAACAGCCCGCCACTAATCCGATTGCCGACACGGAAATCAAAACAGCGAATTTGTTCTCCGAACCCGTGGCTTTAAGCGCATTGTGCATTTCGTTCAAAGCCGCTTGCAGTCGTGACTTTTTCGCCTTGCCTTGTGCCAATCGTACTTTGTATTTGAGGCTCTTTTCCTTGTGCAGAAGCGTCAGCAAATCATTCCCGATTCGCTCAGGTGTCAGCCCAAGAACCACACAAATCCCAAAAATCATGAGAACAATCGCAATAACTTTAACTAACATTGATTACACCTTCCTTTCCGTCATTCGCATATTTGTTGACTAAATTCTGCGGCATTCCGTTCTCAAGCAAGCGTTTTTTCAGTCCGTCAGAGACGACGTTTCGCCGCACAAATCCGCCGTCAATGCACACCTTGCCCACATCGTCACGGTACTGGTTACGTACTTCATACGTCCACAACGGACGAATATCGTATTGGTCTCCATCTCGGTAGGAACATTCTGCAATCTCCATAAGGTGACGTTTACCGTCCTCTAATTGTTTCATAAAAATCGCAATGGGGAACGCTTCGCAGACAAGCCGAATGATAATCGGGAACGGCACATTCGAGTATTTTTGCAAGCATAAAGTTGCCAGCCGAGTGTAAATCCCCTGCGTCGAACTGGCGTGTGTTGTCGTCAAGACCGTGTGCCCTGTACGGCTTGCTTCCTGTGCTTCCCACGATTCCTCGTTCTTCATTTCGGCGACAACTAACCCCTCGGGGTGCATAGTCAGACCTGCCGTGAGCAAGTTCATAATCGTGACGTTTCGGTTAGGGTCGTCGCTGTCACGAGTCACCATATGAATCACGTTGTTGATTACGTTTCCGTTTTCGTCAAACTTGCGTAAATCGAACTCACGCACAGACTTCTCAATGGTAATCAGCCGTTTGTGGTCGGGGTAAAAGCTCATAATATCTGCCATAAAAGTCGTCTTACCCGAACCCGTACCGCCCGCATAACACTGCGAAATTCCGTAGATGAAACAGTCTTTAAGAAAACTGTGCATATCAGCAGTACAGGTATCAGATTCGATAAACTGCTCCCGCGTGATTTTCTGTGGGTTGACAATACGGATACTCGCCGAAACGCCGATATGCTCACCAACTACAATCGGGTGAGTAGCGGTAATACGAATGTTACCGTCAAGATACCCGGTGACAATCGGGCGGGATTCGTCAAACACAAGTTTGTTGTTATGCAACAACCGCCGCATGATGTCAATGGCGTGCTGCGGCGACGAGAAATGTTCCTGTAACTTAAACGGTTTCCCGCCAATCGGATGCACGGCGATGTCGTCCCACGCATTGATGTTAAGTTCCTCAATTTCCTTGCTTTTGAGGTAGGGTGTGAGGAACGAATACTCCGCCATTTCGATGTAAATAGAGTCCACAACATCGCTTAAAATACAACCATCGACGTAATAATTGTTGTCGATGACATACTGCTTGATGTATTGCTTTACCATCTCGGATTTGTCCGATTCGTACAATGTCGAGGCGTAGTGTTTCGCAACGTACGCCTGCGTTTCGCTCAGTAACATGGGGAACGTAATCAGCTTTTTACGGACAGTTTGAGTCTCGCTTTCGGCTCTGTTTTTTCGCTCAAACAAAGGTTTGTTATTACTACTTTTCATTTCGCACCGCCCTTCATCAAATCGTCAGCAATGGCGTCGAGCATTTTACTGTAATCGCTTTTCGGAACAGCCTCTAACGCTCTGTCTTCGTTCCACATCTGAGGGACTTTCTCACAATACGGAATCACAGCGTCAACGCGAGAAATCGCATTCTCCATTGTCGTCACGTCATGCGCGAATTTCCCGGTAACAGTCAAGCAACGAATGTAGCTGTTGTAGCCGTACTGCTCGGAAATCAAAATCGGTTCCTGAGACTTGTAGAACGCTAATCCGTCGTTATCACACGAAATCAAGTACAGCACTTCATCCGCGCCAATCAGCGACTTGCTGGTCATTCGGTAGGACACGTCACAACTACAGTCGATAATCGTATAGTTGAAAATGTGACGCATTTGCATAAGAAACTCGTCAAACTTTTCGCCCGTCGGGAACGCGTAGGTCAATAGATTTTCATCCGAGTTGTAGCCCACGTATGCAATGCCGTTGTGCAAGTGCGTCTGCTTGTAAATCGCAGTTTCGTTGATTTTTTCGCAGGACAAAATCCGCCCCAATGAGATTTCTGTGCTCGCCTCAGCGGACAGCAATGGAATCAACGGTTTTGTGTGGTCAATTCCGATGACCGCTACTTTTGCCTTGCTGTCAGCTTTGACAATCGCTTTTGCAAGATTCACGCTCGTGACGGTTTTGAAACTCCCAGAATTACCGTACACGGCGATGATTTTATGCACATCAGTCATTCGTATCACCTCCGAAACTCGCAGATTCCATGACTGAAATTTCAGTTTCCATTTCTTCCATGTTCTCATAAATTTGCTCAATCAAATCCATCTGCATTTGAACGTATTCGTCACGCATTTCTTCATCACGGCTCACAAAAACAGCGTGGAGCGTGATATGCTCACACTCGGCAAGCCGTAACACTTGCAAGTTATCGTGCAGAATTACCGTGATTGTGCTGGGCATCGAAATCTCGCCGTTTTCGTCCGGAGCAGGCGCGCGTTCGATGTTATCGCCGCCGTTACCCGAAGTCGTCGTCAGCACTTCAACGTACTGCAATTCGTCGAAAAGGTGTGCCACTCTGTCCGAGTCAACCATGACAATCCTGATAATATCGCCGGTCATGAGCTTGCCTGAAAATCCGCTTGCAAAGTTGTTGATTGTCACTGACATTGCAATTTCGTGTTCCTCTAAGTTGCGTAACATGGAGTCGGTGGTATTCACCGAAGTAGTCAGCATTTCAGGGAGCAAGAGACTGCCCGAAAACAAGTCCGACGCGGCGTAAAGCCCGATGACTGACTCGCTGTTTGTGATAGCGTTTTCGGGTAAGTTATAACTCCCCATTTGCACTACCGACAGCATATTTTCGGTGATTTGTTGCCCCTGAAGCACGGGTGCGTTCAGCACCACAACGGGTGTTTTTCCGTCAAACGCTTTATTGAACAACGGCGAAATGCCAAACACAAGCACAATCGCCGCCGCGACGCTGATTAACCCTAAAAGAGTTCTGTTTTTTAACATTTAGAAATTCCCCTTCCAAAAAGATAATAGTAGAATTAAAGCAAAACCGCCGCACAAAAAAGGTGCAAGCGGTATTGCTTTGTTTTTCAAGTCTTGTTTTTTGAGTTTTTGGTATGCACTAACGCTTAGAACCATAACAGTTAAGCCGATTACGGCGGACACGAATCCGCCGTAAACGCCTAACACAAATCCAAACGCCGACACTAATTTGACATCGCCCATGCCGATTTTGTTACCGCTGATGATATTACAAATCAAGAACGGAATAAAGCAAAAGGCGAGACCTAAAGCGCGCTGCCCGAGCGGTAAATCGTTGACAAAAAAGGCGGCGATGATGACAATAACGTGCACAACATTTTCGATTTTGTGTGTGCGAATGTCATGCACCGACACCCAAATTAAGAGCAGCAGCAATGCGGAACTTGCGATGATTGCCGTCATTGCGACGGAGCGGGAGCTGCACCGCCGCCGCCTCCGAACATCGTACTGATTTCAAGATTAAGTCGAGGCATAATCACCGAATTCCACAGCAAAACAAGCCCCGCAAGTACCAACGCGCCGATGACAACCGCTATAATTATTTTGATGGCGGTGTCAACGTGCCCTTCCCCGCGAGTGTCCGTAAAACGGCTTAAAACCTCACTAAAACGGCATTTTGCTTTTACTTTTGCAACCGCAAACTTTGTAATGATTTTGTTCATAATGAACCTCCAAAAAAGTAAAAAATAACTCCATTACAGTAATGCAATGGAGTGCGTGGAATGTTAATTTTTAAAATTCTAAGGCGGTACGCCCGAAAAGTGCAAATTGTGTTCAATCATCGCCACACCTCGTCCAAAACAGGGCTCGACAGACCGACCACAAATCGCAGAATTGCAAGTGCGTCTTGAATTGTCGGGTTCGGCGAATTTGTGTTGGTAATCAACGCCGCCGCACGAGCGTCTTCGCACTGAGTAATCGGGTTCGACAAGCCAACGAGATACCGCAGAATCGCCAGTGCGTCCGCGATAGACGGCTCCGGACTGCTGTCCGTAACCCGCCCTAATCCGAACGCACCGCCGCGTTCCGGTGTCGGAATTGTCGGCTCTGTTGTAGTTTCGGTCGGAGTTGTTTCTGTTGTTTCAGTAGACGAAGTTTGTGTAGTTGTGGGCGTTGTTTCTGTTGTTTCAGTAGACGTAGTTTGTGTAGTAACAGGTGAAGTTGTTTCGGCAACACAAACACACTGATTTTCAAACTCGCTACACTTTTCACAACGCCACAGAGCCGAAACGGTAATCGGTTCGACTGAATCAAACTCGCCTACATACGCCCGAGTTCCGTCAGCGTTGAACGCTGTAAACCGCACACCGTCACGCTCAAAAAAGTAGCCGTTGAACGTGTAATTTGAACGTGTCGGCGGCGTAACCAAGTCGGGAAATTCCGCGTTAAGAATCTCGCCGTCAACTACGGGACGCTCTAAAATGATTTCGTCAAACTCACCCATACCGCCGTTATTCTCGAAAACAAGCGGGAATCTTGTCTGCACAAAATGTGCATACGCCACGCGATGAATCGGGGATTCAGTTTCTTGTACTAAGCTAACCCTCCAAGCTCTCAGACCGTTTTCGTCAAAATAACGAACGGTGTTATCAGTAACATTTCTGCTCGAATAATAGCCCCAAAAAACGTGTAGCGGTGTAGGCGGCTTGGGCGGCGTAATGCTCTCAGGCAGAATCGGTCGTCTTGCTGATTCCGGTAAAAACCACCCCGAATACTCGTAATCGCCCGTGCCGTTATTATGCTCCAACAGCAGCTCCAGCGCGGGATTCGCCCATCGTGCGAACAGCGTGATGTTGGTCGTACCGTTCCACAGTTCGCCGAAAACTCTGTTACCGTTGGAATTGTAAAACCGCGTACCGCCGATGTTAGGCTCGGTGTAATACCCGCCGAAAACCTGCGAAGGAAATGGCGAATTCGGCGGAACGATTCTGTCGGGGAGCGGCTGTCCTGTCGTCGCCGTGACGTACTCCGTACCGCCCGAACCGCTTTGATTGTCAAGGACAATCGTGTGCATATTCGCACTGACCGGATTCGCGAAACTCCCTGTGATGTTCAGTGCAAATGCGATTGCAATTGCTGCTGAAACGGTTGAAATAATGCGTAATTTGTTCATTTGTTATTACCTCTTATTTTCTTATTTTTGCGTGATTTAATTCACGACTTTTACATACTATCTCGTTGCTGCGATATGCCAATCATCCATAAAAACACCTTCGATTACAAGCGGATTGCTCGCCGTCAGCACAGTCAATCGTCCCGCAGGCGTGTACGCGTTATCGCTGCTTGCAATGACGTCATAATTCGTGCCGTCAGCCAGCCACCACGGCGTATAGTGAACACGGCTGTTGTACGTGCTGAAGCGGTTTCGCCGGAACACAAACCGATTATTCACCTGCTCCAATTGGCGGTTGTATGACTGATACCCAAACTCCCGAAACCACACCGAAACGTACTGCGGAGCGGTTGCATAATTAGTTGCCGTCGCCGAGTGATACGTATTCGTTGAAGTCGCACCTGTCCGCTCGTGCGTCACCGTAATCCTGATGAACGGGTCGGTCGAGATATTCACGCCGTACCCCGATTTCATAAACGTCTGATAGTTCCGCGTATACGCCGTGGGATTGCAGAAATCAGGCGTCAGATTCACATTACCGCCCGAAATTTCGGCACGGTACATAATCTTGTGAAACTCGAAATGATACTCCCCGTCAACCTGTACGACGTTGCAATCCCAGACGTACCATGCCCCGCTCGGATTGCCCGATGAAGTCATACCGCGGCGGGTATTGTCGGCGTTCGTCGGCGCGTACCCGATGCTCTGCTGCGTGTCGTCTAACGTTGGGTCGGGCGGCTCGGATTCCATGTCGTTGTCGTAAATCTCGATGGTCGCATTGATTGTACTTGCGTACCGATTCGCAGTGCCCGTATTCTGCCGATTGAAAAAGTATCCGCGTGTTGAAGTCGCCGTTGCGGTCAGCGTTCGCGGCGTTGACGGCGTTTTCCATTTCACCCACACCAACTGCTCGCCGCCGGCGGGAATGTAGATGTTCGGAATGCTGTACCGCGTTCCGTTAATCGTAATCGTCGCTGTGGCGGGGTTGCGGGACGTTATCGCACTTGATTCAATCCAGTTGCCGCCCGAATGCTGCACGTTGGCGAGCCGAAACGGAGTCACCACCCACGTATCGGTCGGGTACGCGAACGACGCACCGCCTTCGGTTTCAAGCCTCGGAGTTTCGCTGAAAAAGTTGACGTACCCGATTCCAAGCTGGCGAATGATGTCCTCGTTTGGCACGCGGCTCGTGCGAGTGCCTGTCCACGCGTTTATTCGGAATTCGCTGTTCACAAATTCATCGGTCTCAAGGAAAATCGCAAGAGGCAGGTTCTGCCGTGTCAACGCTCCGACTCTGTAGTTCAAACTGCCGCCGGACAGTTGGTCGAACAACGCGGCTTCGGTTGCTGTCATAGCGTAATTCACGCTCTCGTATCGGAAATACGCCATAGGTTCAAGGGCGAGTTTGTACCCGTTTGACGACAGCTCTTCCGGCGTAAATCCAAACTGTGCTACAACCCACGAAAAATGGTTTATGTCCGAAAACCACTCGCGAATCGCCTCAACCCGTGATGCCGAACTACCGCCGCTCATGCTGGACGAAACGATTCGGGGCAGGGGCGTGGTCGGGTTGATGTACGAGTATGTTGTGGTAAAGTTTAACGCACTGCTTACGTGTTTATAGTCAAACTTTGTTTTTTGCCTATAATTTACGATGTTGCTCGTTGCGATGTTGTAATTTGTAATATCAATCGCGTTTGTAACAGGTCTCCCTGTTGTCGCGTTGACGATATACGTCCGCAAACCGTCGGCGGTGGAAATGAAATCGTTGTTCCTTGACGAAACCACCCAGCCGTTATTCCTGTTTGCGCGCCGAAGTCCGCCGCCTCCGCCGTCAACATTCGGGTTGCCCGCGAAAAAGCTCTGCGTGAGTATGACTGCCGATAACAGCATACTCAGTGCCCGTAAAAAGTTTTTCTTCATACCGTACCTCCGAGTTCGTGTATTTTTGCGTGAGCCGTATCAAGTGCCGATTCGAGTTTTTCGATTTGCGCCTGTAATGATTCAATCATTGCATTTTTGCCGGAACGCTCAGCTTCCCACTGCACACGCTCATTATGAATCAAAGTTTCGAGAACGTCGCAACGGTGTGAGGCTTCTGCGTATTTGCTGAGAAAATCAGTATCTTCCGGCGGTTTATACTCTTTTTCAGAAGGCTCTTCAGCAGGCTTAGGCGGCATTACAACAGGAATTGTGACAGGTATTGGCGGAGATAGTTTCGCTTTTTCTTTCGCACGAAGTTCATCGTAAACCGGACGAATTTTTAACTCACCGCTGTCGATTTTTTTCATGACTTCCGGCGGTGCGTTTTCGTCGATATACTTCAAACGGTCGTATTGTTTACCGCTCATATTGAGTGCTTTTCCGACTATATTACGTGTTTCGCCGCGTTTAAGATACGGACCCGGGTCCGTATCTTCCGTAAATCCGCCTTTACCGCCGATTGCTTTTCGTTCCAATGCTTTAACAGATTCAAGCCGTTCAAGTTGCCGTCCATAGTCGAGCTTTTCAGACTCCGTAAACTCTACACGTTGTTCGTTTTCGCCGATTTCGATACGCAACATTTTCTCTGCATCATTCGGTGTAAGAACATTCACATCGACCTCATTCCAACCAAGCGATTGAAGAGCCATAATCCGCCGAAGCCCCGCAAGAAGTTGATACTCGCCGTCCTCTGTGCCTGAAAACGGCATAACTGTGACAGGGTTAATCAGACCGTTTTGCTGAATATCTGCCGCCAATTCCTCAATGTTGATGATGTCCTTGCGAATCCGCTCAGCAATCTTGATTCTGCTGATTTCAACTTTCACCATTTCGCGCCTCCATTCGCAGATACTTTTCGCTGTCAGGGCGAATACCTGCATTGTAATGGTCTACAAGAACGCGGCAAAACGCTTTTCTCATTTGCGGGTCGTTCGAGGCACGTTTGCCGTTCGGCACAAGGTAGATGTAATACTGCCAGATGTCTTTGAGTTTTTGCTTTTTCATACGCCGTGCAAAGTCTTGTTTCCCGAAACGATTCACAAAATCCGCAACACCCACGATAAACTCGCGGTTTGTCGCATTCTTCACACCATTCCACGTTTCGCCGAGAAGTGAGAGTGTGTCATTTAAGACTTCATACCCATACACTTCCACCACGATTTCAAGGGCGAAAATGCTTGTAATTGCATTGGAATCACGCCTCGAACCGCTGATTTTGAAACCGTTCGCAAGGGCGATTTTTTCGATGTTTACACACATTTCGTCTTTTGCTTCAAGTCCGGCTTTGAACAGATTAAACTTGGACAGCGGGCGGTTGTTTTTGTTTTGCACCCGAAAATATGCCGCTTCCTGTTCGTAACTCAACCCGGATAAAACGATAAATTTTGCGTGTGTATAATTTTGCTTACGAAGTGCCGCAACACGATGGTTTCCGTCGAGCAGGTAATAACTGCCGTCACGTTCACTGACAATCGGAATGCCGAGCCATGTTTCGTCGAACTCCGATGTAATCCACATCACCTGACGGCTGTTAGTCGGTCGCTGGTACGCCCCCATTTTAATGCAATCGAGAGAGATTTCCTCGATTCGTTGGTTAGTTGTTTTGAAATTGTTCATATTCTTTCCCTCCATAAAAAAAACTGCTCACTCAAAGGAGTAAGCAGTTTACGATTTTATTTGATTTTGCTTGGGTTAGCGGGAATTCCGCCATGCCTCGTATTCCTCATAGGTAATCACTTCGCCGCTCGGCGTCACAACTCTGTCAAGCCGAACATTGCCGTCCGGGTCGGTGTAGAACCGATGTCCGTCACTTTCAACGTCCATAATAGTTACTTCACCAGAACCGTTGTCTTCTCCCCAGCCGAGAACAGGATGCCAAACATATTTTTGACCGTTTTCGATTCTGTAATACCAACCATTTGAATCTATGCCCTGTGCGCCTTCGGGCATACCGTCTGTTTGCGGCGGAGTTGTCTGTGCCGCCGGCGGATTTTCGGCAACCTGCACATCGCGTTCTTCGAGAATCTCCGACACACGCTCGTCAGGCACTTCGACTGGTGCAAGCGTGACCTCCACCACTGGAAGTTCATTTTCGGGACTGCCTGCTGCTACAGTTTCCGCCGTACTCGGTGCGTTCCGAGTTGTCACCGAACGCCGCGTAGCCGCCGGAGTTTCGCCTGGTTCAGCTTCCGGGACGGCAGTGCCGGCGGGTTCAACGGTAGCCGATTCATTCGCCGAAATCGGGGTTGTTTGATTGTCGGGTGCAAGATTCGCAATCGCAACCACTGCGATTAGCACGACTGCCCCCGAAACGATTCCCGCAATCGTTTTGCTTTTTCGCGTTTCTAAAGCTTCTAAAAATTTCATAACTTTTACCTCCATGTTTGATTAAATCGTTTCAAACTCTTGACAAAATCTATTATACAGTGTATAATAGAATATATCAAGAATTTTTTAGGCTACATTATCACCCCCATTCTTGTCGATTTGAGCGAAATACTGCGACAATGCCGTGTCGATGATTTGCTCAATTTCGCTTTTTGTCTGCTCCGCTGTGAAGTATTTCCCGACAACCGCCGACTTCAGCGAGAACGCTTTCGGCTTGTCCGAGCCTCGCGGTTTGCCCGTCTTTTCGCCCGACATGATTTGCAAAATCGCTTTTTCGGTGAGTTTGTTTTTCTCATAATACTCCCGAAGTAATGCCGCCATTTTCATGTCAACTTTGCGGTCGCCGGTTTTGATTGTGTCGGCGATTAGCGATTGACTGTCCGACTCCTCTATAAAGGAGAGGTCGTAAGCGGCTAAAAATGCGATTTCGCCGGAATCTACGAGCGATAACAAATCTCTGTTGAGCGTTGCAAGTCGGATGTATCGTGCGACTTTTGCATGAGATAACCCATATTCACCGCCCACTTTCTCTCTGTTTGTCAACTTCTGCACAACTTGTGCAGAAGACTCTTGAACGCTGTTATCATGCGGCTTCAAGAGCGTTTCAATCTCTGAAATTAAGTCAGTTCGCCTGCCTTGACATTTCATTGCTTCATAATGTTGTGCAAGACACAAAGCTCGTTCAGAGTGCGACAAATCCGAGAATGAACGCTGTCGCAGATTCGTTTCAGTGACAATCAGAATCGCGTCTTCTTGACTGAGGTCAGTTTTGACGACAACCGGTCCCTTTGTCAATCCCGCAATCTTAGCCGCATTCACGCGATTGTGCCCACTCAAAATGATGTGAGAATCGTCTTTATCCCACAGAATAATCGGGAGCAGAATCCCGAATTGTCGGATGCTGTCAACCATGTCCGCCAATTGCTGACCTTCGTAGAGCTGAAAAATGTGACCGGGGAACGGTTTCATGCGGCTGAAATCCATCTCTGTTGCGACGGGTTTTAGAGTTTCGCCGACATTATCTTGGGGGATTTCGACATTGCCCGAAGAAACTTCAGGCGGTGAATCGAACGTGAAAAGGTCGCCGAAGTCCGGTAATTGTTGTTTAGCCACTCGACATCAACTCCTTTACAAAGTTTTCGTAGGCAATCGCGGCGGGGTTATTTGGCAAATACTCGCAAATCGTCTTTTGATACAAACTCGCCTCGGCAACCTTGATTGAGCGCGGAATCCGCGTCTTGAAAATGTTCACTTTGCCGTCAAAAGCCTTGCTAATCATTTCCTTGACGTGCGCCGAAACGAGTGTCCGCTCGGAATCCATCGTTATGAGAATCCCCTCGATTTGCAGTTTTTGCTTACGATTTTGGTTGATGGCGTTGTAATGCCGCATAAGTTCCGCAAGCCCCTGCGTTGAGAGCAACTCCGCCTGTGTAGGAATCACGATACTGTCCGCGCACATCATCACGTTAATCATCGGAGTTCCGAGTTGCGGCATACAGTCGATGATGATTTTATCATACCTGTCCCTGATTGTCGCGATAAATTCGGCGAGTTTGTATTCTCGGAAATCCGTACCCGCCAAGCTGCGTTCCAGCATGAAGAGCATACTGTTCGACGGAATTAAGTCAACGCCGTTTTCGCAGTGAATGATGTAGCATTCGGGTTCGGGTAGCGGTTCGCCAGTGATTACTTTGTTAAGCAGTGTCGAAATAGTGATTTCAAGTTGATTGGAATTCTTGACACCGCACAACATTGTCGCGTGACTTTGCCCGTCGTAATCAACACACAATACCCGCTCACCTTTTTTTGCCAAAAGATAGGCAAGTGCTGTGGCAGTTGACGTCTTGCCGACGCCTCCTTTTTCGTTGATGACTGAAATAACTTTGGCATTTCTTGGTTTTGTTTTGGTTTGCATACGTACCTCGTTCCTGAGCGTTTCGCTCCATATTATAGTAGATTTTTGCCCGTGATTTCTGTGTCCCTAATGAAACACCCCCTTTTTTCGACGATTTTTACATAGCCTTTTTACACTTTGATTTGACAGAAAAAAATAGAGACAAACCGTATAAACCCTTGATTCAGCGGGTTTTACTGCTGTGTCTCTATTATACCATACGGGCATAACATAGGCATGAACGATTGCCAAAATAGGTGTGTTATGAATGCAGGTTCATCTGTTATTGATACATGGTGTACGACTTGCAGACTTAATGTTACGAGGTATTTATTGGGTTTGCCCCAATTATAACGATGAACTTCGTTACATCAAACATAGACTTTTGTTAGGAGGTTTGTTTATGAAAACCAAAAAATGTTTTTTTACAACCGTTGTTGCAACCCTGTTGCTCGTTTCGCTTGGTGGTTGTTCTGAACTACAGCGCAACGAATCAGATAGTTCTCTTGCTGTTGATAGAGTTGAGGCTTCGTATGCTCCTTTAGTCATTCTCGGTTCTGACCGTAATGCCGAGAAAGTCGATTTTAAGAACGAACTTGTTGCGGCAATTCAATCTTCACGTTCTATGAGCAAAAACGACGAACGCCATGGGACGTATTCGATAAACAAGATTTCGGAAATAACGGAGTTTTATTTTCCTACGCACGAAATTGATGGCTTTGAGATGTCTTGTTTAGGAGTTTTATCGGGGGCGTTTACTTTTGACTACGCACCGCTTAATCCTACGGATGAAATGTTAGACAAAAACGGGAATTATTGCTTTTCTATGGATTCGGCGATTCAACTGTCTATAGTAAGGGAAGGTGCTTTTGATGATATACCCTCACCGCCGACACTTGGAAGCATCGCAAGAGGAGGCGGAGAAATTCGGGGCGATTTTGTTTACGATGACAGCCCGTACCACACTCTAATTGCGGGGTTGATTGGCGATACGTGGTTTTATATGTATGTTCCTAAAGAATTAAACGAGTTTGAGACTTTGCGCGACATGGCAAACCAAGTCGTCAAGTCAGCAGAGTTAGTTAAGGTGAAATAATACAGTGTCAAGTTTATTATCCGACACTGTTTAATGTGCTCTAAAAATTAAAATACAAGAACGGGTTATACCCTGCGCTGACTAAATACGCAGTACAGCCCACGAAGATTGTGATAATCACCACCACCGCGCCGTAATTTACTAACGGCGCGGCGCGTTTGTTCAGCGCGGCAACGGCTGATTTCGGCAGTTCGGTACAACCCACCGCACACAACGCAAACATCACCCAGTAGTTCATGACGAGATACGCCGCTTGGTCATCTAAAAGTCCGCCTCCGCGAACGCCGAACATCACCGCAAGCAACCCGAGCGAGTCCCACAATGTCGGCAGGTCAAACAACGTCCACATCATCACCACGACAAGCATTACGTAAGCGTTGCAGACTACAGCAGGCAGGCGCGCCAACGCCTTATTCAAGAACAACTTTTCGGCAATGACGAACACGCCGAACAGCGCGCCCCACAAGATGAAGTTCCAACTCGCGCCGTGCCACACGCCCGTAGCGAGCCACACTACTGCAAGGTTAAGAACCGTCCGTGCGCGCCCGTTGCGGCTGCCTCCGAGCGGGAAATACACATAGCTCTTAAACCAGTTACCTAACGTCATGTGCCACCGCCGCCAAAACTCCGATACACTGCGCGCCGAGTAGGGGTAGTTGAAGTTTTCGGGTAAACTAAACCCCAACATTCGTCCTAACCCAATCGCCATATCGGTGTATCCCGAGAAGTCAAAATAAATCTGAAACGTGAACGCCAAAATGCCCAACCATGCCGTCATAGTCGAGATTTCGCCAAAGTCGGCGATTTTAACTGTCGCCCACAACAACCCGATGTTGTTCGCAATCAGGACTTTCTTGCCCAGCCCCAACACGAATCGGCAAATCCCCTCATACGCCGCGTCAAGGTTGATTTTGCGGCTGTCTAATTCAGTGGCGATTTCTTCATACCGCACAATCGGGCCCGCCACAATCTGCGGAAACATGGTCACGAACGCTGCGAAACTCACGGGATTCTTCTGCACGGTGATACGCCTGCGATACAAGTCAATGGTGTATGACATGGTTTGAAACGTGTAAAAACTGATTCCTATAGGCAGAGCCAAGTCAATGTTGAACAGTTCCCGCTCCGCAATTGCATTGATGTTCTCCGCAACGAATCCGCCGTACTTGAACAACCCGAGTAGCGACAGATTCAGCGCAACGGACAGCACTAACCCGAGTTTGCGTAGTTCCGGGCGTTTATCATTGTAGTGAATCATCAGCCCGAAGAGGTAGTCAAACAGCACCGACACGCACAAAATCAACACATAGAGCGGCTCACCCCATGCGTAAAATAGTATCCCGCCTACAAACAATGCCGCATTCTTGAGCGGACGCGGCAGGACGAAGTACAGAATGAAAAATGCAGGCAGAAACAAAAACAGGAATGTTAAACTCGAAAAAACCATTAAACCGGACCTTTCAAATATAGTGCCACGGGAAGAACTTGAACGCTCCTAAGCCGAGAACGCGAAATACCCCCAAGTCGATTATATCGGGCAGAAGACCGCCTGTATAACCAGACAACATTAGTATTACATCTATGCGTTTGAGTTTTTTCATAAACGCGAACGAAATCAAGAATGTGGGCATCGACAACGCTATACCTATGTCAACATATGAAGGCAAAGGGTGGCTGTGTGGAATTAAATCCATAATCCCATGTAATGCGACATTACAAGCTAAAAGAATTATGTAAATTTTCTTTTCGGGTTTGTCGGCTGCTTTTTTGCGAAAAAGCAAAGACGTTCCGATACCGACTGCCGCGTGAATAGACACCATCATAAACTTAAACTCCTCACTAAGTTATTATAATCATAATCACACACGTTCATCGCGTCAAGCAAGGCATTTACCGACAGGTTTTCGGGTAAATCCATGGCGCGCAATAACGCTTTGCGGCGGCTTGACGCGTTCGCGCCGCCAATGAATCCGTCGTCAAACAGAATCTCCCTCGTAATTGTCTCGACACGGCGCGTGACTGCGCCTCCGTCCGCACACGCTTGTGTGATTGCATACGCCGACAGCCGTTCACGCAGGACTGCCACAGCCGTGTCCTCCACTTCAAGTAGATTCGGGACATAGACGTGGTGTACTTTACAGCCACGCAAGCAGTCATTGAGATAGTTGCGAATCTGCCGCCCTGCGTTATCCGAATCGGTGAGCAGAATCACCCCGACAGTCCGCGCATATCGGCGAATATGCGCGAGTTTCGCCTTGTCTTTGTACACACCGAACCCGTGAACGGGTATAACAACCGTGCTTGAATCCAACACGCTTTGTAACACCGCACGGTCACACTTGCCCTCTACTATAACGGCTTGTTTAATGTGGAGTTTAGTCATAGTTGACCTCTGTTCCATAACTGTTCATAATCACCGTAGGTGATGTGCGCCATGTATGTGTTTTTGCCATTTTGCGCGACGAAATCAAGACAACGGTCTAAGTTATCATAATCACCCAACTTATAATAAATTCTTGCCATGCTTAATTGGGAGTAAACCATTACACGCAAGTTTTCGGTGATTCGGGCTTCGTTAAAATCTCCAATGAAAGCGTTTAGTGCCAATTCATAATTGCCATTTTCTATGTCAAAATAATTGTTCATAATCATTAAATTGCGTACAACCATATTCGCAACATATTCCGGTGCTTTCAGATTATTAAACCAAATCAATTGACGATAGTAAAACATGGTTCCTTCAACATTTCTCGCTAAATACATTGTGTCACACAAGCTCGCTGTTATAAGTACCTGCGCGTGAGTGAGTGTTGTTTTATCGGTCGGAGATTTTAGTTCTGATTCTGCGTCTTTAAGGATTTTTATTGCTGTTGTAAAATCGCCTTTGTCAACATATGCCGAGGCTAAGTTGTGGAAAAGCGAGTATCTTAGGTTTTTATCTCGTCCGCACTTGTCGTAAACCGCCTGCCATGTGCGAATGTAATTATCGGGCTCGCAATTATTCAAAAAACCGATAATGCTGTTTACTATTCTGATACGTTTTTTCCTGAGCCGCCATCTGATAACAGCAAAAATTATTTCCACTGTCATTACAAAAATTATCGCAACAATAAGTGTCTCGGTATCGTCTTGAATGGAATACCTGATTACAAGAATCCCTACACTTGCGATAAAAACTTCGATAATTCTTAATGGTGCAGTTGCTTCTTCCCACTTTTTACTAAAGAATTTGCTCAACATAACGCCAATAACCTCGCAATCGCCCGTTCCATAATCACCCTGTCCTTGTTGCTCATGGACGCGGGGGAGGATTTGAGCTTGTAATCCGCCTCACACAACACTTGAACGCACCCGCGAATCTTGGACACAGGCAGGCGCGCGGCCGCCGACATTGCTTTATCGACTGTCCACGCGCGATTGGGCGGATAGGCAAAATCGCGGACAATATCTGCGGCGCGTTTCCCCGCCGCCGACGCGATTGCCGCGCGGTACAGGTCAATAAACGTCATGGACAGCGTTGACATAATAACGACAGGCGCGTTGCCCTGTGCAATTAACTCGTCTAACAGTTTCATGGCGTTCGCGCCGCGTTTCGCGGTAATCTCAGCCGCCAACGCAAACACACCCGAATCCAACTGCCGTGTGGTGAGTTTGTCAATGGCTTTGCGGTTTATTTCCCCGACGAATCCCGCATACGCACACAGTTTCGTCAACTCGTTGGAGACTAACGTGTAATTCCGCAGACACAGCCGCGCCAAATGCGTGGCGTTACTGCGCGAAATGCTGCACCCCAACTGCTCGGCTTTGCGCTCAATGCGCGTCACGATTGCCGCTTCGGTGAGCCTGTCAAATTCGATGACTGCGGCATTTTCGGCGGCGGGTTTAGTTTTAGTGGCTTTCTTGTTATGAGCGTTGACAGCGGTGACTAACTTCTTGGTTTTGACTTTCTTGAGGTCAGGCACGAACCCCGTCGCGTAGATAATCACGCAGGAGGAATCGCTCACGCCGGCTATAAGCTCAACAATGCTGTCCAACTCTTCCATTTTGAGCTTTTCGGCGTCTAAATCGTTAATCAGAGCCACTCTGCGTTCCGCGAACACAGGCAACGCGTTTACAAAGTCTGCCATGTCCGACAAGTCCGCCGTGCGTGTGAATCGCGCAAAATTAAGGAGGGGGTCGCCCTCCCCCAATGCTTTTTCGGCGATTTGTTTGGCATACGTCTGCACCAAAAACGCCTCCTTGCCGTGCAGGTAATACACGCGGCGAATCACGTCGCTTTTCAACTCTTTGAGCAATTGTTCTTCGGTCATGATACTTTCTCCTTAAACTTCGGGGAAACTTCAGGGCTCTATTATATAGTACAGCGGTTCAAAATACGCGCTATGTTCATATTCTTCCAAAATCGGAACACTTCGCGATACGTACACCACGCAATCGCTGTCAAATTCGCGTTTGCGGCGGACGCTCCCCGATGCGATTATTATATCGGCAGGGCTTGCGTCGCCGTTAGACGCGCGCGTGAACAGGATTGTATAATCGCCGATTGTCAGCATAACCTCATCGTCGCGGTTGTGCTGAATGTCTAACGTGAACCGCCCGCTGATGTCATATACGGCGTCGGTGTCAGAGGGGGATAGGTAGTCGGCTTGTTCACGTTTTGCGAAGTCTATGAACGATTTTTCGTTGTTGCGCGCTCTGCCGAGCAGAACCACCGCAGTGGGCGAACGTGCATAATCGCACATAAGCGCGTGGATTCGCGGCGTGTCGGCGGTGACTATCAGCAGTTCTGTTTCGCCCTGCCGCACCTGTACGACAGCCGCCACACTGTCCGACGCTATGGTGATGTACACACGCTGTGAGCGTGTAGCGTGATAGTCATACACGCGAGTCATGAGCAGTAGCGCGGCGAGTGTGATTGCCGTTGCCTTCACCGACCGCTTAACTCCGGGCGTCCGCGCTTCGCTTGCGCCCTCCGCAGGGTTCGGCAAAGCCGAACCTCCTTGGCTTTTCACTGATTTATACGAAACGTGAACAATTGCAATCGCCGAGAGTGCAAGCGCAATCCACAGCGGCACAAACCAATAGTCAAGCGATAGCCACGACCAACGAAAACTACCTCCAAAAGCTAACATTTCTGTCATAATCCGCGACATGAGCCCTGCCACCAACAATGGGAGCTGAGCCAACGGCGGATACCAACACAATGCCGCAAACAGCATTACACCGCCCACTGCGACAGTAAAAAACGGTAGTATTACTACGCTTGTGAGAAGTGACAGAAACGAGAATCCGCCAAAGTAAATCGCCGACACGGGCAGTACGCACAAACTCGCGCAAGCCGAAGCCACAAAAAGCTCTTTTATGCGGAATAGCTTGGTTTTATCGGCGTTTTTCAGCAGTAACGGCGCGATTACGCCCACGCCGAATGTGCCCGAAAAAGACATCAGCAACCCTGCGTCAAAGACGGCATAGGGTTCAAACAGGAGAATCGCGAACAACGCGAACCCTAATGAGTTAAACGTCGTCCCGCGCCGCATGAATACCTCACCGCCGAATGTTATAACAAGCATGATTGCCGCGCGTATGACTGAAACGCTCAACCCCCAAAACACCGATAACGCCGCCAAAGCGACGAGCATGAACGCGAACTTGACGCGGCGGTTTTTCTCCCACGGCGTAAACGCGAACACCAACATCGCTATGTGTGCGACTAACGTCATGTGCAGACCCGACACCGCCGTGTAATGCGACGCGCCTGCAATGCGGACGTTTTGGCGCATTTCGGGCGACAGCCCCGACGTGTCCCCTAAAGTGACCGCGCGGAGTAAATCGCCTACCTCACCCGGGAACGCCAACCCAATCTCGTTTTGAACGTATTCGTTATGGGCGCGGATTCGCGTGAGAAACGAGAACTCGCCCTGTCCGACGAACGTCACATAGTCGGCGTTTCCTCCCAAGAGAATGCCGCGCGCATGATTATAACTGCGTTCAGGAAACGTAGCCGTGTCGCGAATCAGGCGCAGTGTAGCCTCGGTGACGACTTCGTCGCCTACTGCTACGTCACTGTTTTCGGGCGCGATAATGCGTACGCTTGTGTTCACTCCTGCGACTTGTGTTTTGATAACGTAGTTCGCCGTGTAGAACGCCATGTCGTTCTTTTCGGTGACTGTGCCCGTCAGCGTGAGCGTTTCGCCTGCCTGTGCGAATACGGGTTGACGGCTCCTCACGTCATGCAGAGTGAACATCAACGCGCCTATGCTCATTGAAAAGCACATCAAGGCGATTGTTGCAGTCTTGTATTTGTTATTTAGCAGTCCGCAGAGCAATGCCGTCGCTAATAAAACACCGCTGATTACGAGCGAAAACGTGGTGTTTAGTGCGAATGCCGCCGCTGTCCCGCAAAAGTAGGACACGCCCACGACCGCCGCTTTGTTTCTTATACGTGGTGACGCGCTCACTTACGGAATTCTAACTTCGCGCCGAAATCGCCCAATGCCGCGCCGCCAAGCAGATGAATGTGCAAGTGTCGCACGGTTTGTCCGCCGTGTTCGCCGACGTTGGTAACAAGCCGCCAGCCGTCCTGCAACCCCAATTCGCGGGCAAGCTTGCCTGCCGTGAAAATCAGCTTGACGATTAGCGCGGCGTGTTCGGGGTCATCGTCGCTCAGCGTGTCCGCGCCGTCAATATGGCGTTTCGGAACGAGCAAAACATGAGTAGGTGCGGCAGGGTTAATGTCACGAAATGCAAACACGTCCTCATCTTCATATATGCACGTTGACGGGATTTCACCCTTGATGATTTTACAGAAAATACAGTCTTGCATAGTTTTTATAAGCCTCATTTCAAAATAATAGTTAATTCTAACATATTTTCACACAAAAGTCAAACATTTTTTGTCAAAAACGCTTGACTTTTTGTCCGCTAAGTGTTATTCTTATGGATACGATAAACATAAATAGACCTCTTGCGAAATTAAAATGCGGTGTCTTTGCGGTCAATTTTCCGCCATACTGCGTTGA
>Ga0082212_10003095_pt1 | contig 23736 bp, 19 predicted proteins | sample TergutNt197P3_FD_71548 | JGI IMG/M metagenome (GOLD analysis project Ga0082212, IMG submission 71548) | Neocapritermes taracua P3 segment gut microbial communities from Petit-Saut dam, French Guiana - Nt197 P3 | ecosystem: Host-associated > Arthropoda: Insects > Digestive system > Gut ... | reverse complement strand
TTCTCCCCCTCATCGTCCAATCCCCCGACGGCCAGGTGCTGATGACCGGTTTTACCGATGCCGAAGCGTTAGCCGAAACATTCAAACGGGGCAATGTCTGCCTGCACAGCCGCAGCCGGAATAAACTCTGGATGAAGGGAGAAACGTCCGGCAATACGCTGAAACTTATCCAGCTGCGGGCCGACTGTGACCGTGACGCGCTTCTGGCAACCGCGCAGCCCGCCGGGCCTGTCTGCCACACCGGAGCGTGGTCGTGTTTTGCGGCTGACAGAAACTATACCTGGGAATGGCTGCAAGACATTATTGGCGAGCGGCTGAGTAATCCTGCGCCGGGTTCCTACACAGCAACCCTCGACGATGAACTTGTCCGCGAAAAGGTGATGGAAGAGGCAAAAGAACTTTGCGAGGCCAAAGCCCGTGACGAAATTGTCTGGGAAGCCGCCGACCTTCTCTACTTTACCACCGTGCTGATGAGCCGTGCCGGAGTAAGCGTCCGGGAAGTTCTTGACGAGCTGGATCGGAGACACAAAAAGTAATGAGCGAATACTGGAATAGCCGCACCAAAAACCTTTATCCCTACATTCCCGGCGAGCAGCCGAAGGACCGGCGGTTTATCAAACTCAACACCAACGAAAACCCCTATCCCCCGTCGCCGAAGGTTATCGAGGCGATTCAAAAGGCCGCCAATGAGAACCTCCGTCTGTATCCCGACCCCGGCTGCGGCGAGTTGCGGGAAGCGGTAGCCGCCCGCTACGGAGTGACACGCGATCAGGTTTTTGCGGGCAACGGCTCCGACGAAGTGCTGGCATTTGCCTTCGGCGCTTTTTTTGAGGGCGGCGCTGCTGACAACGCTGCACCAATTCTTTTTCCTGACATTACGTACAGTTTTTACCCGGTGTACGCCGGTCTTTGGGACATCCCGTATCGCACAATACCATTGGACGAAAATTTTTTCATTAATACTGCCGATTATGTAATCCCAAGCGGCGGGGCAGTGTTTCCCAATCCCAACGCTCCCACGGGGGTGGCACTTCCGTTAAGCGACATTTTATCCCTGGCGAAGTACCTTGAAAAGCAGGGAAAGGTTTTTATTCTCGATGAGGCGTATATCGCATTCGGCGCCGCCGGAGGCGCAGAGTCGGCAGTACCGCATATCAACGAACATCCAAATCTGCTCACCGTGCATACCCTGTCTAAGTCGGCCTCTCTTGCCGGTCTGCGCGCCGGTTTTGCCATCGGCAATGAAAAACTGATCGAAGGCCTGTGCCGCGTACGGGATTCCTTCAACTCCTACACACTCGACCGGCTTGCACTGGCGGGAGCGGCGGCAGCCATTATCGATGCCGCCTATTACGATGAAATCAACCGCCGCGTAATTGCCACGCGGGAACGGGTTACAGAAGCCCTGCAGGGTCTTGGCTGTACAGTTTTGCCATCGGCGGCGAATTTTATTCTTATCAAGGTGCCAGACTCGTATGTGTCTGGCATCTTGCCAATTAGCGGAGTTGCGTTTTTTTCAGCCCTTCGTGAACGGGGAATTCTCGTCCGGCATTTTAACAGGGAACGAATTGCCGATTTTCTGCGGGTCAGTATGGGAACCGATGAAGAAATGGATACGTTTCTTGACGCTTGCAGGGAAATATGCGGCAATAAAGAGTCAACGAATAACGCGAATGTAAACAAATGAAGAATAAAAGGAATTAATATTTGTATTATTCGCGTTAATTCGTGTAATTCGTTGATTCTTTTGATATTTGAGAGGTGCAAAAATTGAAGATTATTCAAAGTGCGGAATTTGACTCATACTGGGGAAGCCGTGCGATAAAAAATAATGATGAAGAGGTTGAAACTGCCGTAAAAGAAATCATCGCCGCTGTGCGGACTGAAGGCGACGCGGCCGTGCGCCGCTTTGCTTCCCGCTTTGATAAAAGTTCCCCTCAGCAGTTTGAAGTTCCTTCTCCGCTTGTGAAACAGGCCGCCGATGAACTGCGACGCGACGAACCCGAACTGGCCGCCGCCATAGATCTGGCCGCAGATCACATTCTGCGTTTTTCACTGAAACAAAAAGCGCAGTTCTCTGATTTTGAGTTTGAAATGGAAAAAGGGCTGGTTACCGGTCAGCGGGTAATCCCCGTACAAAGGGCGGCGGTGTATGTCCCCGCCGGACGTTTTCCCCTGTTTTCCAGCGTGTTGATGGGCATGATCCCCGCGTTCTGCGCCGGCGTAGAAGAGGTCTTTCTCGCATCGCCGCCCCTGGAAGACGGCCTGCCCGACCGGAAAATTCTCGCTGCCGCCGGAATTGCGGCGAAAATTGCCGGTGAAGGCGGCGGTGCTGCTATTGCGCCCGGCGGCAGGCTGCGGGTTTTTGCCGTTGGCGGCGCACAGGCAATCGCCGCCCTTGCCCTTGGTACCGAATCGATTCCCCGCGCCGATGTCATCGCCGGTCCGGGGAATAAGTACGTTGCCGCCGCCAAGCGGATGCTCTTTGGCGAAGCGGGAATTGATTTTGTCGCCGGCCCCACCGATGTGCTGATAATAGCCGACGGCAGCGCCGCACAGGCAGCCGATCTCGCGGCGGCGGACATGATCGCCCAGGCGGAACATGATCCCGATGCCTGCGCGCGCACCCTTGTCCCCAACGGGGAACTGGCTGAACAAATCACCTCAGCCATAGAACGGCAGATTGAGGCTCTGCCTACAGCCGAAACTGCCCGCGCTTCGCTTGGTCGCGGCGGTCTCATCATTGTCTATAAAAACAGGGAAGAGGCGGTACATATCGCCAATACAATCGCCCCCGAGCATTTGGAATTGCACACCGCCGATGCGGAAAGCTGGATTCCCCTGCTGAAAAATTACGGATCGCTTTTTATCGGCGGCCTTTCCGCCGAAGTCCTCGGCGACTATTCGGCGGGGATCAATCACACCCTGCCAACCTCGGCGAGCGCCCGTTTTACCGGCGGCCTTTCCGTGCGCCATTTTCTCAAAACCGTTACCACCCTTCGATGCACGCCGGGTGAAGGTTTTGAAAATGCCCGCCGCGCCGCTAAAATACTTGCAACAGCGGAAGGGCTTGCCGCTCATGCGGCAAGTGCGGCGATACGGGGTGAATAATGGGTCCCATAGAAAACCACCGCGAACGCGAAAAAGGCGTGCTGGTGTACCCCGTGTATTCGCGGCGTTCCGGCGGCCTGTCCGTGGGCATTAATCTGTTTCCCGATAAAAAACGCTGTTCCTTTGACTGCCCCTACTGTGAAGTATTTCCATTTGCGGCTAACGACAGGTTTGCCGGCAAACAATTTTCCATTGAGCAGTTGGAAGAAGATCTTCGCGCCGCAATTGCCGATGCGCTTGAACGGAACATACCGGTTAAAGACATCTGCTTTTCCGGCAATGGCGAGCCAACGATGTCGGAGGAATTTCCTGCGGCGCTGCATCTTGCGGGCAGGGTTCTTGCCGAGACGGTTCCTTCAGCGAAGCTCGTTCTTATCACCAACGGTGCGGGGCTTTTACGGCCTCAGCTTTTTTCCCTGCTGCGTGACGCGGCGCTTCCGGCAGAAGGTACTGTCTTTCCCGCGCTGGACATCTGGCTTAAACTCGATGCGGGGACTCCCCTGTGGTACGAAAAAATGAATCGCAGCGCAATTCCTTTTGGGGAACTTACCGGAAAAATTAAGGAATTTGCCGCCTGCGCCCCGGTGACAATACAAACAATGCTTTGCGCGGTGGACGGCGAAACGCCGCCCGCGGAAGAAACGCAGGCATGGGAGCTTTTCATGCTTGAGTTAGCTGCAACCGCCGAGAAAAACGGTTCGGGCGGCATCCGCACAATTCAAATCTACGGCAAAGCCCGCCCTTCACCAAACGATCCCAAAGCCCGGCCGCTGCCCATTGAGCACCTCGAATCCCGCGCCGAATCCCTGCGCCGTGCGCTTGCCGCTGTTTCCCCCGCGCCGCCGGTAGAAGTTTTTCCCTGACAAAAGCGCTAAACTTGCCCTTCAATATACAGATACAGGCCAAAAAGGGGAGGGCGGCGCGCGCGCGGGCTGGCAAAAAATTTCTGGGACTCCTCGCCGAAGGAGACGAGCCACAAAATTTAATAACTGGGATACAAAAAAGGCTGACCGGCAAGAGGAACACGATAGTAAAAAACATCATCGAAATACGGTAGGCCACCGCACACGGAAAAAAGCCGGGCAGCGGCTCCGTAGGCGAATTCTCCCAGATTTTTGCCAGCCCGCGCGCGCGCCGCCCTCCCCTTTTTGGGGCGTCCAAATAAATTGCGGGGCAAGTTTTGCGTTACAGCTCGCCGCGTTTTATCTTCTTGGTCGTAGTCATCTCCATGGGCGCGTCAAGAATCACCGTTCGGTCGATCCGCTGGTAGGGAAGCAGCCGCTGGTTCACCTCGGAGACGATCTTTTCGATGCGGGACTGCATCTGATCCAGGGAAAGCACAGCCCCGTTTGTATCGGTAAATTCCGCGCTGGGATAAACAAGAGCTTCTATGCCCTCGGACTTTATTTTTTTGTCCGACACAAAACTGCGAATCAGTATCTGATCGATTTCAAAGAAAAGCTGGAATTCGTTCTCAATTTCTTCGGGGTATACATTTTTACCCCCTTCGGTGACAATCGTATTTTTCGCCCTGCCGGTAAGGTACAGGTAATTTTCGCTGTCCATGTAGCCAATGTCACCGGTCTTGAGGTAACCGTCTTCCGTGAATGATTCGGCAGTCTCCTCAGGCCTGTTGTAATAGCCCATCATCACCATTGGGCCTTTGACGATAACCTCCCCTATGCCCCGATCATCGGGATTAAGTATCTTCATATCAACGCCCGGGCAGATTCTACCGACGCTGGTTTCCTTGTAATGTTCAATCGGGTTGATGGTAATGATGGGAGAAGTTTCCGTAAGGCCATAACCCTGCACAAAATCAATGCCGAGCTGGTTGTATTTCCTGAACACGCTGGGGGCAAGAGGGCCCCCGCCGCAGATGCATATCCTGATCGACTCAAAGCTGACCTTCTTCAGAATGAAACCGAACATTTTTTTGCCGGGATTCACCTTGAACAATTTTTTTATCATCCCCGATATGGCCATCAAAAACGAAATAAGACCGTAAACGACCGGGCCTTTTTCCTTCAGCCCTTTTGTAATGCCTGCCAGAAGTTTGTTAAACAGCATGGGTACGCCCAGGAGCATGGTAACCTTTCCTTCTTTTAATTCCTTGAGCATTACTGCGCTTACCATTTTCTTGCCGAAAACCAGTTCCGCGCCGACGGAAATGGTCTCGATTAAAACCGCCAGCATGGTATAGGAGTGGTGAATGGGGAGGATCGCATAGAACACATCGGTGTGGAATATATGAAGCGGTGTCCCCTGCGCCAGATAGCAGTCCGAAACGAGGTTTCTATGACTCAGCATGACCCCCTTGGGATGTCCCATCGTTCCCGAGGTAAACAAAATCGCCGCAAGGTCGGTTTCGCCAACCTGCTCGATCGCTGCCGGCGGCCCGTCAAGATCGTAGACGTAAGTCCCTGTTCCTTTTTTGAGGGAGATTATTTCTTCCAGGGTGCCGGGAGTCTGCCGGTAATGTTCATGCTTTTCTTCATCGACAAAGAGTATTTTTGCCTCTGCGGTTTTGAGAAGGATATCAAGTTCTTCGGTTTTTACCTGGTAGTCGATGGGGACTACCGTTGCCCCGGCAAACAAAATGCCGAGATACGCTACCGCCCATTCGGGAGAGTTCTTTCCGGTTACGGCGACCCTGTCTCCCCGGCAAATGCCCTTGCTGTGCAGAGCGCGGGCGACGGCTTCTATGAGTTTGAGCGCCTCGGTATAGTTCAGGGTTATCCTGTCCGGTTCAAAAATGGTGAAGCACAGCCTTTCGGGATACCGCGAAACGGTGATTCTGAACATTTCAGGCAGAGTCGGCCATTCGCCGGTAAATGCCTTTCCCCGGTATTCATCCAGAAAAGTCCAGGTATTGGTATATGGAACACCCATAATATCCTCCTAAGACAGGAATGACAGTAACAATTCTACTCCTTTGTTGCTGTTTTCGTCCACAGTTGTTATAGTGGTATGATGCAGAAACAAGTTCCGGCAGCCGCGTTTTCCATAATCTTGCTGTTTTTTACCTCCTGCACCGCACGGGTCAGCGGTTCCCTTGCGGCGGACGGACAGGCCGATCTGAATATCTATGCCGCCCTTGAACCAAGGATGAGTATGCTGATAGGAACCCTTGCTGCAGCTTCCGGTACTATGCCGCCGGGTACACCCCTTCTGAACGGCCAGGCAATATCTGCATCCATGTCCGCCGCCCCCGGTGTTGCCTCTGCTTCGCTGGTGAACAGAACGCCCTCCGCTATTGAGGGGCCGGTAAAAATTTCGCAGATAAACGATTTTCTCGCCCACGGCCAGACGCAGGGCTTTATCAGCTTTGAACAGAGTACTGCTTCCAGAGACGGCAGATGCGCTGTCAACCTTAGCCTCGATTCCGGAAGGGATATGCTCGACCTCATTTCCCCTGAAATCGGCGAGTACCTGGCCGCCCTTATGGCTCCTATTGCAACCGGCGAGGCCATGACAAAGGCCGAATACCTTGACTTGGCCGCTTCGGTATACGGAAAGGGCATAACCGATGAAATTTCCCAGGCGGTTGTCCGCGTTTCCGTCAATTTTCCCGGCCAGGTACGCAGCGCTGCCGGCGGGACTTTTTCCGGCAGAGGGGCAGAATTTGCCATCCCCCTCCTGGATATTCTGGTGCTTGAAACGTCCCTGAACTACGAGGTTGTCTGGCGTTAAGAGGAAAATTGTCCCAATTGTGATAATTGACACTTGCTAATTTCCCGTAAAAAGGGTAGTATTCGGCAGGAAAGTAAAATTTCGGGAAAAGGAGAATGACATGGCCGTTGCGCAAACAGTTGGGGATATAACATTTCCCCAGGAATTGCTCTCATTTATTGATGAATGGAAGGTAAAACCGGGGAGTCTCATCATGATTCTCCATAAAACCCAGGAAATCTTCGGCTTTATTTCAAGGCCGGCGGCGGAACAACTTTCGCTGCTTACAGGGATACCCCTGGCGCGGATATACGGGGTAGTTACTTTTTATCATTTTTTCAAGACTACCAAGCCTGGCAAACACCGGGTTTCCGTGTGCCTGGGAACGGCCTGCTACCTCAAGGGCGGGCAGGATATGATTACCGAAGCGCGCAAAATTTTAAACCTTGCCCCCGACGGCGTTACCGAGGACGGTCAATTTTCCATTGACCCCGTCCGCTGTGTGGGATGCTGCGGACTTGCGCCGGTGCTGACTGTAGGTACCGATACCTACGGCAAACTGACCAAGGATATGATTCCCGGCATCATAGATAAATACCGGAATGTGTAACTGATGCATTTTACCCTTGCCGATCTGGTCACCGACATTACCCAGAACGCCTGCGAATCCGGGGCGAAACTGGTTGAACTGGAGATCAGGGAAAACGGCGGGGAGTTCCGTTTTTCGGTGAAGGACAACGGCAAGGGCATGACCAAGGTAGAACTGGACAAGGCCGTAGATCCTTTTGTGACCGACGGGGTAAAGCACCCGCACCGGAAGATAGGACTGGGGCTTCCTTTTCTGATCCAGACCGCCGAGCAGTCGGGCGGCGGATGGGATGCCCAGTCGGAAAAGGGGACAGGTACTACGGCGACGGCATGGTTCGATACGAACAATGTTGACACGCCGCCGGTAGGGGACCTGCCGGGGATGTTCAGGACCATCCTGATGTTTGACGGACCCGATGATATTGTCATCCGCCGCTACCGGCAGACGGACGGCGGGGAGCCGGGCGATACATCGCTTGATTACGAGGTTCGCAAATCGGAACTTGCCGAAGCCCTGGGCGACCTTGAAGATACCGGTTCGCTGGTGCTTCTTGGCAAGTATCTGAACTCGCTGGAGGATGTCTAGGAAAGAGCACGGCGTCAAGCTGTGCCTGTAATACAATGCTTAACGGCTAGTGGCAAGCATTAATTAGAAAGGAGAAGATTATGGCAAAAATGAGTCTGGATGAACTGAGGGCGCTGCGGGACAACAAAAAGAACGATCTGCGCAAAAGGGAAGCCGAGGGCAAGGAGATTCAGGTTGTTGTGGGAATGGGAACCTGCGGTATCGCGGCGGGGGCGAAGCAGATCCTCGATACGTTCATAACTGTCCTGGACGAAAAAAAGCTCGTGGACAGCGTGATGGTGCGGCAAACCGGGTGTATGGGCATGTGCCACTCAGAGCCTACGGTTGAGGTTATTGCCCCGGGAATGCCGGCGGTTATTTATGGCAATGTAGATGCTTCTGTCGTTAGTGAAATAATTCAGAAACATATCATCGGCAAGGAACTTCTGGATGGACGTATTCTGGATCGTCCTGCCGCAGACATACTTAAGGCATAAAGGAGGAAAAAATGGCATATAACCACTACATCCTCACTTGCAGCGGAACCGCATGTGAATCCAATAAGGGAGTGGAAATTTACAATCTACTCAATGCCGAGGCGGAGAAACAGGGTGTCAAGTCCGAGGTGCAGGTTGTAAAAACAGGTTGTTTCGGATTCTGTGAGCGCGGACCTATCGTCAAGGTTTTGCCCGAGGATTCATTCTACGTTGACGTAAAGCCGGAAGATGCCAAGGAGATAATCGCGGAGCATATTCTCAAGGGCCGCGAGGTTGAACGGCTTCTCTATAAAGAGGATGAACAGAAAAAAGCCTCAAATGTTATTGAAAACATCCAGTTTTACCAGAAACAGTTCCGGGTTGTACTGCGAAACTGCGGTGCGATCAATCCTGAGAACATTGACGAATACATTGCCCGGGAAGGCTATTCCGGCCTTGAGAAGGTCTTGTTTGAATGGACTCCCGAACAGCTTATTGAGGAGATGAAAGCCTCCGGTCTGCGCGGCCGGGGCGGGGCGGGTTTCCCAACCTGGATGAAGTGGGACCTTTGCCGCAAGGCGCAGGGCGACATCAAGTACGTTATCTGCAATGCCGACGAAGGAGACCCGGGAGCGTACATGGATCGTTCCACAATTGAAGGTGATCCCCATTCGGTTATTGAGGGAATGATCACCGCAGGCAAGGCTATCGGCTCAAATCAGGGATTTGTGTACATTCGCGCCGAATACCCCCTTGCCATTGAACGCCTGAGAATTGCCCTGAAGCAGGCGGTTGAATACGGTCTTTTGGGGAAAAATATCCTTGGCTCCGGTTTTGACTTCGACATTGAAATCCGCCTGGGCGCGGGGGCTTTTGTCTGCGGAGAGGAAACGGCGCTGATCAAGTCCGTCGAGGGCAACAGGGGAATGCCTGTGCCGAAACCGCCTTTCCCGGCGAACAAGGGCCTGTGGCAAAGACCCACGATTATCAACAATGTGGAAACCCTTGCCAACGTCCCGGTAATTACCGCAAAGGGCGGCGCCTGGCTTGCCAAACTGGGAACGGAAAAATCCAAGGGAACAAAAGTTTTCGCCCTTACGGGAAAGGTAAAAAATTCCGGCCTTGTGGAAGTACCGATGGGTACCACCCTGCGGGAAATTGTTTTTGAAATCGGCGGCGGTATCAAGGGCGGCAAGAAATTCAAGGGCGTACAGACCGGCGGTCCTTCCGGCGGTATTCTCACCGAAAAATCGCTGGATCTGCCCATCGACTTTGAAACCCTTACCGCAAACGGATCCATGATGGGTTCCGGCGGCATGATCGTCATGGATGAAGACGACTGCGTGGTAGACGTTGCCCGTTTCTATATGGACTTCTGCGTTGACGAAAGCTGCGGCAAGTGTTCGCCCTGCCGTATCGGCACCACCCAGATACTCAAGCTGCTGGAGAAAATCGCCGCCGGTAACGGCGAAGAGGATGATCTTAAAAAACTCGAAGACATCGGCGTTGCCATGACCAAGGCAAGTCTCTGTATGCTCGGCGGCACGGCGGCAAATCCGACCCTGTCCACAGTAAGGAATTTCCGTGACGAGTACCTGGAACATATCCACGACAAAAAATGCCGTTCCGGTAAATGCAAGAATTTGATTCGCTTCTTCGTTGATACGGAAAAATGTGTCGGCTGCGGAGCCTGCGCCAAAAAATGCCCCGCCGGCTGTATTACCGCCGAGGATGCGGCAAAGTACCCCGACAAGAAGAAACCTCCCTACATAATCGAGCAGAGCGCCTGTCTCAAGTGCGGCGAATGCATGAATGCATGTAAATTTGCCTCGGTATTCAGGAAATAAGGAAAGGAGAAAAGCATGATCAATCTTAAAATTAGCGGCATTCCGGTTCAGGTTGAGGAAGGAACGACAATTCTCAACGCGGCAAAAAAAGCCAATATAAAAATTCCGACCCTGTGCTATAACCCCGATCTTCCAGCCTGGGCATCCTGCGGCATCTGCATAGTCCGCGTTGCCGGCAGCCCCAAGATGGTCAGAGCCTGCACAACGCCGGTGGACGGCAGCCTTGAAGGCAAGGATATTATCACCCACGATGCGGAAATTATCGCTACGCGGCGGACGATACTTGAGCTGATCCTTTCCAACCACCCCAACGACTGTCTGCAGTGCCCGCGCAACGGCAGCTGCGAATTACAGACACTTGCGGCTGAGTTCGGGATACGCGAATCGCCCTACAAAAAGGTGATGAACGGACTTCCTGTTGACGATTCCAACCCGTCAATTATCCTGAACCCCGAAAAATGCATACGCTGCGGACGCTGCGTCAAGGTTTGCCAGGAAGTCCAGAATGTCTGGGCACTGGAATTTCTGGGACGCGGTATAAAGGGAAAAATTGCCAGCGCAGCCGATACTCCGCTGGGCGAAAGCCCCTGCATCAAGTGCGGCCAGTGTTCTGCCCATTGTCCGGTTGGGGCGATTTACGAGCGGGACGACACGGCAAAAGTCTGGAGCGCCCTGCATAATAAGGATCTTCATACGGTGGTATCGATTGCCCCGGCAGTCCGCGTCGCCCTGGCGGAAGAATTCGGCCTGGAGCCCGGAACTGTGTTCACCAAAAAAATGTATGCGGCATTCAGGCGGCTTGGTTTTAATACTGTTTTTGATACCAACTTTTCCGCCGACCTTACCATAATGGAAGAAGGCACGGAACTGGTAAAACGCCTGACCGAGAAGGGAAGTTCAATCCCGCTGATCACCTCCTGCTGCCCTGCATGGGTTGATTATATGGAAAAATACTACGCCGACATGATCCCCAACTTTTCTACGGCAAAATCTCCCCAGCAGATGATGGGAGCGATGATCAAGGCATATTGGGCGGGGAAGGCCGGAGTAGCTCCGGAAAAAGTGTACTCGGTTTCGGTAATGCCCTGCACGGCGAAAAAGTATGAAATCCGCCGCAACGACGACATGAAGAGCGCGGGGAAATTCCTCGGCAAAGACACCGGCTACGATAATGACATCGTGATAACCACCCGCGAGCTTGCCCGGATGATCAAACAGGCGGGCATCGACATCCTCAGCCTCCCCGACGAAGAAGCGGACAGCCCGATGGGGCCCTACACCGGCGCCGGCACGATCTTCGGCGTTACCGGCGGCGTTATGGAAGCTGCGGTTCGCAGCGCCTACTTCCTCGTAACCAAGAAAGAGCTTCCCGATGTAAACTTCCAGCCGGCCCGCGGCCTTGACGGGGTAAAGGAAGCGGAGGTTGACTTCGGAAACGGACTTAAGATACGCATCGCCATTGCCCACCAAATGGGGAATATCGCCGAAGTGCTGGATAAGATTCGTGCCGCACGGGATGCCGGCAAGGAACCTCTGTATCACTTTGTGGAGGTTATGGCCTGCCGCGGCGGCTGTATAGCGGGCGGCGGTCAGCCCTACGGCGCCACCGATGAAGTCCGAAGCCGGAGAACGAGCGGTCTTTACCATGACGATGAAAAGTCCCAGTACCGCTGTTCACACCAGAATCCGTTTATCAGCCAGGTGTATAAGGAATTCCTCGGTGAGCCAAACGGTCACAAGGCACATCAACTGCTGCATACCAAATATGTGGAACGGGAGTTGTACATAAAATAACTGCCTGGGGCTGTTCCGGAATATACTGTTTTGGAACAGCCTCATTTTTTTAAGGAGAAAACTATGGAAAAAGTGTTCAAGCTGAGTGAGCATGGAACAACATTCCAGCGGGAGATCATTGCCGGTTTCACCACCTTTCTGACAATGGCCTATATCCTGGCGGTCAATCCGGGTATGCTGGGGCTGATTGGAGACGGAATGACACCGGGAGCGGTCTTTACTGCTACGGTCATTTCATCGGCAATCGCCATGCTGGTTATGGCATTTGCCGCTAACCTGCCCATAGCACTGGCTCCGGGTATGGGGCTTAACGCTTTTTTCACATTTACAGTTGTTTTTGGCATGGGTTATTCATGGCAGCTTGCACTTACGGCGGTTTTTCTTGAAGGTATTCTGTTTATCATTCTGTCTGTTCTGAATGTACGCGAGGCGATCATCAACGCCATACCGATGAATCTGAAAAAAGCAGTGGCGGTGGGAATAGGCCTCTTCATCGCCCTTATCGGTTTTGCAAATGCAGGTATTGTTGTAAGAACAGGAGGAACGATTATCAGCCTGGCTGATATTACCTCCGGACATCCGCTTTTGGCAATGCTTGGCTTTATTATCATGATAGTTCTTTATTCCCTGAAGGTACCCGGTTCGATCCTTATCGGCATACTGATCACGACGATTATTGGTATTCCATTTGGCGTGACAACAATACCTGAAAACTGGTCGCCTTTCGGTATGCCTGAAGCCCCCCTGTTTTTTGCCTTTGATCTCAATCCCGGGAATATTCTGAGTTTTAAATTTTTTACGGTTTTCTTTACTTTTCTTTTTGTTGATATTTTTGACACTGTAGGAACGTTGGTTGGCGTAACCCAGCAGGCCGGCCTGATGAGCAAGGATGGAAAAATTCCAAAGGTCAAACAGGCGCTGTTGGCCGATGCGGTTGGAACAGTTGCCGGAGCGGCTTTGGGTACCTCGACTGTTACCAGCTATGTGGAAAGCGCAGCCGGGATTGCTGCAGGCGGGCGTACCGGACTGACTACACTGACCACCGCGGTACTGTTCCTCATTGCCCTGTTCCTTTCGCCGCTTTTCCTGCTGATTCCCGCTGCGGCCACCGCGCCGGCCCTGATTATGGTCGGCTATTTTATGCTCAAACCTGCCGCAACGATAAACTTTTTGGATCCCACCGAGGGTATTCCTGCCTTCCTCACCATTATCATGATGCCCTTTGCCTACAGCATTGCCGAAGGTATCGTGTTTGGCGTTCTTTCCTATGTGATTGTAAAGGTTGCCGGCGCCAAGTACAAAGAGATATCGGTGGTTACCTGGATTTTATTCGTGATCTTCCTGATGCGGTTCTTCATGAGATAAGAATGGCTTTGACCAGTCAAAATGCGTTTGGCCAAAGGTTTCATACCTCTGCTGCTTCTTTCCCTGATTGCTTCCGGCTGCGGGGGCGTTCTTCCGGTGAAAGGACAGGGAGGCAGTTTCCCGTATACTTCATACCTTGATATACCGTCGGTAACAGAGGAAGAAGCCGGCGCAATTGAAAAGATCAAGGAGCGCCGGGAATATTTTGTGTTCGGGACAAATTATTCGACCGAAGCCTTCCTGAACGGAGATGGAAATATCGGCGGCTATGCCGCACTGTTCTGCCGATGGCTCAGCGGCCTGTTTGGAATTCCGTTCAGGCCGGAATTGGCTGAATGGGATGAACTCGTTGCCGGCCTGGAATCGTTTTCAGTTGATTTTACCGGCGAATTAACCGCTACGGAGGAACGCCAAAAAACATTTTATATGACCGGAGCGATAGCCGAGCGTCCCATCAAGATTATGCGGATTACCGGCAGAGAGTCCCTGTCTGTCCTGGGAAAAACACGGCCCCTGCGTTATGCGTTTCTGGACGGGACTACCGGCTGCGATTTGGTTTCGCCGTATCTGCCCGAAGATGTTGAAATCCTGTTTGTTGATGATTATAACCATGCTTACCGCGCTTTGAAGAGCGGAGCTGCCGATGCCTTTTTTGAAGACGGTCCCGCAGAAGCTGCGTTTGACCGTTTCGGAGATGTCACCGCCGAAGATTTTTTTCCGCTGATATACGGTCCGGTATCCCTGAGTACACAGAATCCCGAGCTGGCTCCTATTATTTCCGTAGTGCAGAAGGCCATTGACGCGGGCGCCGTGTATTACCTGACCATGCTGTATAACCAGGGATACAGGGATTATCTGCGCCACCGGCTTGCAATGCAGCTGTCACCCGATGAGATCAATTATATCCGTATGCACAATACGCCGCAGACTGCGGTAAAAATTTCCGCCGAGTACGATAATTATCCCGCATCGTTTTTCAATCAATATGACAGGGAATGGCAGGGAGTCTCTTTTGATGTACTGAATGAAATTGCCGATTATACCGGTCTTTGCTTTGAAGTCGCCAATGATCCATACACCGACTGGTCCAATCTTTTGCACGAGCTGGAGGAGAATCAGGTCTCAATACTGATGGAACTGCTGTGGGTAGATACTCGGGCCGGACGTTTCCTCTGGGCCGAAGAGCCGTATATGCATGATTTTTATGCGATGATTTCTTCTTCTGATTTTAGGGATATGAATGTTAATGAGGTACTGTATTCCCGAGTCGGCCTGATCGTTGATGCTGCGTATACCGATATGTTCTATCAGTGGTTTCCCCGGCATACCAATACGGTAGAATATGTCAGTACCCTTGATGCCCTTCACGGCCTTTCAACCGGAGAAGTGGATCTGATTATGGCCATGAAAAACCAGCTGCTCTTAATCGTTAACTATCTTGAACAGCCAAACTACAAGCTCAACATCATTTTTAACCATCCGTGCGACTCGTACTTCGGCTTTAGTTTGAACGAGACGATTCTGTGTTCCATTGTTTCAAAAGCGCAAAAGCTGGTAAATGCAGAAGGGATTTTTAACCACTGGAATCACCGGGTGTTTGATTACCGGCGCAAGGTTGCCCAGGCCCAGAGGCCGTGGCTGATTGGAGCTTCACTGCTGCTGTTGTGCATACTGTTACTGGTGCTGGTTATGCTGCGGCGGAACCGGCTCGAAGGCAGGCACCTTGAACAGCTGGTCGACAGCCGTACTATGGAACTGAAAGCTGCTTCTGAGGCGGCGCTCAAGGCTTCGCATACCAAGAGCGAATTCCTGGCAAACATGAGCCACGAGATACGTACGCCGATCAACGCCGTTACCGGAATGACGGCGATTGCACGTTCCTCCAGGGATATTGACCGTATCTATGACTGCCTTGACAAGATATCCTCCGCGTCAAAACAGTTATTGGGCCTGATAAATGACATTCTCGACATGAGCAAGATCGAGGCAAGGAAATTCGAATTGTCCCACGAACCCTTTTCCTTTGAAGCGATGATCAGCAATGTCAGCAGCATCATCGGTGTACGCACAGCCGAAAAAAAACAGCATTTTGCCGTTGACCTCGCGCCGGATGTCCCCAAAGCCGTTATCGGCGATGAGATGCGCCTTTCGCAGATTCTGATCAATCTGCTTTCCAATGCCGCTAAATTTACCCCCGAAGACGGCGAGATAACCCTGGCAATAAAACGGCTTGGCAGCAGCAATGGAAAGGAAGAGATCGAGGCTGCCATACAGGACAACGGTATTGGCATTACAGAGGAACAGCAGGAAAAACTGTTCAGTGCCTTTGTGCAGGCCGATTCGGGTACGGCAAAACGTTTCGGCGGCACAGGGCTGGGACTTGCCATCAGCAAGAGTCTTGCCGAGTTGATGGGCGGCGGCATCACACTCGAAAGTACCCCGGGGAAGGGAAGCTGCTTTACGGTGCGGGTTTTGCTTGAGTCGGGAAGCTGTGTTTTACGTGCCGGACAGAAGGTTGGGAAAAAGCCGTCGGACTATGACTTCAGGGGGCACACCCTGCTTTTGGTTGAAGATGTTCCCATTAACCGCGAAATTGTGATCGCCCTGCTTGAAGATACCGGCGTTACCGTGGAATGTGCGGAGAACGGCCGGGTTGCCCTTGATATGTTTACTGCCGATCCCGGCCGTTACGGCTTGATCTTTATGGATGTGCAGATGCCCGTGATGGACGGCTGCGAGGCTACACGCAGCATCAGGTCAATGACAATACCCCGGGCGCAGGGCGTTCCGATAATAGCAATGACCGCCAATGCCTTTGCCGAAGATGTTGAAAGATGCAAAAATGCAGGTATGAATAGTCATCTAGCCAAACCCGTTGAACTGGATGCGCTGCTGGCCGTTACAGAGAAATATTTGTGCAGGGAAAATTCGCAGGCATGACAGGCGGCGGTGCGTTGCCTGCCTATCTGGAAATCCTGAACGCCGAGCAGAGGCGTGCCGTACTGCATACGGGAAAACCCCTGTTGATTTTGGCCGGCGCGGGATCAGGAAAAACCAGGGTGATTACAACAAAGATCGCCTGGCTTATCCGTGAGCAGGGCATTGCACCGCAGTCGATTCTTGCGGTGACCTTTACCAACAAGGCAGCGCGGGAAATGGCAGAACGCGCCAAAGCAATCGACGAGCGGGCTGCCGGCGCAATGCTGCGGACTTTTCATTCCTTCGGGGCATGGTTCCTCCGCCGCAACGGAAAATTCGCCGGTCTTGATTCCGGCTTTGTGATTTATGATGACGATGACATGATCTCCCTTCTTGCTGCTGTCATGAAGGGAGAACCAAGAATGGCGGTTAAACGCACCGCCTATAATATCTCCCGTGCCAAGGATTATTTTCTTGCGCCCGATGATCCCGCGCTTGCGGCCATCGACGGCAGCAAAAAATTCCGCACCCTGTACGAACAATATGAGGAAAGACTCGCCGCTACCGGCAATGTGGATTTTGGTGATCTTATCAAAAAACCCGTTCAGATTCTCCGCGCCGAACCGGTTGTGGCTCAGCGATTTAGGGAGCGTTTTTCCGTGATTATGGTCGACGAATACCAGGACGCGAATGTTGCCCAGTTTGAACTTTTGAAAGAACTGTGCGGCGAAAATACATACGTCTGTGTTGTCGGCGATGACGATCAGTCAATTTACCGTTTCCGGGGAGCAGAGGTAAAAAACATTCTGGAATTTCCGGGTAAATTTTCAGGCACGGACATTATCCGGCTGGAAAGCAACTATCGTTCCACCTCGCCGATTCTCAGGACGGCATCTTCGGTGGTGGATCACAACCGCGGCCGTCTGGGAAAAACGCTCCGCGCCGAGCGGGGAGCGGGAATGCAGCCGGTTCTTGCATTTTTGCCCAATCAGGAGGAAGAGTCGAAATTCGCCGCCGCGCTCATTGAAAATTCAGTTAAAGCAAAGGATAGAGCATCACGATGGTCGGACTGGGCGGTGCTGTACCGTACCAACGCCCAGTCGCTGGGTTTTGAAACGGAATTCCTGCGCCGGGGCATTCCCTACCGGGTGGTCGGTTCGCTCAAATTTTACGAGCGCGAGGAGATAAAGGACGCGCTTGCCCTGCTTGCCTTTTTGGTGAATCCCCGGGACGAGGTTGCATTCCGCCGCATCGTAAATAAACCTGCGCGCGGGCTGGGGACGGTAACAGTGGATCGTCTAATCGAAGCAGCGGCAGGGCAGGGGGCTAATCTTCTGGAAACGGCAAAAACAGAAATGCAGGGCTTAACGCCCAAAGCACACAAAGGCCTTGCCGCCTTTGTCAAAATAATTGAAGACGGCAGGGCGCTGCTGGAAAAACCTCCGGCCGGAAATGCCGCTGATAAAAAAAACAGCAGGGGCGCAGCGGAAAAAAAGAAAAGCCGCAAAGCGAAGGATAGTGAAGAACTGGTGTCCGGTGAGGGGCTGTCGTTATGCGTTACTCAGGTAATAAAGGATTCCGGCATTGCCGAGTACCACCTCTTGCAGGACGAAATTATGGGAAACCAGCGGCTGAACAATCTGCAGGAGCTGGTTAATGCGGCAAGCCTGTATGCCGGAACCGCCGAAGGGTTATTGGAATTCCTTGAGCATATCGAACTGGATCGTTCGCTGGAAGACAGCTCTCTGGCAGGCAGGGGCGAAAACGCAGGCGGAGAAGATAAGGTCACGCTTATCACCTTTCACAATACCAAGGGTCTTGAATTCCGCAAAGTTATTATGACGGGGCTTGAACAAGGCATCTTTCCAAGGGAAGATAAGAAAAATGAAGAGCTTGAGGAGGAACGGCGCTTGTTTTATGTCGGTGCGACACGGGCAATGGACGAACTGTATCTGAGTACATGTTCCATGCGGAGGATGTACGGCAGTACCAGATCCGTTGATCCTTCGATGTTTTTGCAGGAGGTTGACAAAGACTGTCTGAGGATTGTCGGGTCGCCGCCCCGGCAATTCCGTTCGCGGCATGGCGGCGCTGCTGCCGGATATGGGGAAGAGCAGGGCTGCGCCTGGCGGCGGGGGCAGCGTCTTTTCCATGACGATTATGGTTACGGCGCCGTAACGGAAGTGCGTAACAGCGATGATGGACCGGTGGTTAAGGTTCAGTTTGAAACCGGCAGGGAAGTGCGGTTTCTCAGCGAGCATCAGGGGGCGGCTTTTGTCAAAATCGGCGATGATGTCTAAAGAACAGCCTTTGCTGCGCCTTGTACCGGCAGTGCTGCGTGCCCGTGATTTTCGTCTTTATACCGAAGGCGAAAAGTCTGCCGAAGGCAGACTCCGGCTCGTTGATCTGTGGCAGAACGGCGGCGCGGCAATACTCGGCCATACCCCGCCATCGCTTCTGCGGGAACTGAAAAATACCGCGAGCCGGGGACTGTACGCGCCTTTTCCGCATTTTCTGGAAGGGCGCTTCCTGAAAGCATTGTCCCGCATTTTCCCCGGCAGGGAATTTATGCTGTACGCCGCCCCGCCGCCGCAGTTGGAAACGCTTGCCGCCGCCGGCGCAGCCGCCCTCTGGCGGCCATTTGTCGATCCCGCCGCTCCGCTTATGGTGCAGGAAAACGCCCCGCCGGTTTTGATCCCCGTTGTGCCGGGCATTCAGCAGTGGCACGGGGATCTGCCTGTGGGACTTTGCTCCCTCGCCATTACTCCCGGTTTTGAGACCGCTCTGCCGCCTTCAGATTTTCTGCCTCCGGTTCTCCTGGCATGCGCCGCGCGGGGCATCTACGACCTTATCGCCGCTGCTCCCCAGCGGGCAAGACCCTCGTACCCCCGCATTGCGAAAGCGCTGAAAAATTCTTTCTGGCAGCGGCATGGATTATATCTTTCGCCGCGGAAAAATCCCTCGCCAGAGGAATGGGCGGCGTTGTTCAGCCATTTTCTTGATAACGGTTTTTTGCTGCCGCCGGTTCCATCCCAGCCGGCAATACTCCCCGGAATTCTTTCACCGGGAGAGGAAGCAAAACTGGCAAAATTGCTGTCGGAGAAAGGTTAGGGCTTTAACCCCGGTACATCCCATTCTACAGGTATTTTAACAGGGATTCCGCTGGAGGCATCAACAAATGCCCAGGTAACTTTTGCTTCTGCAAGTATGTCGCCGTCCCGGCTTATTTCCTGGGCAAGTATTCCGCTGACAGCTCCCTTTTTCAGCGGCCAGGTTTTAATTTTTAGACAATCATCGGTTATTGCCGGCTTTTTATAGTCAATCTCGATGCGGGCAATAAACAAGCCATAGCCGGAATTAACTGCCTTGACATAATCAAAACCTGCGTCCTTGAGCAGCTCATAACGGCCATATTCCAGATAGTTAAGATAGTTGGCGTTGTTGACATGGCCGTAACTGTCACATTCATAGGTTCGAACCCGCAGGGAACATTCGCTTATCATGGGGTTATTGTAACATGGTTGATTTTTCACGGCAATACTGCTATTGTTTTACAAGGAGAATAAAAAGCTATGCTGGAAGATAAGGTAAAAGCCGCTTTGGATAATGTCCGTCCCTCTTTGCAGGCCGATGGGGGGGATGTGGAATTTGTTTCCCTTGCCAATGACGGAACTGTTTCGGTAAAACTCACCGGCGCGTGCGGGAGCTGCCCCATGTCCCAGATGACCCTTAAAATGGGCATTGAAAATTATCTGAAAAAGGAAATACCGCAGGTTTCTTCAGTCGTCGGCGTGTAGTTATTCCCGGCGGCCATCACTGCAGCCGGTTCAGGCCGCTGCGGGCTTCGCGGTAATTGGGATTAAGCCGCAGAGCCTGCTGGTAGGCTTCAATCGCCGGTCTGCGGTCGCCGACTGCCTCGCGCACTGAACCAAGCCTGTACCACCAGAGAGAAAGAGTAGGATCGATGCGTACAGCGGTGGTATAGGCTATGTCAGCATGGCGAAACTTTTCCGTTATGCGAAAAATTTCACCGATAAAGAAATAGGCAACCGAGATACGTTCTCCCTGGGGCATGGCATTGGCATAGCGCTGCATATAGGAAAGTGAACGTTCATAATTATCAAGATAGAAAAAAGCTTCTCCCATCATTTCGATGACCCGGTATTCGTCGGGAAACACCCTCAGGGCGCGCTCGCCCCAGGTGATGACGTCGGCGTATCTTCTCTGCCTCACCAGCGTCATGGCTATGGCAGCATAGGTATCGCGGGTTGCCGCATTGCGTGACACTTCGTCAAGGCAGATGCGGATCACTTCATTGTAATAGGAATTGGCTTCACCCATGCGGTTCATGGCTTCCAAATCCCTGCCTTGCCGGTAGTTCTGCATGGCGGTCAGCGGCTGAGGTGAAGGTGCCTGGGCTTTTGCCGGCAATGCCGTTAAAACCAGCAATAAAACCATACAGGACAGGCCTGTCATGCTTCGAATCATTGGTTACTCATCGGTTTGCATGGCTTCCGCCAGTGCCGGACTGATCGGGCTGCATCCCGCTTGTTTTTCCGGACAGGCCAGAATTTCCACTATAGCGGCGTCACACCCGCCCCTGCGGATGGAATCCAGTATCCTGCGGGCATTTCCAAGGCCGTACACTATCAACAATTTGACTCTTGATCCTTTGATGCTCAGTTCGGCTTCCTCTGCACCGGCAAAACCCTCTGCTGCATGAAAAACCGCCTGTTTTGAAGTTTCACCGCACTTTACGGCTTCTTCATCAAACGGACTCTCCTGCAGATTGACAAAATCGATTCCCGCAAGGGTAAACATCCGTGTTGCTTCCCGTACCGTCAGAATCGCCTCATGTGCTTTATACTTTTTTGCCAGGCATGGCGAGATGGTGAGTGTTTTTTCGGTCTCTTGCGGCTGATTAGTGTCAGTACAGACGCGATCCGCAAGATCCCCGTAATAGTTTTCGATAAATTTCGATAATCCCTGCCAGCATCCGGTAATCAGGGGCAGCTTTGGTTTTTCCCCCAGGCCGTCTTTGATGCGTTTCAAAAGCCCGCCGCTGAGTTCCGCCGCTGCGTTAGCTGAAAACCGTGCATTAAATACCCTGTCAAAGCCCAGCCGTTTGAACGATGTTACCAGTTTCCCGGCGCTGACTGTTCCGTCCGGGAGGCCGAGTACCCTGTCAAACGCCGCGCCGATTTCAGGATCGATTCGTGCCGCAGTTTTACGTTCCGGACTGGCGAGAGCCGTCCATGCCTCTGCGCTTTGATCATGTTCGTAAAGTGCTCCAACCGGACAAACCCGGGCGCATTGTCCGCAGAAAACACATGAGCCGTCTGAGAGGGACTGTCCGTAGGGGGCGCTAATTTCATAGTGAAGACTCCGCCGGGAACTGTTTATGGCGCGGACGGTCTGCAGTTCCTGGCAGGCTTCCACACAGCGTCCACATTTGACGCATTTATCCATGTCGCGCACCAGGGTTGAGCTTTCCGTTATTGGCAGTTTGCGGTGCAGTGTCTCATGGCGAAACACCGATTCGCGGATGCCAAGCTGTTCGGCAAGGGATTGCAGTTCACAGCTCTTGCTGCGGATACAGGTCAGGCATTCCTGGGGATGGTTTGCCAATATCAGTTCAACAATTGTTTTACGGATACCGGCAAGACGGGCGTTATTCGTCACAATATTCGCCCCTTCCCACACGTCGCTGGCACAGGCGGCGAAGAGCTTGCCCCGCCCGTCGCCTTCCACCACGCAGACTCGACAGACGGCGCGCTTGCATAGATCGGGATGTTCGCAGAGGGTAGGAATAAAAATCCCCGCTTTTCGGGCGGCCTCCAGGATTCTTGTTCCTTCCGGCACGGTAACCGGCAGGTCGTCTATCGTAAGGTTAACATTTTTATTGGGGTCGGGTTTATGGTGACTCATTGCTCTGCCCTCACGTTTGCCTCAAATTCATCCTTAAAGTGTTTCCATGCGCTGTTCAGGGCTGCCGCCGCAGTTTGTCCCAGTCCGCAGAAGGATGCGTCGGTCATGGTGCGGATAAGGCGGCGTAATGTATGCAGATCATTGATGGACGCCGCACCCGCAGCGGAAAGATTTTTGAGCAGTTTAAGAACCTGCCTGTTACCCTCCCGGCAGGGAACGCATTTACCGCAGGATTCGTGGATGAAAAATTCGGTGACGCACCGCAGATATTCAATGATGGAAACCGTTTCGTCCATGACTACGATGGCCCCCGAGCCAACGCTCAGGCCGGCTTTTCTGAGGTCGGTATAACTGTACACCGTGTCCAGAAGTTCAACGCCGCCTATGTGGCCGCTCTGCCCGCCAAGATGAAAAAACTTGAGCTTTTTGCCGCCGGCGATTCCGCCGCCCAGTTCGGGATCGAAAATCGCCTCACGCAGCGTTACGCCGCCCAGTGGAATTTCAAAGACACCCCTGTTTTTAACATGGCCTGAAAGACAGATCAGTTTGGTGCCGCCCGAATCGGGATGGCCGATTTTCAGATAAGCGTCTCCGCCCATGCCGACAATGGCGGGGATATTGGCAAGCGATTCAACGTTGTTGACCAAAGTCGGCTGGAGAAACAGTCCGACTTCTGCAAGATGGGGCGGCTTGATGCGGGGTCTTCCAACCTTGCCTTCGGTGGAATTCAAAAGCGCCGAATTTTCACCGCAGACGTATGCTCCCGCGCCGGAGATAACAAAAATGTCAAAATCGAAACCCGTGCCGAGGATATTTTTTCCGAGAAAACCGGCTGCTCTGGCGTTTTCGATGGCGGCAAGCAGCCGCTTTTGGATGGTCCGGTACTCCCCGCGCACATAAATATAGCCGGCCTTTGCCCTGAACGTAAAACCGGCGATGGTGATGCCTTCGAGTAATTTCAGGGGCAGCTTGTCCATGATTAGCCTGTCCTTGAAAGTACCCGGCTCGCCCTCATCGGCATTGCAGACAATGTACTTGGGCGTTTCGGGGATGTGCAGAAGATGTTCCCATTTGCTGCCCGAAGGATACGCCGCCCCGCCGCGCCCCAGCAGCTTCGCCTTTTTTACCTCGGCGATAATAGCTTCGCTCTCCATCGCAGCGGCTTTTTTAAGCGCGTCATAACCGCCTGATTTTACATATTCGGCAACTGACAAGGGGTCGATGATGTCGGCATTTCTGGAAATCAGCCTGTTCAGTTTTGACATGCGCACACCTCTTGCAGATTTCCCTCGCGGCAGCACTTAACCAGAGTCTGCGCCTTTTCTTCGCTCAGGCTGCCAAAAACCTCATCGCCGATCTTTGCCACAGGCCCTATATCGCAGGCCCCCACGCAGCTTGTGCGTTCAAGCGTAATTTTTCCGTCAGTGCTCGTTTGCCCGATTTTTATTCCGGCCGCAGCCTCAAACCAGAG
>Ga0082212_10003094_pt1 | contig 23739 bp, 15 predicted proteins | sample TergutNt197P3_FD_71548 | JGI IMG/M metagenome (GOLD analysis project Ga0082212, IMG submission 71548) | Neocapritermes taracua P3 segment gut microbial communities from Petit-Saut dam, French Guiana - Nt197 P3 | ecosystem: Host-associated > Arthropoda: Insects > Digestive system > Gut ... | reverse complement strand
AAATTACGCCATACCAATATGAGTTTAGACACTGGACTGCCAGGTAGCTACCTTGATTGATTTGAAGTTAGTGCCAATAAAACCGTATCAAGTTATTCATACCTGTATAAGTAGAATGCCCCTTTTTATAGTTGTAATTAGTTCAGGTTCTTTTTCAGAATCATCTTTAAGGCCAAGGAAATTAAGAAGTCCCGCCGACACAAAGCACAGTCCAATGTTCGCAGACGGCCAATCATTTTTGCGAGTGGAGCGGTTATAGGCTATTCTATGTTGATGGCCTACATTATTCGAATAACAAGTAAACCGACTTATGAAATCTGCAGTGTTATACTTAACAGCACTTAATGTGCAATAACCGAATCCTCCTATAACCTTGCCAAAATCATTTTTAATTCTGCTAACACATTTCCCAAAGTTTCTGATGAACGACATGTTCAAACTATAGCGTCGTCTGCTAGCAGAGACGACAGTAAATTTGTTTGATTAATCTGTGGCAATGATTATTGGCGCTACCCACTCCTGATTAGACGGAGACGATACAAACTCTTCATCTTAAAATGATGTTTTGTGTACCTATACAAATCAATCCGTGGCTATTTGACCCTCATCCGTGTAATACACCTTGACACACCTTAAATTGTGACTGAAACACCTGTAACCACCGTGGGGGTGAGCAACTGTGCTAGCTACGCAAGTGGGTGTAGTTAGTAAAAGTATAGTCATAATATCAATATTTTGTTCGTGTTTTAGGCGAAGTGGGCACCTGAAAATTCCAAGTAAAAAATAAACAGATGTTTGCAAGGTGAGAAATTTAAAAGTCGGTAAAAAACTAATGGTAGGGTTCGGAAGCTCTGTGGCGATGATTCTGATTATTACAATGTTGGTGTTTTTGTCTAATATCAGTACATCGGCGAATATTGAGCTTGTAAAGGTAAACTCGGCTTTACTTGCCGGTTATGATGATTTTGTCAAGCATTACTGGGAGGCGAGGGTTGAATCGGTTAAGCTTCTTACATCTCTCGACCCCGAAATTTATCGCAGAACAGACGAATATATTGACGGTTCATATAAGAACCTCGACGAAATGCGGAGACGCATCGGCGGGAACAAAATTTTCGCCGGTCATATGCAGGCGATTGACAGAATCGAAGAGGATTTGGGGAAATGGAAAAGTGCCATTGATTCATTAGGCGAAAGTAATGCGGCTTTAAGCAAGGCTATTGATAAGAGCAGAGAGCAACAACGCCTTCTCAGAGCGTCGGCGGGATTGACCTACGATAATCAACAATTGCTTTGGGATGCGGAGGCGCAGGATGAGACAATTTCTTCTGAGGACAGACTCAGAAGGGGTAATCGTTTAGACGAAACCGTTGGATTTATACAAAGCATTGAAGCTTTAATCGGCGAGGGCGAATATATGTTCAGCTCGCGCGATACGTCTAACAGCGAGGCGTTCAAAGAAGACATGAACTTGATTATTGACCTTATTCAAGAAAACGGCGACAGTGCGAGAAATCAAGGTACACAGGATACCGCATACGCAACCGTTGCGGTTTTAAACGATTATAGAGATGCGTTCCTCGAATTTGAAAGCATTAACGTGAAAAATATGCAGGATATAAGCGTTCTTTCGGCGTCATCGTTGGACGACGTTCTTGAACTTTCCGATACATTAATGTCCTCCGTTGTCGGCGCGGTCGATTCTACGGCATCGACAAACCGCTCTTCACAGATTGTAGTTTTTGTGATTGCCATGCTCTCGATAATAGTGACAATAATACTTTCCCGTTATATATCGAACATTATAAGTAAACCGATAATCCTTTTATCGAATTTCTTAAACAAAGCGGGAACAACCGGAGATATAGCCGTTGAGCCAAAGGAAGAGGCGGCTTTAAACAGCTACATGAAGTATAAGGACGAGGTCGGTAAAATGATGAAGAATTGCGGCGCGTTCATCGACCATATTGTAAACATTTCCGGTAATTTGGAGGAAATGGCAAAGGGTGATTTAACCATCACGGTTGACCGCCTTTCGGACGCCGATGTATTGAGCAATTCGTTAAACGAAATGGTAGACAGTCTTAATAACCTGTTCGGCGAAATCAACATTTCCACGGAACAGGTATCGTGCGGCTCGAGTCAGGTTGCGGAAGGAGCGCAATCGCTCGCGCAAGGCTCAACGGAACAGGCGTCGGTAGTCGATGAGTTATCCTCCGAAATTGCAGAAATTGCAAAAAATACCAAGGACAATGCCGAGCTTGCCAAACAAGCCGCTGAACTCGGAGGAACTATTAAAGCGAACGCCGAAAAGGGAAGTCATCAAATGGACGAAATGATGAAAGCCGTCGATGAAATAAATCAAGCGAGTCACAGCATAAGCAAGGTTATTAAGGTCATTGACGATATTGCGTTCCAAACCAACATTCTCGCGCTTAACGCCGCAGTTGAAGCGGCGCGGGCGGGGCAACACGGTAAGGGCTTCGCCGTTGTCGCGGAGGAGGTGCGTAATCTCGCCGGAAAGAGTGCGGAGGCGGCAAAGGAAACGGGCGAGTTAATATCAAATTCTACGGAAAAGGCGGAGCTTGGTGCGAAAATCGCAAACGAAACATCTGCGAGCCTTACGGAAATTGTGGAGGGTATTAACGAGAGCAGTCGGATTGTCAACAGTATTGCCGAATCGTCCGATGACCAGTCTAAGGGAATTGAGCAAATTAACATCAGTATTGAACACGTTTCAACCGTTGTACAAAGGAACTCCGCAACGGCAGAGCAAAGCGCGGCGGCTTCCGAGGAAATGAACGGACAGTCGGTTATGCTCGAAGACTTGGTTGCTAAATTTAAACTTAGAAGCAGCTAAACAGAATAGCTAAAAAACGGTTATTTTTCTGTACAAACAATAATATAAATTATATGGGGACTTCTTAAACCTTTTTACCGACAATGCTTCGGAAAGGGGTTTAGATGTTCCCATATAATTACGTGAATGTCTGATTTGTAAAGGAGATAACGATATATGGCGGTTAAGAAAACAAAATCAACAAATTACAGAAGAGTTCGTTTTTATATAGTTGCGGCGGTAGTGGGGGCAATCGCTTCGGGGGTATCGCTTGTGGCTTTTTCTCTTCTTGTGTTCCTTTTGGGGATTCCGGTCGCACAAAGCGGCTTTTTCTCGATTATGGCTTTCGGCATAGGCTGTCTCGTTGCCGGTTTTACCGCCGGCGCGAAAAAGCGACAGGGGGGGCTTTCTACAGGGATAAAAGCGGCGTTATTGTTTTGTGTTCCCGTTATTTTAATCGGGCTTGTGCTAAACGGCTTCGCTTTTGCCGCAACGGGCGCGGCGGTTGCAGAAGGCGCGGTACAAACGGCGGGTTCCTCCGCAATTGGCGTAGGCACGTTCGGCAAAGTCACGCTCGCCGTCTTATGCGGCTCGGTTGGCGGCGTTTTAGGCGTAAACAGAAACGGCGGGTTTTAATTTTTAGAAAATACTTGCTTTTATCGACATTTTATGATAGAATTTTGCTATATGGCTTATTTGAGCTTTAAGAATTTTAAAATGGGGGATTTACTTATGAAAAAGCGAGTATTATCGGTGTTTGTTGTGTTTTGTATGGTGTTGACGTTATTGCTGACGGTGACTCTGCCCGCAAATGCGGCGACCTCGGGGGATTATACATACTCCGATAGTGAAGACGGCACGGTGACTATTACCAAATATAATGGCAGTGGTGGTGATGTAACAATACCGGATACACTTGACGGGAAAACCGTAACGAGTATAGGCGATACCGCATTTTATCTTTGTACAAGATTAACATCAATAACAATTCCCGACAGCGTTACAAGTATAGGTGATTCTGCGTTTTACGATTGCTGGTATTTAACCTCAATCACAATTCCCGACAGCGTTACGAGTATAGGTAACTATACGTTTTACTGTTGCGTAAGCTTAACCTCAATTACAATTCCCGACAGCGTTACAAGTATAGGAAACATAGCTTTTTACGGTTGCACAAATTTATCCTCAATCACATTCCCCGACGGTATTACGAGTATAGGGAATCATGCGTTTTATAAATGTAAAAGTTTAACCTCAATCACAATCCCCGAGAGTGTTACGAACATAGGCGAGTATGCGTTTTATTATTGCACAAGCTTAACCTCAATTACAATCCCCGATAGTGTTACGGATATAGGACAAGGTGCGTTTTCCGATTGCATAAACTTAACATCAATCACAATCCCCGACAGCGTTACGGGTATAGGGGTAGGTGCGTTTTCCGGTTGCACAAGCTTAACATCAATCACAATCCCAGACAGCGTTACGGGTATAGGGGTAAGTGCGTTTTCCGGTTGCATAAGCTTAACATCAATCACAATCCCCAACAGCGTTACGGGTATAGGGGTAGGTGCGTTTTCCGGTTGCACAAGCTTAACATCAATCACAATCCCCGACAGCGTTACAAGTATAGATAACTACACGTTTTACTATTGCGAAAGCTTAACCGCAATCACAATCCCAGACAGTATTACAAGTATAGGCAATTCTGCGTTTTCCGATTGTATAAGTTTAACCACAATCACAATCCCAGACAGTATTACAAGTATAGGCAAGTCTGCGTTTTCCGATTGTATAAGCTTAACCTCAATTACAATTCCCAACAGTGTTACAACTATAGGTGGTAATGTGTTTCTCGATTGCACAAGTCTAATCTCAATAATATTTAAAAGTATAAAACCGCCCGCTTTTTACAACGGAACAAACTTTACAGATTATTTCTATAACACACCTAAACAACTTGTGATATATGTCCCCGTCGGTGCAAAATCGGCATATGAAGCGGTTTATGCGTTCAAAGGTTTAAGAATTGTTGAAGGCGATGGACCTAAGCCAAAGCCGCCGCCGCCGACCGCTACTTGTGGGAGCTGTAATATCTGTAAATCGGGCAAGTCGCCGGTAAAAGGGCGAATACTCGGTAATGCCGAGCCGCAGATATTCGATTTTATAGAAATACTTCAATATCTTGTGTATATCCCCGATTGTAATATATACAAATGTGTAAACGCGCTGAACGCGGCAATCTTGAGCAAGGAAGGCAAGGCGGCGGGAGAACCGACAATTTTCTGCGGGATTGAGATATTACAGTATTTAGTCGGGTTGACCGACGGTAAAGAATGGTGAGTGAAAATAAACTACTTGACTTTTTCGATATATTAAGTTATACTTAACAATGTATGGAAGATAATAATTTAATTATTTGCGGAAGGAATGCCGTTACAGAGCTTTTAAATTCAGACAAGCCGCCCTCGTTAAACGCGCTTTATGTGCAAAATGAGGCTAAGGGGCTTGGCTCTGTTATATCTATTGCCAAGAATCGCGGACTCGTTGTGAAGGAGGTCGGCGCGGATAAGTTAGACCGCCTTTGCGACGGGAACAGACATGGCGGAGTCGCAATACAAATTGCGGCGGCAGAATATACGGCGGTTGATGATATTTTAAAGACAGATAAGCCTTTTGTACTTATTACAGACGGAATCGAAGACCCCCATAACCTGGGTGCGTTAATAAGGACGGCAGAGGCGGCGGGGGTTGACGGCGTGATAATACCGAAACGGAGGAACGCGCAAATCACCGCCGCGGTATACACTGCGTCGGCGGGGGCGGCGGCTCACGTAAAAATTGCACGGGTTACAAATTTAGCGGAAACGCTCAAAAGCTTGAAAAACGGGGGGCTTTGGGTTTACGGCGCGGAAGCCGACGGTACGGCATATTCCGATATAGAATTTGACAATACCGGCGGTATTGCCTTGGTTATCGGCTCGGAGGGGCGGGGATTAAGCCGACTTGTCCGTGATAACTGTGACTTTGTAGTATCAATCCCGATGTTGGGGAAAATAAACTCGCTTAATGCGTCGGTAAGCGGCGGAATACTAATGTTCCATATAGCGAATAACCGTCAATTGTCAACTGTAAATTGTCAATTGCCAAAGGGGGGTGGACGAGATTAGCGATAAATATTCGGTTGATGACATATTAAACGAGATTGAGGGAAAGAAATCGGGCGGTAAACCCGCTCAAAATGCAGAATATACCGACGCTTCAGACGAGCGAATCGCTTTTTCGGGCGAAGATGAATCGTTGACTGCGGAGCTGGCGGCGATTGAGAAGCGAAGGTTTGGGAAGGAAAACACGCTTGAGGTCGATAGCCCGTCGTCGTCCTCTGCCGATTTGACGGTTACGCAAATCTTGAAGGACGGCGTTCCTCGGACAAAACGCTCGAATACGTCCGACATACCCGATTTTACGGTTACACAAATATTGAACGACGGCGAATTGAACAAGCAACCGTTCGAACCGGTTAAGCCTTCGCCAATCAAGCGTTTTAACCCCGTGACCGACGACACCGCGCAGACTCAACCCCAATCGAAAGGCGAATCTGAACAAGAATATGTTGAGGAATATAAGTCTAACCGGCTTCCTCAAACGGCGGAGGTTGTCGCCCGCGAAAGGCTCAAGCCCGATTCGTCGGGTGAAGGCGAAACGGACGCGCCAAAAAGAGCCGATACAAAAAAGATTTTGAAAACGGTTGTGATAGATAATGTGCCTATAAGAAAGCCGCATAAGCCGACCTATCTTCAACCGGAGGAAAAAGAAAGACTTCAAAAGCTTCGAGAGGAAGAGCTGCTTGAAAAAGAAATGGCGTTAGAAGACCCCGACGAATTAATAGACAGTATTAACCCGTATGACGTTAAAAATGTCGAAACACCCGCCGATTCCGAGGTTATAAGCGTTAAGCTTACGAGGGATATGATTTCATCGCCCGCAGACACGCTCGAAACATCTGCACCGTCTGATTTTGCCGAATTTGCGGAAACCCCGCAATTGCCCGAGGACGCACAAACGTCAAAAGCCTCAAGGGTTCAACCCGAAGAGGTTAAGGAGTATAAGCCGTCGTTCGAAATGCAACCCTGGCAGAAAAAGCACAAGAAAAAACTCAACTTTAAAGAAGACCTCGACATTACACCCATGTTACAATCGTTAAATAAGTCATTTGCCGAAAAGCGCAAATCGGATATAAATTTGCGAAGGACGCTTAATGCGGATACATTATCCTCGGTAGGCTCAAAGCGAAGCTATAAAGGTAAGACTATACCCGCTAAGCTGAACATTGATTACAAAAAACAAATAATAGAGGATTCGGCGGTTCTTCCGCCATCGGTTTTACATTCGAGACAGCTCGAGGAAAGGTTGCTCGGGGACAAGAAAAAGCGAAAGGTTCGCGACTTTATTTTTGAAGACATTGATGATGACGAATATGACGAGCTTGAAAACGAGGAGAATGTCGCCGAAGACGAGTATGATGATTATAATTCGAGCGATTTAATTCGAATGGATTTGGAAGAGTCGCATAAGGGCTTAAAATGGCGATTCGCCTTGTTGCTGTTGATAACCGCGTTTTCGGTATTTCTCACCTTTGTCAACGACATCGGCGGTGCGGACGGTAACTTTATACGAAGTCATATTATAAGCAAATGGTTCAACGGCGCGTATGCGAGTTATGCAACCGCTTTTGTGTTTACTAACCTAATCGCCGGCGTAATCGGAATGGTTCTTTGCTCGGGCATAATTATCAGAGGGTTAAAAAACCTTTTCGCTTTAAAAGCAGACTGTGACAGTGCTTGCGCGCTTCCTTGCGTTATGACTACGGCGGCTTCAATAGCACACATCGCCGAAAACGACAACACCGCCCTTTTGCAACAAGGAATGGCTCATATTTATGTATCCGTTGCGTTGTGCGGGTTGATGTTTAACACCCTCGGAAAGATTTTTATGATTGTTCGCGCAAAGAAAAATTTCGCGTTTATTTCCGGAGACAGCGTTAAGTATTCTGCATATATGCCCCCCGTTTCAGAGGACAGCGATTTGCACGGTTTCACAAAAGGCTTGTTGAGCGATGTACCCGCACCGATATTCATGCGACAAACCGAGTTCCTCACCGATTATCTTAAAAACAGTTATTGTGTCGATTGGGCGGATTTAATATGTCGCAAATTAGTTCCTATCGCCGCTATTTCTTCAATTGTGGCGGGGGTATTGGCGTTCTTTTTACCAATTTATGACGCTCAACTCACGAAGAGCATTTGTTGGGCGGTTACTGCGGGCGGGGCGTTTATATCTGCGCTTTTACCATTTTCGATTATGTTTGTGGTTAATAACCCGTTACTTAGGGCGTCTAATGTGTTGGCTAAGAGCGATTGTGTTGTAATGGGGTTTAACGCGGCGCATAAATTCTCTTATGCAAACGCCGTAATTATCGACGCGAGGGTATTGTTCCCGCCGGGAAGCGTAAGGTTCCTGAACGCCAGACGCTGTCAAAAGCCTAACGCCATTAATTCAATCAATATAGACGAGTCGATTGTGATATCGGCGAGCTTGGCAATAAAAACCGATTCAATCATGTCGAGTATGTTTAACGACATGATTTCCGGCGACAAAGACCTTCTCTATAAAATTGAGAATTGTATCTATGAAGTCAATATGGGTATAATGGGGTGGATGGGAACACAGCGAGTTTTATTAGGCAATCGCGAACAGATGAAGCATCACGGAATCGAAATTCCCGATGAGGAAAAGGAGCGAAAATATCGCACAGATAACGCCGACGTCGTATACTTGGCGGTTGGTACAGAAGCCGTCGCAATGTTTTTTATTGAGGTTATCCCGAACCCCGCAGTAAAGAACAGTCTGCGTGAGCTTGACGAAAACGAGTTTGTATTAGCCGTAAAGACGGAGGATTCGTTGGTTACCGTGGCAAAGCTCGCGGATATGTTCGAGCTTGAGCCGAGTAGGATTCGGGTATTGCCCTTTGACCTCCATAAAAGCTTTGAGGATTATTCGAGATATACCTCGCGCGGAAGCTCCGAAATCGCCTGTAACGGAACCTTTACATCATTTGCCAAGGCGTTGGTAACGGCGAAAACGCTTATCCGCGATATGATGGTAACATCTGCATTATTATTTATGACGGTCATAATAGCGGCATTAATGGGTTTGATATTCACAATATTTGCGGCAACGGGAATGTTATCGGCGTCAACGGTAATTATATATAACACAATATGTCTTTTTGTGGTGTTTATTTTACAGGGGTTACGACGATATTAGGGTTTGTTTAGTGTTTTAGGGTTAGGAATTGATATATAAGAGGTGAACAATTTTGTTAGAGCTTAAAAATGTAAAGAAAACGTATAAAGTCGGGGAAATCGAAACCCGCGCACTCAACGGAATAAGCGTTGCGTTCCGAGATAGGGAATTTGTCGCCATATTAGGCGCGTCCGGCTCGGGAAAAACCACCTGTCTCAATATAATCGGGGGGTTAGACCGATATGATTCGGGCGAGATGACCATTAAAGGGAAACAGACGGCTTCTTTTAAAGACGGAGAATGGGACGCTTATCGCAATAACTCAATAGGGTTTGTTTTCCAAAGCTATAACCTTATTTCACATTTGAGCATTGTTGCGAATGTCGAATTGGGAATGACGTTATCGGGTGTTTCCAAAAGCGAAAAACGCAAACGCGCCGTTGATGTTTTAACCGAGGTAGGTTTGAAAGACCACCTTCATAAAAGACCAAACCAGCTTTCGGGCGGACAAATGCAACGGGTTGCCATTGCGCGAGCGTTGGCGAATAACCCCGAGATACTTTTGTGTGACGAGCCGACCGGCGCATTAGACAGCGCGACGAGCAGACAAATTATGGATTTAATCCGCGAGCTTTCTAAAGAACGTCTCGTTATTATGGTTACTCATAACGCAGAAATGGCGGAGGGATATGCCGACAGAACGATTAAGTTTGAGGACGGCGTTGTTGTGTCCGACTCAAATCCTCATATTGAACGCCCGAAGCCGGATATGTTTAATTTAAAAAAGACGGCGATGAACTTCCTTACCGCTCTGAACCTTTCGGGCAACAATATACTGACCAAAAAGGGACGAACCTTCCTGACCGCGTTCGCGTCAAGCATAGGTATAATAGGAATTGCAGTTATTCTCAGCCTTTCTAACGGGTTCCAGCTTCAAATAGACAAGTTTCAGGAAGACGCAATGGCGGAGTTTCCCATTATTATATCGCGGGAAATTACCGATTTTAATCACGACGATATACACTCGATACGGGAACAGCGTAAGAATAAAGAGTCTCATACTCCTACCGAGGTGTCGATATTCGACCCGAGTCAATTCTATACACAACATATTAACAATTTTACAGATGAATATATCCGATATGTTGAGGATATTAACCCCGATATTGCTTCCTTCGTAGGATATCAACGTATGCTCGGCATAAACGTGCTTCGCAAGGACGACGATGTAATTTCAAATATTACCTTCCCGACGCTTATAACAATGATGATGGGCGGCGGAATGGAACTCGGCGGCGATTCTATGATGTCGATGAATATGGGGTTATCATCGTATCCGTTGACGCTAAGCGATGACGGCGAGAGCTATATTCAACGTAATTATGAACTTTTACACGGGGAATACCCCGTTAATCCCACCGATTTAGTCTTAGTGATAAATAATAGCGGGCGATTGGAAAAAGCGACCCTTGAACAGCTTGGGTTTAACACAGATGACCGCGAGAATATCCCGTTCGATGAAATTGTAAAAACGGAGCTTATGTTAATAGGGAACAACGATTTTTACATTGAACAAGAACCGGTCGCCAATGTAGAAAGTAATATTGAAGCATTATTGCCCGGTGATTTCGATATATCACAATTGCCCGACGATTTCGATATATCACAATTACCCGACGAATTTATGGCAGAAGGCTTCAGAGATGATATGGTTTTTGACGAAAATCAAGAAGGCATTATTGAAGACGAAACGCAAGACGGGAGCGAAGAGCGCGACGAGAGCGCGACAAAGGAACCGCGTAATATATTTATTCCCGGCGACCAACACCCCGACGCCGATTTAAAAGCAATGTGGGACAGCGGCGAAAGCCTTCCTCTGCGTATTGTGGGGATTGTGCGTCCTAAGGAGGATTCCGGTATCTCTTTGCTCACGAGCGGGATTGTGTACTCGGACGAATTGTGCGAATTGGTGATAGAACGCGCACAGGATACCGATATATTAAACGCACAAGCAGAGCGCGATGAAAACGTCATTCCCGGTACGTCGTTTTTCGCGAGAGACCTTTTGTATTCAATGCTCGGCGGCGACGCCGCTATAGGCGCGATTACAATTTACCCGACGAGCTTCGAGAATAAAGATTTGCTTCTCGAATATCTCGACGAGTGGAACGAGGACAAGGCGGAGGACGACCAAATTCATTATACCGATATGGCGGGAATGTTGTTAGGGTTTATGTCCGAGATTATCAACGCAATTACAATCGTTTTGATTGCGTTTGCTGCTATATCGCTCGTTGTGAGCCTGATAATGATTGCTATTATTACGTATATATCGGTTCTTGAGCGGACAAAGGAAATAGGGATTCTTCGCGCATTAGGTGCGAGAAAAAAGGATATCACCCGTGTATTTGACGCCGAGACATTTTTAATAGGCGCGTTTTCGGGTCTGATAGGCGTGTTTATTGCATGGTTGTTGACCTTCCCCGCCAATGTTATTATCGAAAATATGACAAATCTGCCAAACGTGGCTAAGCTCAGCATTGTTCATGTAATATTGTTATTGGTTATAAGCACCGCGCTTACCGTATTAGGCGGACATTTGCCGGCGCGTATGGCTTCAAAGAGAGACGCCGTAGAAGCGTTGCGTAGCGAGTGACGGACAGTTGACGGACAATTGACAATTGACAATTGACAGTTGACAGTTGACAGTTAAGCGGTATAGTAGGGGGAGGGTTATGAAAAGAGTATTTGCGGCGATTTGTGCTATATGCTTGACCTATACAATGAGTTTAACCGTTGGGGCTATGGCATATAATCCTTTAAACAACATTAATGAGCTTATATATGAGGTTGACGGAAGGTATTGGACGGGGTCGGAGCTTATAATTACCGGAAATGTTATCGACGTATGGGAAGTAGCCGACGAGGTTGTCGTCGGAAACGATGTTTCTATGGCGTCTGTAAAAGTGACGGAGGTTTTATACGGGAATACCGCATTAAACGGCGAGACAATAGTTGTGAGAGGGCTTTCAAACGATATGCCGGAGGATTACCACCCCGAACCCGGACAGGATTACCTCTTCTTTATTAAATGGAACACCTTTGGTCACCCCTCGAGGTTGTATGAAATAGACGGCGACGGAAATGTTTTAGGGGAGAACTATATAAATATAACCTCGGTAGATATGGTTAGGTCGTTTTTACCGAGCTTTGATAAGGGGAAGCTTTCGCCGCGAAAACCGCCCAATGTAAAGGTCGATATACCGTTTACGGAAAAACCCCGCGACAAAAATGTCGGCGGGGCGTCGGTAGTGATTGAGAAGAGGTAATATAGCGGTTCTGAATTTTCATTTGCGTTTTTATTCAGCGAAGCCCTGCGCGTTTTCGCTTAGGCTTATCCTCGCTTGTCAGATTTATTGAAAGCCCGTCAACAACATTTTCTGCCGCTATTTTTAAACCGGCAATCGACTCCGCTTTTTCAACGAGCGCGGTTTCCAACACCGTTTCGATTTTGTCCGCAATAACAAAACGTAAATTTTCGCGTACCGTTTCGTCAAGCTCCGAAATATCGGGTTCGTTTTCCTTAGGAATGATTACCGTTTTTATTCCCGCCTTATACGCCGCCATTGTCTTTTCCTTCAACCCGCCGATTGGGAGAACTTTTCCGTGAAGCGTTATCTCCCCCGTCATGGCTATGTCCTTGCGTACCGCTATACCCGTCAATGCCGACACAAGCGACGTAACCATTGCTATGCCCGCCGACGGCCCGTTCTTTGGCACGGCACCCTCGGGCGCGTGAATATGAATATCTTTGTTTTTGTAAAACTCGCGGTCGATGTTATATTTTTGCGAGAGACTTCGCACAAGGCTGACCGCTATTTTGCTCGATTCTTTCATAACGTCGCCTAATGAACCGGTAATCTCTATCTTTCCCGTCCCGTCCAATACGACCGATTCGAGCGGCATAAGAACCCCGCCGACAGATGTCCACGCCAAACCGTTTACAACGCCGACCTCGTCAACGCTCGATATTTCTTCCGGCATATATTTCTTAACGCCGAGGTATTTTATTAAATTATCGGAATTGAACACTATTTTAGACGAAGCCTCGCCGGAAACGATTTCCTTTGCCGCTTTTCTGCAGAGAGCCGCGATTTTACGTTCAAGCTTACGAACGCCCGCTTCTTTTGTATAAGAGTCGATTAATGTATATATTCCGGAGGGTGAAACCCCCATTTTCGCGGCGGTTAAGCCGTGTTTTTTTAATTGCTTCGGAATAAGGTGTTTTTTTGCTATGTTGAATTTTTCTATGCGGGTATAGCTCCCGAGTTCAATAACCTCCATCCTGTCTAAAAGGGGCGGCGGTACCTCGTCAATATTGTTGGCGGTGGTGATGAACAAAACGCGGCTTAAATCAATCGGTATTTCCAAGAAATGGTCAACAAACGCGGTGTTTTGTTCGGCGTCCAAGACCTCAAGCATTGCCGACGACGGGTCGCCCTTATAATCGTTGCTCATTTTGTCTATTTCGTCTAACAAAATGACGGGGTTCATCGACTTCGCCTGTTTAATTGCGTTCACAATTCGCCCGGGCATCGCGCCAATGTACGTTTTCCTGTGTCCTCGTATTTCGGCTTCGTCTCGTACGCCGCCTAATGAAATACGGGCATATTTTCGCCCTAAGGCTTTGGCTATTGATTTCCCCACCGATGTTTTGCCGACTCCGGGGGGCCCGGCTAAGCATATGATTTGTCCCCGCACATCAGGCTTTAAAGCGCGAACGGCGAACAACTCGGTAATCCTCTCCTTGACCTCTTTTAAGCCGTAATGGTCTTTATCGAGTTGCTTCTGCGCTTTTATAATGTCAATTTTTTCTTTTGTGAGCGTATTCCACGGGATTTCCAAAACGGTGTCTAAATAATCGCGTACCGTTCCCGATTCCTGTGAATGTGAGGAATATTTTAAAAGCTTTTCCGCTTCTGCAATCAGCTTGTCTTCAATATCCGCGTCAAAACCAATGCTTTCTATTTCCTCAAGATATGCGTAAAACTCCTCCTGTGGGTCTTCTCTGTCGCCGAGCTGTCTCGATAATACCCGCATTTGCTCGCGAAGATAGTATTCGCGTTGATTCTTTTCCATGTTATCGCGAACCTGTTCATGAATATCTATTTCGAGTTCCATTATATTTATTTCGTTTTCAAGGATTGTTAAAAGGCACTCAATTCGCTTTTTAATCCCCGAAAGCTCTAAAAGCCGCTGTTTATCCTCTGCCTTGAGGAAAATATTAAACACCATTGAATCGAACAAACGCTCAAGCTTTTTCTCGGTTAAAATAGTCTGATACAGCTCGTTGGGCATTTTCGGTGCTAATGAACAATACCGCTTAAAGGTTTCCAAAAGCATACGCAACAAAGCCGTCTCTTCGCTTTCGGAAAGACGAGAGGTTGTGTGGCGGATAGGCGAAACGGTACACTGCATATACGGTTCGCGTGCGTCGATTGAAACGAGCTTCGCTTTATGTAGCCCTTCGACAAGTACCCGCGTTGTGTTTTCGGGCGTTTTAAGAATTTGTCGAACCTCCGCGACGACGCCTATCTTGTAAACCGCGCTGTCGTCTGTGTCCGCCGTGTTTATTTCCTCTTGGGTAACGAGGAAGATTTTACGTCCCGAATTTGCGGCGGCTTTAAGCGCGTCTACCGATTTTTCTCGCCCTACGTCAAAATGTAAAACCATTTTGGGGAATATAACAAGTCCGCGCATAGGCAATGCGGGTAAAGAAATCAAATTTTTAGCCGCGGGTATTTTTTTAGGAACACTCATAATAACAATATTACCTTCCGTGAATTAATTCATTTATAAGTATACTACATACTTTTATTTTTTTCAAGGGCTTATTTTTTTCCAATTCAGCTTTCCAATTCCTAAGGAGTATATAACCCCCCGCGCATAGCGGGGGGTCTGAACTATATACCGTAGTATATCATCTGTACCATTCCGAGCCGTTAATCATACCCACAAGGTATTGTAAAATTTCAATTCCGCAGAAAATTGTCGGTTCACCCGCCGCTCTCCCCTCCGCGCTTAAAATTGCGGCGGGGTTATTTGTCGCTTTACTGTCCGGCATTTTAACGAGGTGTAAAAGAATTTCCACAAAACAGAATATAGTGGGATTCCCCCCCGCCAAGCCTTCGTCAGAAATAACACCATATTTAACATACGGTTGGGTTGTTGCGGGTGTAGTTGTCGCGAGGGAAACGGTCGTCATCGCGGACGTAGTTGTTACAACCGTTGCGTTTGTGTTTGAAACGGTGGTGGTTACATTTGTATCAAGCGTTGTATCAGTTTCCGATACAGTCAAGGTTACATCTGTAGTATGCGTCGCCGTTGTAACATCGGAACTATTTTCGGTTTCACTTGTAATCGGGGTTGACGCGCTTTCGGGCGGCGGCGTTGTGGTGATGCTCGAAACAAGTGTTGTAACGCTTTCGGGCGGGGTTGTTGTCGTGATATCGGAGTTGGACGAGTCAAGCGTGGTAACGCTCTCAAACGGCGTTGTTGTCGTGATATCGGAATTGGACGAGTCAAGCGTGGTAACGCTCTCGAACGGCGTTGTTGTCGTGATATCGGAATTGGACGAGCCAAGCGTGGTAACGCTCTCAAACGGCGTTGTTGTCGTGATATCGGAATTGGACGAGCCAAGCGTGGTAACGCTCTCAAACGGCGTTGTTGTCGTGATATCAGAGTTGGAAAACTCGGACGATGTTACACTCTCGAGCGGCGTTGTTGTCGTAACGTCAGAGTCGGAAAACTCGGACGATGTTACACTTTCGAGCGGCGTTGTTGTCGTAACGTCAGAGTCGGAAAACTCGGACGAGGTTACACTTTCGAGCGAGGTCGTTGTTGTAATGTCAGAGTCGGAAGACTCTGTAACAGTCGTATTATCAACCGTCGTAACGGTTGTAACGGGGGTCTCGCTCGTTTCAACCGTTACGACGGTTGTTGTCGCGGGAGTGGCGGTTGTCTCGGTAGTTGTAGTGGTGACGGTAGTTGCGGCGGTTGTAGCGGTGGTCGATATATTATGATTTCCGCTCGAATCACACTTTGATGTAGTCGGACAGCTCGCCGTTACGCATTTGCCGCAGGTTTCACAGGCGCAGTTGGCAGATACACCTGTCCCCCTCAATTTGTAACAGGTACTGCACTTTTCATATACGGTAAAATTCACCGCGCAGCTTGCGCGTTTATAGCTATGTGTATGAGAGGTGAAGCTTTTTTTGCTTAACGCAAAATATTTGTCGTATACGTTGGTATACGCGCTGTGAATTTGGTCATTTGTCGCGCTCGGGTTGTTTAGAACCGTTTTTGCGTCTGTAATTGCCGTTCTGAACGCACTAATTCCGGAGGAAGAGCTAAAAAGGTTATCGTCAACGGCACTTGCGCCCGAGAGCATCATTTCTAAATCGGTTCGTGTTGCTTTTTTACGCAACGTAACCGAACTCGACAACGCATAGTCGCCTTTTCCAACCTCTGCGAACGATTTAAGAATAAGACTGTCCCCGTCAACGGTGAGCGTCGAATACTCTCGGACACCCGTTTTATACGGTACGAACGCGACCCAACTTGACGCAGACGATGTATAATCGCGAAAACCGGGGTTGCCCGCCGTCGAAAGGGTTATAAAAGGCGTTCCGTTAGCGTTGACGACCGCGCCGGGGTGCGAACTCGAAAAATCCTGGTCAAAAATAGCCGACATTTGATTATCCTGTTTCGTTCCGCTTTTATAAAAATGTGAGCGAGTGTGGAGATGCTCGTGTCCGTTAAGAACGATATCAATTTTATAATCGCTCATAAGCTTTGGCCAACTACCGCTCCGCATACCCGGTATAGTTCCGCCGGTTGCGTGCATACCGCCGCCGTAAATATCGTGGTGGAATACAGCGACGCGCCATTTTGCGGACGGATACGCTTCAACTGCGGCGTCTAAAATCGGTTTATGCTTGTTTGTATCGCTCTCGTTTGAGTTCAAGAATATATAAAGGGTATTACCGTAGGAGAAAAAATAGTTTTTACCGTTGTCTACCGTTTTTGAGTTTTCGGGATAGTTGAATAAATCCAATAGATACCTTGCGTTTTCGCCGTCGTCCGTGTAGCTGTAGTCATGGTTCCCGAAGGCGGCGGCAACGGGGTATTTCTTCATTTGCGGCGGCTCGATAAAGTTTGAAATCTTTAACGGGTTGTTATATGCGTTTGTATTGTCCCCCGCAGTAAGTATAAACGCGGCGTTCGGGTTTTGACTCACGCTCGCGTTTAAAGCGCGAACCCAATCGTTATTGCTCGTACTGAGCTGTGGGTCGCCGTAAACGAGCGCGGTATAAGCCGAGTTGGGGTTTTGCGTTCTGAATTTATATATATTGCTCCACTTTGTTCCGTCGCCGACTCTGTATGCGTATTCGGTACTGTTTTGGATTCCCGTAGCGCGAACCTTTGCCGACTTATAAAGGGTAGAACTCGGTATAGAACTCACGCTCCCCGTAAATTGCGTGGGAGAGGACGGCATTTGCCCCGAAGATGACAGTTGTGACGCGGGAACAATTTGTAATATCGCCGCGCTCGAACCGCTCGAATAGCTATAGGGTACAAACCACGAAAATCCCAAGGTTGAGGTGGTTTGCCCCGGGGCGATACATATATTTGTAAATGTTGATTCGGTTATACAGCCGCCGTAACACGAAGACTTTCCGCAATAACCACAACTGCACGCGCAAGGAAGCTGTTGACAGTTTTTACAGGGTTCGGCGGCGCATTTACAAGGAAGCTGTCTGCAAACGCCGCAGGGTTCTGCGGAAATCGAAAAGGATACGGGTGCGAAAAGGTCAAATTCTTTAGCTACGCCTAATGCGCTTCTTGAGGTTCCTCCGCGCTGCATTGTGTTGATATTCGTACTGCCGCCACTTCCCGCAACGGTATATTCGGTCGAGTCGGTAGTGAATATTACATAGATGTAAGACGCCGCTTTTTTTGTGGCGGTGTCGTAGAGCATCCACGCAGGCAAGGATAGCGAGGCGGATTTATCGCCCGAATTAATTCGGTCTTTGATTCTTATAACCGTTTTATCCTCATATCTTGCGGGGGTGACAAAGAAATAGTCCTCAACCTCCGCTTTGGTCCCGCAAAGGTCAGTCCACGCTAAAATTCGTCTCTCGGTATTATGAGCAACGCTAAAATTAAAATTCACGTCCGCTTCACCGCCGCTACTTATTACGGCGACATCCGAATCACTAAAATTAAGCGAAAGCCTTAACACATGGTTGTCTGTTCCTATGGTGGTTATATTGCTCCCACCCGCCGCAACAATCCATTCGCGGGTAACCGATAATGCGGCATAGCTCGTAAAATTCACAAAAGGAATAATAGAGATAATGAGCGAAAACGAGAGTAAAAGAGAAATAAGCCTTTGTTTTTTCATTTTGGGATACCTCCGCGTATTTAATAATTATTTTTGATTAAGGGATATTCTATAGAAATATGAGGAATATTAAAATCCCCTACAGATAAATTTATTATAACAAATTTTACATAATCCTGTCAATGCTTTTTGAAAATAATTATGTAAAAGTTTAATTATGTAAAGGTTATGTAAAGCAAAAGATACTAAACAGGCTCTAATGTAAAGATTACTTCTAAAATTAAATTTCTGTGCCTTTTAAACATATTCTATTGACAAATTTAATATAATGTGTAAAAATAAACAGTATAGGGAGTATAATAAGCATGAATATAAAAAGCTTATATCAAGCGGAAAAAAGAAAAAGCTTTAAGGTTGTATCGGTTCCCGATATTGAGTTATTACGCAATATCGGGCTTAGGACGGGTACAAATGTCACGGTACAGACTCGCTATGCTTTTGGCGGGCCTGTGCTTCTTAAGGTCGAGGATACATATGAGGTCGCTCTCGGAAAGGATATAGCGAACAATATACAGGTGGCAGACGTTCACGCGGAGAGTGCGTCATGAGCGGTACAAAAAGAACGGGAAGAATACTTCTCATGGGCAATCCCAACGTCGGTAAAAGTGTATTTTTTACGCAATTGACGGGTATTCACGCAATCAGCTCGAATTTTGCGGGAACGACCGTCAGTTATACCGAGGGGCGGTTTAAGCTCGGCGAAACTCTCGAAAACGGCGCGAAGGAATTCACGTTGACCGACGTACCGGGTACATATTCGTTGGAGCCTACCTCGGACGCCGAAACGGTTGCCGCAAAAATGCTCGAGGGTGGAGCGGAGGCGGTAATTTGCGTGTTAGACGCGTCTAATTTAGAAAGAAATTTACATTTAGCTCTCGATTTACGGCGATACAATATTCCCGTTATATACGCATTAAACCTTCTCGACGTTGCCGAACGTCGCGGTATAAGCATTAAAGCCAAATTACTTGCGCACGAACTCGGCGCGCCGGTTATTCCGACCGTCGCCGTGAAAAAACGCGGTTTAGATGAACTGAAAAGACAGTTGGAGGCGATATTGTTCAAAAGAGACGGCGGTACAACGGGTGCAATTGACGGAAGCTTGCCGACGTCGTGCGAAAACTGTGTATTATGCCCCGGCAAAACAGATTGTGATTTGTGGAAGACGGCGAGGGAAATAACACGCCGCGTCAGCTTGAAAAAACGCCCCGCAAACGGGCAAAGCCGCTTAGACAAGCTCGGTGAGGTCGTTATGAAGCCGTTTCCCGGTCTTCCTATTGCGGTTTTTGTTACCGCGTTACTTATCGGGTTTGTGGCGGGGGCGGGTGAGCTTCTGCGAAGGTTTATCCTCGAGCCGTTTGTCGAGAATATAATCGTTCCTTTTTTTACGGGGGTGTTTTCTTCTATTATTAACGAGGGGATATTGCTCAACATATTGGTGGGCGAATACGGAATATTTGTTATCGGGTTTGAGTGGATTTTAGCGACAATTCTGCCTTATGTATTTTTGTTTTATGTGGCGTTTTCGTTTTTGGAGGATTCGGGGTATCTTCCGCGAATAAGCGTTTTGTTCGATAATATTATGAGGAAGCTCGGTGTTCAGGGGGGGAGCCTTATTTATGTCATTATGGGCTTCGGCTGTGCCGTCCCCGCCATTATCGGAACAAGGGCGTCCACCTCTCGTAAAGAGCGCGTTGTTATAAGCACGGCGGTTTGCTTCGCTATTCCGTGCATTTCTCAGACGGGTGCGTTAATTAGCCTAATATCGGGTTCCTCTTTATTGATGTTCCCGCTCATGCTTTTATTCATGCTCTTTGTATTCATTTTATCTGCATTAATTTCGGGAAAGCTTTTAAAAGGGCGCGTCGACCCTTTGTTGATTGAGCTTCCGAATTTGCTTGTCCCCGAGCCGAGAGCGTATGCCAAAAAGTTAATAACCCGTATGAAGCATTTTCTTTTGGAAGCGGAATTTCCTATGATGCTCGCTATTATTATTGCCGCTTTATTAAAGGAAACCGGCACAATTGATGTTATAGCCGATTTTTCCGCGCCCTTGATGAGTCGTTGGCTCGGACTCCCTTCCGCCGCGGTTGAGGGGCTTATACTCGGGATTATACGCAGAGAAATGTCTGTAATGCCTTTACTCGCGCTCGATTTAAGCGAATTACAGATTTTTGTCGGCGGCGTCGTTTCCTTACTGTACCTCCCGTGCATGGCGGTATTCGGCGTTCTTGTGAAGGAGTTCGGGTTGAAAATCGCCGGTGCAATTAGTTTTTCCACCACCTTAATTGCATTAACCGTCGGCGGAATTATTAATCAAGTTGCGCGTTTATTTATTTGAAATATTTGTAACAAGACATACCCCCCATAACATACAATGTTATATTATATTGTATGTTATGGGGGGTGAAACTTATGTTTTCGGAATTAATTCGATTAGCGTTGCAAAATTTGGTGTATTTGGCTCTGCATTTGGAGAGGAACAGCAATTTTCCTACATTTATAAAAAACCTATATAGCTGTAAACCCGCATGAATACAAGGTATTTACAGCTATGTTTTTGCTCTCATTTGGAATAGTACAAGCAGTACACCGAATATAGTTGACACATGAAAGAAAAAATTACATTACCTCAAGAATTACAAAAAAAGATGTTAAAATTTTTTCTTAAAACTTCTATTCCCCGAATTAAGAGCGAAAAACAAGAAAAATTAAACGCTCTATCTGAAAATAATTCAGATAGGAGTAAAGAGAAATGAGGAATTTAAGCACGGCGATTTATGTAAGAGTAGTAAACATATAAATAAACCATGCTAAAATTAACCTTTTTATCCGTCATGTTTTAACCTTATATTTAGGCATTGCGAAGCTGTTGTCTAACTCGTCATTCAGAAACGCCTCGACTATGTTTTTGCGAACGAGTCGTGCGGAGTTAATTGCCGATATATCCGAATCGCCCGTGAACGGATGCGGAAACTGAGCCGCTCCGAGAAGTTGCGTTACCGCATAATTGCCGTTTCGATTGATTACAAAAGTGTCCTCAATTAGATTTTGCACAAGGTCGTAAAAGACGTGATACGCGACTATGTGAAAAGTCCCACCGATTGCCGATTCACGCTCACTTATTCTGAACAACTGCGGAGGCATTTCGGGAACGGGGCAACGCACGATTCTTTCTTGCAGAAGCTCATCGGCGTGGGGTGCAGTTATTGGGTAGTCGAATTTGAGCGAGAAAATCCCATTTAACTCTTCACAAACGAGTGGATTTATGATATAATTGTCTAAACAACCTAAACCATTGTGGCTGAAATCGGTCTCGTGTTTGCTGTAAAATGTAATCATATATGCCGCCACCTCCCCTCAACTTCGATTTTGCTTATTCCGCTCCCAAGAACAATATTATTACTGCCGACTTCAAACACAGGAAAATCACCTTGCATATTCTGATTCTGTGCCACGTTTCCAAAGTAGCAAGTTTTTAACTCGGAATCCAACGTCAAACTGCCCGACAGAATATTCAAAATAATTGGCTTGCCGTTAATCGTGAGCGTTCGACTGCCAGTTCCAAACACGACTATTTTCGGCAATGAGTACACCGTGCCGATATTGGTAACCGTTCCCGATGAGGTCATTGTAACTGGCATGGTATTTTGAATATACCGAAACGGTGAGCAGACAAACGTCAGCGAAAACTCGTACAGCGAGTACATTCGCCGTTCCAACGTTCCCGCTTGAACGTGCTTGACGTTGTAATAAACATCGGGGTCATCGCTGAAACTGACGGTCTTGGTGGTGAGAATCATCGGGAGTATTTCACGGAATCGTCTGTGCTGATTTCCACCAAGCAGAGCCGCTTTCATGTTGAATTTTACATCTTCCCAACCCCGCAGAATCGTCAGACTGCCCTCCCGACCGTCCACGGCGATTGAATCCACAAGCCGATTTGACATGGGAATTACTGGCGGTTGGGTAATTCGCAGACCGAGGTCGGTGCGGGAGTTTATGCTGTTGTCGAGGGTAAATGAATTCATGGAAATTTCCTCACGGTAGTTGATTTTAGAGCGGTTCTATGGTATAATTAGAGGCAGAAAAATTATATTTGCGAAAGCGGGAAATAGGCAGATGTATAAAGATACAAAATGGGCAAGAGAAATCATATCATTACAAGAAGAAAATGGGTCATGGGGCTATTTTCACTCATTATCCGAGCCGAATAAATATCCGATAACAACTGAACAAGCCTTGAAACGGTTGTGCATTTTTGGCTATACCATTGAGGATGATGTTATTCAAAGAGCGGTACGATATATGAGTGACTGTCTGCTTGGCAGAAATCAAATTCCCGACAAACGTGAAAAACTGCACGATTGGGATGTTTTCACCAATTTGATAATTTCAACATGGATACGCAAATTTACAAAACATGATAAAAAAGCAAATGCGATTTCCGAAACTTGGGCGAAAATAATTAGCACAGCTTTTACCAACGGAAGCTATAATCATTCAGAATATGTTAAGGCTTATACTGAAGCCTTCGGCATTAAACCCAAAGGTGGAAGATTGGTCGATTTTGTTACTTTTTATCAAGTTTCACTTATTGCCGATAATTTGGATAATGAAACCGAAAATGCGGTATTCGATTATATATTAAACCACGACTGCGGCATATATTATATTTACGATAAACCCTTGTGCAACCTGCCGTTAGAGTTTAACACAAAACTTTCAAGCCAGTACATCGGAGCAATTGAGTTGTTGTCAGCATATAAAAACAATGTTAAGAAATTAGGATTTATAGCAGATTGGCTGATGAATAATCAAAATGAAAACGGAAAATGGGACATGGGCGGTAAAGTTAATGACAAAGTGTATTTCCCACTTTCCGATTCATGGCGTAAGGCAGAAAACAGAGAAAATGACTGCACATACAGAATACAAAAGTTGATTAATTCAATCAGACATTTTTAAGATAATTATTTACATCACACCCCCACCAACCCCCTCTTCCGTAACAATGCCAAATTCCTGTCAATCTCCGGCGCAAGTCGCCCAACCAAAGTCCCATCGTCAAGCACCACTTTTATATCAAACAACTGCACCATAATTTCCGAAAGCGAATCCAACCGCC
>Ga0082212_10003093_pt1 | contig 23752 bp, 19 predicted proteins | sample TergutNt197P3_FD_71548 | JGI IMG/M metagenome (GOLD analysis project Ga0082212, IMG submission 71548) | Neocapritermes taracua P3 segment gut microbial communities from Petit-Saut dam, French Guiana - Nt197 P3 | ecosystem: Host-associated > Arthropoda: Insects > Digestive system > Gut ... | reverse complement strand
TGATGGTTTCGACCGACATGCAAGGCGGTTGCACTTGCGAAAACGCGCCGTACATGCGGCTGCACGCGGGTAATATCGACTTCGCCGCCTTGTTCGCACCGAAACCGCTGGCCATGACGACCGCCGACGATTGGACAAAGAACATGCCGACGCAGGGCTTCCCCGACCTCAAAGCCTTGTACGAGATGTACGGTTGCCCGGAGAACGTGACGCTGTTCCACTTCCCGCAGTTCCCGCACAACTACAACCAGAAGTCCCGCGAGTCGGTGTATTCGTGGATCAACACGCATTTCAAGATGGGCATCGAAACCGACGAACACGGCCTGGTGCGCGAGCAACCCTTTGAGCTGATCTCGAATCACGATTTGACCGTTTGGACGCCGACGCATCTGAAACCTGACGAGAGCGACAAAGTTGCCTTTGAACGGAAACTGCTCGACTGGCAAACGCAAACATCGAACGAACAACTCTCGAAACTTGTCCCGCGAAATGTGGAAACGTTAGAAGAGTTTCGTCGCGTTGTCGGCGGGGCATTCCAGACGATGGTTGATTATGCAGGTTCGAATGGGGTGAATGATGTGAAGTTAGGTTTTGATGGCGTGTCTTTGGATTTTGGATATACAATACCGAGAAATCCAAGACAGATAACATTGCAAAAAATTGCTGAGATTCTTGCGAAAAATCCGAAGTTCCGCTCGGGACAGCATATGATCATAGTAATTACGAATGACGGCATAAACACGCATCCAGGTATAGTCGGAATGGTATCCGGCAGTGATCCTCAAAAGATGGAGCAGGTAGGTGAGTTAATCGTCATGCCACTTTCTTTAATCGGCCAGAAACCGCAGCAGCCAATGGTTAAGGCACCGTTGTTTACCAAGCAGGGCGACGGCGATGTCGGTTTGGCGTATCAGTATTTATACACCTTCGGCTACAACGATTCGGTGTTTGTGCGGCGCGTGCATAACATCATTTCGGCGGTGGAACAGGCACGCGAATCGGTCGGCGAATCCGGCACCGTAACGCTCATCGCACTGAACGGTGCCGGAAAATGGGCCGCATTGGCCGCGTCGCAACTCGGATCGAAAGTCGATTCGCTCGTCATTGACACGGCGGGCTTCCGCTTTGAAAACGTGGACGCGATTGACGCCCCGGACTTTTTGCCCGGCGGTGCGAAGTATTTTGACTTGCCCGGCATGATCGCCCTGTGCGCCCCGACACCGATGCTGTTGCTCGGCGAAGCAACCACGCCCGATGTGGTTGCCGCCGCATACAAAGCCGCAGGTGCCGAAACCGCGATCAAATGCCTGGGAAATGAAGCCATGACACTGGACGAAAAAATCGCACTGATTGCGAAAGAATTGGCCGAATGAAGGTAATTAGCGCGAGGGCTTGCCCCCGGTTGGCATGGTAGGGCGGTCACGCCGTGACCGCCGTAATTTTGGCACACAATCAATTGGTCTTGAGGAAACATTTCGTAAAAAATAAAACGAATGGCAACAAACAAAATCCACTCGCAATTCCGGCGGCGCTCACGGCGTGACCGCCCTACCTCGTTGCGTTATAGGATTCCGTCCTAATTTTATGGTTCACCATCGGAAACCTACATTTTGAGCTTGGCAGGAAATTTACCCAAAATAATTGCCACCAATAAAACTAATAGAAAATATTTTCAAAATTTTCCCAAATCTCACATGAATGCCAAAATTCTTTATGGCATTTCTCTTCAACCGGAATAGAATGATAGTCAAGTCATTTCATAATGTTTGAATCTTGTTATGGTAGTTTGTGTTCTTGTGTTTTTCCTTACATTGCACTTGATTACAAACACAGTGGCAAGCATACGAAAAAGATTCAGCATGGCATGATCTTTGCTCAATTATTTTTTACAATTTCGCGCGGAATAATTATTGTTTATCGCGATAATCCACTTTGCAGAAGATTTCACTATTGTAAAAAAACTTTTCTTTTGAATCTCGCCCCCTTTTGACAAGTCAATAGAAGTTACCCCCATGTCTTTTCCCCATGCCACACGCGGATATCGATGTCCTAAACCCTATATATCGCCCTATTTCCGTATCAAGGGCTACACAGATCGATTGGTTGCATCGTTACTTTTGGTTCCTTGCTTGCCGCTTATCGCTTTTCTTTGGCTTTTGGTACGCTTAACATCCAAAGGTCCTGGTTTTTTCGCCCAAGAGCGTCTCGGTAAAGACGGCAAGCCGTTTGTTATGTACAAGATTCGTACCATGGTTGTCAATGCTGAACATGAAACCGGTGCAGTTTGGGCATCACAAAATGACTCACGAATTACTTTTGTTGGCAAATTCCTGCGGGTATTTCATTTGGACGAGTTTCCGCAATTGTATAATGTGCTTCGCGGCGAAATGTCATTGGTCGGGCCACGGCCGGAACGCGACGAATTCGTACAGATTCTCAACCGGGAAATTGACGGTTATAGTTACCGCATGTCGGTTTTACCCGGTGTCACGGGCTATGCTCAATTGAATTTGCCGTCAGATATCGAAGTTGGTGACGTAAAACGTAAAATTTCTCTCGATTTCGAGTATATCGAAAACGCCACATTCTGGTTCGATTTTGTTATCATTTTGGGAACTCTGGGACGCTTTTTCAAGTTTCTCGGAATGATTCATCTCAAGGTACTTGGTATTTATCGCCGTGTCGAAGATTCCCCGTGGGCAGTTTGTGTTGGTGCCGTCAGTCAAAACATCGCCAATGACCGTTCCATGAAGCTAAGTCAACTTTTTGAAATGGCAGCTGTTGACCGCCACGAAGATGTTCAGCCAATTGCGCTGTGACTTTCTTGAGTTGGTGAATTTTTGTCGGCCAAGTGTTGCCTTTCCTCAACTTTTTATTTTGATGCAACACTCGCATTATTGACCATAATACTTGTCAAAATCCTTTTTTGATTTGTTGCGACCCTATCGTCTTTTCCGGTGTGTTTTGTATGCTAATTTTGAAATATCAAAGTGACGAACACCGACCGGAGAACAAGCTTATGTCTATTCTTTGTGAACAGCAGATAAACGACACCGATGCCAAAGTCATGACAACATCGCTAACGGCCACGGATGGAAACGGTCTTTTGTCATTGATTTCCGTTGTGATTCCCGTCCGAAATGAAGAGACGCACATTGCCGCAGTCCTCGACGCGTTGTTCGATCAAGACTACCCGACCGACCGTTTTGAGGTACTTGTCGTCGACGGCCATTCGACGGACAAAACGCGCGAAGTCGTGGAAATCTACATAAAACGGTATGGCAATATCCGGCTTTTTTCCAACTCCAAATACCTGTCCAGTGCCGCAAGGAATATCGGCATACGCGAATCGCAAGGCGATATCATTCTCATTGTCGATGGCCATTGTCTGATTGACAATCGCGGTATGTTGGCCAATGTTGACCACGCGATGCGAAAGCCCGGCGTGTTCGCTCTCGGACGTCCGCAACCGTTGTTTCTCGAAAACGCCAACCTGACGCAGCGTGCCATCGCCATGGCACGTCATTCGCGGCTCGGACACCACCCGGACTCGCTGGTTTATTCCGACCAGCCGCAAATTGTTCCGGCCATCAGTACGGCGGTTGCCTATCGCCGCGAGGTATTTGATCGAATCGGCCTCTTCGACGAACGTTTTGACGCTTGCGAAGATTGCGAGCTGAATTTCCGTTTCGACCAAGCCGGAATGAGCTGCTATTTTACGCCGGACATCGCCGTCCGTTACAAGCCGCGAAGTTCGATTTTCGCTTTATGCAAACAGATGCTCCGCTATGGTCGCGGGCGGATTCGGCTGGCAAAAAAACACCCCAAATCTTTTTCTTGGGCAATGTTGCCGCCGGTATTGCTGATTCTTGGAATCATAACCGGTGGTATTGCCGCCTGGTTTTCACCATTGATCGCAATAGCTTATTTTGCTGTTCTTACCCTTTATGCTTTAATTATCGGAACAGAATCGGTTCGTCTGAGCGTTGTCAACCGATTCCCGCAAGGACTGGTGATGTTCCCGCTGATTTTCCTTGCAATCCATTTTCTCGCCGGATTCGGGGAACTGCTCGAAATGCTTTCAAACGGGGTAAAGGGGAAGAGGTAAGAGGGAAAAACTCCTTACCGCATATCTCAAAACCGCTCTTGTAAATTTTTCGGAAACTTGGCATAATAAGCGTTACTTTGTGTCTTTTTGATTACATCATCTGTGACAGTTTGCCAGGATAACCATCGTGTCCTAAGAAGCAAAACACCGAAAGTCATTGTACAATCTGTAGTTGCTACAACGTGACCTGTTGGGAAAATGTTCATCATCCGGTAAATGTCCGCCGAAAAAGAAATGTAAAGATCGTTGTAAATTTTCATACTATCCATTCTGGTATTTCCTATTTTGTCAATTTGTTAAAATAGGCAAAATAATTTTCCCGGTTTGGCCGATGTTCAAATTATGAACTGAAGCGTGCCATGGTATTTTTATAGCGACTGTCAGTTTTTTTTCAACAAAATTGGGATTTCCCCCATCCTGATTTGACGGGTATGCGTAATAAACCTCATAAGCGAGGTGATTGCACAGCCCGATGTGTCAAACATGTTTGTCGGCCAAAGGTTGCACCACCTCGATGAAACAGTTTGGCAATTCATCAAAAGAACATACACTTTTGTCCTGCCGGCCCAAGGCACGACAAAGCAACCTGGGAGAAAGAAATGAATATTTACGGTTCTCAATTTGTGCATGGTTCCCACGCAATTTCCGGTCCTCATGCAATCAATCGGCAGCAGGCTTCCGCCCCGCACCAGACCACATCGCCCCAATCGAATGATCAGGTGACGCTTTCCGGTGCAGCCCAGCAAGTGAATCAAGTCAACGAATCCGCCATATCAAACGGCGAAGTCCGCTTTGATCTTGTGAATCGCATTCGCATGGAAATCAATGCCGGTACCTATGAAACGCCGGATAAACTCGAAGCGGCTCTCGATAAAATGCTCGTTGCAATCGGATAGGCTTTCGACTTTGTTATGAGGCAGAGGCATGACCGTCCTGCCTCCCAAAGAATGTTATGGCACATCAACTTTTGTGCAACGTCATTCGGCTTACGCCCTGCGGTCGTGGGGCGGTTGCGTCGGTGATGCTCGTTGGACGGGACGCTTTGGCGATTCTGGAACCCTGTCTTGTGTTTCCCAAATCAGGGGATATGCCAACCCCACAAGAGCATGTTGTTAGCGACGCTCCTGTGTTTGCACATTTTCTTTTGGGAAATTCCCGCGAAGAAGTCGTCTTAAATTTTCGCAGTGACGGCATGATCGAACTGCATTGTCACGGTGGCGATGTCGTTGTCAATGCCATTGTGTGCGCATTGGTCGAATGCGGTGCGGTGCCGCAAACATGGCAGGATTGGCTTCTCGAAATGCCTGATGTCATTCAACAGGAAGCATTGCAACTTCTGCCGTTGGCCGAAACGGAATGGACGGCCAAATTGCTGTTGGCACAATATCACGGTGCTCTTTCGCGACGGATCAATCAACTGAACGATTTGATCGCCAACAGTGCAGTACAGGAAGCGATAACCATTCTCGATTCGCTTCTTGCGTCCTACGAATTGGGTAAGCATCTGACAATGCCGTTTCGTGTTGGTTTGATCGGCCCGGTCAATGTCGGCAAAAGCAGCCTGATGAATGCGCTGGTTGGTTTCAACCGTTCGATCACCTCACACATTGCCGGGACAACACGAGATGCCGTCTCGTCCAAAACGATCATTGCAGGTTGGCCCGTCATGCTGATCGACACGGCGGGCATTCGCGAAACGTCAAACCCTATTGAGCAAGAAGGCATTTCGCGAATGCAGACGGTCATGGCCGAATCCGATCTCCTGCTATCGGTCACCGATGCCCGCGATGATCAAACCAGCCGTCAACATCCAATCATTGACATCGCTCCAACAACGCTGGTGTTACATATCGTCAATAAAATTGACCTTGTTGCCGAAGACAAAGTATTGTTATTGCGGGATTTGCCGGACACGGTTCATGTTTCGGCATTGACAGGCATGGGACTGGATCAACTCAACGAAGCATTGATAAAACAACTGCACAAGAACTGTGATCTCGCCAATGGTGATGAAAACTTGTCCCAAACGGCACTGGTTTTTACCGAACGGCAGTATGCACAACTGTTGGCCGTCTGGGAAATGGTGGAACGCACACAATCAGAGCCGCGCACGTAGAAAGCGGCAAGGTAGGACGGTCACGCCATAACCGCCGTCGCGTAGCCGTACGTCCCAGATGCCGGCACTACCTGAACATCTGCATTTGCGTCAGGGCGAAGCCGAGTAGTTCGCGTGACCGTTCCGCCGATGCCGTTTCAACATAACATCGGAACTCGGGCGCGTTGCCGGACGCACGTAAATGAATGATTTCGCCGTTAGCAAACGTCATGCGCAAGCCGTCCAGTCGATCAACCGTCACAAATCGGCCGGGGGCTGACGTGTCAAACAGACCGTCGAACACTTTTTCGATGGCCGGCCAAGTATCACCGTGGCGTTTCGCGAGTTGTTGCAGCATTTGTGACGAGGCATCATTCGGGTAATCCGGGATGCGGTCACTGAGTTTGTGACATGGCGGCAGCATTGCGGCGAGTTGCGACAGCGTCACATTATGCAATTTCGCAAGTACCAACACGGCAAGGTGTACAATGGTCGGGTCGCGCGTCGGCAATGGGGGGAGCGTTGCATTATTCGGGGGCGGCAAATGTAATTCGGTCGCGAGCCATTGCGTCGAAAACGGAGTACCGATCAAAAAACCGCCGTTCGGTTCAAAACCGACAACACGGTTGTTACCTGCGGCGATGAGTTGTTGCATGGCCTCAATCACGTAGGGTGAACCGACTTTCGTGCGCACAATGTTCGGAAAGAAACCTGTGCGTTCGAGTATGCCGCTGGTCGTGACCGGTGTGACAACGGTTTGCGCACGGAGAAACCAAGCGGTTAAAATTGCGATGACATCACCGCACAACCAGTTGCCGTTTTCGTCAAATAGAAACGGACGATCGCTGTCACCGTCGGTTGAGAGAATCGCGTCCGGTTGGTAACTCGCCGACCAATGGGCGGTTTTTTGTGGTAAGTCCTCCGGCAGCGATTCCGTGTCAATCGGCACGAACTCCGTCGAGCGTTCAAGCCGCAACACTTCGGCACCGAGCGATTCGTACAACTCTCCGAGCAACTCGCGTCCGACCGCCGAATGCTCATATAAACCGAGTCGCATTCCGGTAAGCAGCCCGTCGGGGAAAGCATTGGCGTAACGGTCACAATACAACTGAGATGCATTGCCGTGGTCGGTGAGCATTTCGATGTCATGAGGAAACATCGGCTCGCTCAATCGGCTGGCATCGCAAAACATACCATCCGGTATTTCGATTTTCTGCGAACGAATGTGCAGTTCGTCCTGTTTTGTGATTTCGCCGCACGGCAAGAAAAACTTGATTCCGTTGCGGTCATCCGGAATGTGGCTGCCTGTGACCATAATGCCGGGTATCTGACGTGACATGGCAAACAGTGCGAGGGCAGGTGTCGGCAGGCGGCCACAATCCAACGGTGTCATACCGCAGTCGATGATCGTGCGGCAAACGGCTCGGATGATCCGATCGGTACTTTGCCGCAAATCGCCTGATATCGCAACATGAGATGGTCGGTTTGCCGAAAGCTCTTTGTTCTGCAAGACATATTGCAAAAACGCCTTCGCGTGGGCGTAACAGGCGAGGTCGGTCAAATCACTCGCCAGGCCTCGAAGGCCGCTTGTGCCGAATTGAACGCCCCGAAACTCGTCAAGAATGTGTTGCATGGTTTTCCCAAGACGTTGAAAATCGTTGTGATGCTATTGTCAGTTGGTAATGATTATAAGCCATAATCGTTATAACGGTAAAAAATACCAGAATAATAGAAAAATATCGAATAATTGTTGTTAATTTAGTAAAACTTGGTAAAATGTCGTATATTATTGACGCTAACTGATGGAAAAACGGCGAAGTAATACGATCTCGGAGTAAATATAGTACAATAATCGTTATCGGGCGATGAGATGGCAAAGATCAAACAGAAATCAAAAAACGAGACCAAGAAAAAGGCAAGCAAGGCCGCAAGTGTAAAGTGCCGTACCACAACGTCTCAAAAGAAAAAGGCATCCGCCAGAGTTGCGGTGAAAAACGCAGCAGAGTTGAAAACGGCACGTAAGTCAAACAGTGCAGGAAAAGTCGGCAAAGCCGGAGTGACAAAGTCTTCAAACAAAAAAACGACAGTTACACGGTCGACAGTCAAAAAACCGGTTTCGCTGGCAAAAGCCGCGATACCGATCAAGCGAACAGTAAGCAAATCGGCGGTAAAGAAATCAACTCCGTCCAAGTCGCCGGTCTCACCGGTTCATCCCTTGGACCGGAACCAAGTTTCGACGGAAGAACTTCGCGCCATGTTGTTGGAACGTCGCAAGAGCTTGCTCAAAAATATCGATGAGATTGACCAGACACAGGAAAGAGAAAATTTTGCTGTCGCGGGCGATGCAGCCGATATTGCTCAGGAATCAAGCGAGAGCGAACTCTCGTTTCATCTGGCCGAAGTTGAGAGCCGTGAACTTGGGCAAATCGACAAGGCCATCCAAAAAATCGGAGAGGGAACCTACGGCTTGTGTGAGAAATGCGGCGTGAATATTTCCCCCGCCCGATTGAAAGCTCTTCCTTTCGCCAACAAGTGTATTCGCTGCCAAGAAGAAGACGAACGGGAAGGTTTTTAGTTGCCGATGTGGTCAGATTTGACGGCTGACCACTGATGCCTGACAACTACCGCTTTTTTCATACCGATCTGACGACTCCCATGACGATGCCGATAACTTTTGTGGGCTTGTCAAAATATGTTGCACCCGACACGGTGGCACCGACTTGCGAATGCTTGCTCATAACGTCGTTGTGCAATTGTTGCATTTTTACGCCGGATTCAGTTTTGACCAGGACAATCTGCCCTTTGTCCGCGTTGGAAGATTTGCGAACGACCACAAAATCACCATCGACAATGCCCTTAACCAAGGGGTCGCCCTTGATCTGGACAACGAAAGTTCCGGCCTTCTTGACTTCGAGAATGCTGTCCAAGTCGAGCGTTTTCTCGTCGTTCGTGGTCTCGTCCCAGTAACCATCGATCACTTGACCGCGAAATTGAACGCCTTTCGGGGGCTTGGCCAAGCGTGTCAACTGAATTGCCCGCGAGCGATTGGCTTCCCTTGCGATGAGCCCCTTCTTTTCGAGAGCTTTCAGATGACACGCGACTCCGTTGGGTGAGCGAATCTCAAACTCGTCGCCGATTTCGCGAACGGTTGGGCCGTAACCGCGGTTTTCAATCCTGTCACGAATGTAATCAAGAACCCGTTGTTGTCTTTCCGTCAAACGTACTTCTTTTGTCATGAGTTTATTTTCCATAATGAACAGAGTTTTTAGTGTCAGTGTAATGGAACGAGTGAAATGCTTTTGGGCTGTCTTGGCCCTGCATCAAACAGTGATATGGTTTTTTCGCGAGAAACTTTTTATTGTGATCATTATCGCCTGTCATGTTCAATGATTGTACGAAGCAAACAACGTGATACGGATGAACCCAAACTCAATAGGTGAAAGGTGTGATAAGAAAAACAAAAGTAACTTAATAAGTGTAGTATTGATAAATATATTGTTTTACATCAAAGTCTTTATAATATATACGAACTCACATCACTGAACTTATTGCCAACATTGACGGCATTATAGTTATAAATTCGGCAACAGCACAAGACGAATTTACAGCTTTTACTCAAAAAAAACGTTATTACTTGCAAAGGTTTCACTCGTGAAAACACGATGCCAAACGCATTTTCTTATGTTTACATGTGACATAAAGTACACTATAACATGTTCGTTTGAACAGTCGTCATGATTCGCCGGAATCATCCGATGTCTTTTATACAATGAAAGATAATAACCGGACTCATCTTGATTGACAAGACAACACACAAAAAATTCATGAAAAAAATAATGTAAACGGATGTCTAGTGTTTGTTAGTCGATATCATCAAGAAAATATTTGAGTGCGAGAGAAAAATATTCCGGGGCTTCTATCGGCGGCAAATGTCCGGCATTCGCAATGGTGGCAAATCCGGCATTGGGTATCCGTTCTGCCATCTGTTTCATTTCCTCAACAGGCGAGATGGAATCCTGTTCACCACAAACAACCAATGTCGGCATGGAAAACCCCGGCAACCAATCCGTCGCGTCGGGACGTTCCGCCATTCCGCGATCGGCTGCGGCAACACCATGGAGAGATTGTCGCAAAATCATGGAGCGAACCGTTTCGCGAATGGTGTTCCCGGTTTGCGGCGAGAAAAGATTGGGAAGCATCGCATCGGCCAATGCCCCCAAACCTGTTTCCGGTAAAGCGTCGGCACGACATTTGCGGTTTTGTGCTGCGACTTCGTTATCGGGTTGAGCTTTCGTATCACAGAGAATCAATCCGGCCAAACGGTTGGCGAGATTCCGTGCCAAGTGCATGGCAACATAACCGCCCATCGACATCCCGCACACGACGACGCGGGATGTTGAGTCGATACGGTCGATCAGGTCTGCCACATCTTGGGCGAATTGCGACATGGTCGTGATTTGCGTGACCGGCAATTGCGTTTGACCGAAGCCTCGCAGGTCGGGGAAGATTAGACGCCATGAATCGTCAAGATGCCTGGCGGTCTCATGCCATAAGGTGTGGTCGAATGGAAACCCGTGTAAGAAAATGACGATCTTACCGTTTTGCACCCCGGTTTCTTCGTAAAACATGAATGAGTCCTTTTACTTGACAGGATAATCAGGTTTGTATCCGTTCACGTTCAATTTTTTAGCACACAGATGATACCGAATCATTGGGATTCACGCAGATTTTTATTTCAGCATATCCTTCGCGGCGAAAAACAGGATACCTCACTTACCATGAGTTGTAAAGTCAAATGCCGGGAAAAACGCAACCGCTCACGTGTTAAGCGATAAAAAAAGTAAAATCGGTCTTGTGTTAATGCAGCCGGTGGTGTAAAACATGGGGGTAATTATTCACGTACTATCAGGTTTTCGCCAAAAAATCATCGGACAGGATTTACGAGTTCATTTTTTCGACAGGATTAACAAGATACTCAAGATGAAGGGATATTTCTTAGTGCCCTCTATCCTAATCATCCTGTAAATCCTGTCTTGGTATTTTCTGGCGGAGGCCTTATGTGACGAAATCGAACAGTTGAACTGAGTGCGGCTTGTCCAAAATACTATGACAAAAATATGGAATCGCGTCATCCATGGGGATTGCATCGAAGGGATGCAACAGCTTGCCGATGGAACGGTCGATCTGGTGTTCGCCGACCCGCCGTTTAACATTGACTATCTCTATGATTCCTACCGCGACAAGCTCAACGACAAGGATTATCTCGACTGGTCAAAACGTTGGCTCACTGAGGCCAAACGGATTCTCAAGTCGGACGGGACGCTCTGGCTGGCCATCGGTGACGAGTACGCTGCGGAGCTGAAAGTGCTCATGACGCGCGAGCTTGGTTTGCATTGTCGCAGTTGGGTCATCTGGTATTACACCTTTGGAGTGCATTGCACGAAAAAATTTACGCGATCACACACGCATCTGTTTTACATGGTCAAAGACCGAGAGCGGTTCACTTTTAACGATGCGGAGATTCGCGTGCCAAGTGCCCGTCAACTTGTTTATGGCGACAAACGGGCCAATCCGCAGGGACGTATTCCCGACAACACGTGGGTTTTGCGACCGCAAGACATCCCGGACAGTTTCGGCGACGACGAAAGTGTCTGGTACTTTTCGCGTGTCTGCGGGACGTTCAAGGAACGCGCCGGTTGGCATGGTTGTCAGATGCCGGAGCAGTTGCTCGGTCGAATCATTCGCGTTTCGAGCAACCCGGGCGAAAAGGTTCTCGACCCCTTTCTCGGTAGCGGTTCGACAATGACGGTAGCCAAGAAACTCGGGCGGGAGTATCTCGGGTTTGACATTTCCGCCGAGTATCTTGCGCAATGCAAAAAACGGTTGGGCGAAATCAAAAAGGGCGACCCGCTTGATGGTGCCATCGACCCGCGTACCAGTGCGCCCAGTACGGCCAAAGGCCGACGACTTGAAGACGTGAAAACGAAATAGCCGTTAGGAAGCCCAAGCGACCATACGCGTTTACTTTCCTGCTTGTTTTGCCCAGGAATCACGGAGCGAAACGGCGCGGTTGAAGACGGGACGGTCGGGCGTTGCGTCGCGGGAATCAACGCAAAAATAGCCTATGCGTTCGAACTGAAAACGGTCGTTCGGCGATGCGTCGCGCAAAGACGGTTCCAGCTTGCAACCGGTCACAACGTTGAGCGATTCCGGGTTCAAGTAATCCGTGAAATCTGCGGAATCATTCGGGTCGTCCGGATTTTCTTTCGTGAAAAGCCGGTCGTAAAGCCGCACTTCGGCATCGAGGGCGTGTTCCGCCGAAACCCAGTGAATCGTACCCTGCACTTTGCGACCGTCGGGCGACGAACCGCCGCGTGTGGCCGGGTCGTAAGTACAATGCACTTCGACGACGTTGCCCGCCGCGTCTTTGACGAAATCGGTACATGTGATGTAGTAAGCGTAACGCAGCCGCACCTCTTTGCCCGGCGCGAGACGGTAATACTTCTTCGGCGCATCTTCGAGAAAATCGTCCTGCTCAATATATATCACTTTCGAGAACGGCACCTGACGCATTCCGTCGGCCTCGTTTTCCGGGTTGTTGACCGCGTCGAGCATCTCGGTTTGCCCGTCGGGGTAATTATCGATCACCACTTTCAACGGTCGCAACACCGCCATGCGACGCTGAGCCGTTTTGTTGAGATCGTCGCGCAACGCATTTTCGAGTTGCACCACGTCAATCGTGCTGTTGAACTTCGCAACGCCGATTCGTCGGCAAAACTCGCGGATCGATTCCGGCGTATAACCGCGACGTCGCAGCCCGCTGATCGTCGGCATACGCGGATCGTCCCAGCCGCTGACGAAATTTTCCCTGACCAGTTGCAACAGCTTGCGTTTGCTCATCACGGTGTAATTGAGCGCGAGCCGGGCAAATTCGATTTGTTGCGGCCGATAGCAGCCAAGTTCGATGAGAAACCAGTCGTACAACGGTCTGTGGTGCTCAAATTCGAGCGTACAGCACGAATGCGTGATGTGTTCAATCGAATCTTCGAGGCCGTGCGCCCAATCGTACATCGGGTACAGGCACCACGCATTGCCGGTGCGGTGATGTTCGGCGTGGACGATGCGGTACATAACCGGGTCGCGCATGTTGAAATTCGGCGAGGCCATGTCGATTTTCGCTCGCAACGTTTTCGTACCGTCGGGAAATTCGCCGGCCCGCATTTGTGCAAAGAGATCGAGGTTTTCCTCAACGCTCCGGTTGCGGTACGGACTTTCGGTGCCGGGAACGGTCGGCGTGCCACGGGTTTCACGAATTTGTTCAGCGGTCAAATCGCAGACGTAAGCCTTGCCTTTTTTGATGAGGTCATCGGCGTAATCAACCATCTGCCCGAAATAATCGGAGGCGTAAAAAATGCGTTCCTGCTTCATGCCGGTCAGCCACTCGACGTCCTCAATGATCGACTCGACGTATTCGGTTTCCTCTTTGGTCGGGTTCGTGTCGTCGAAACGCAGGTTGAACGGGCCGCCGTACTTTTTCGCAAGACCGGCGTTGAGGCAAATCGCCTTCGCGTGCCCAATGTGCAGATAACCGTTCGGCTCCGGGGGAAATCGCGTATGCACGCGATTGCCGAACTTCCCGGTCTTGTTGTCGTCTTCGATAATCTGCTCGATAAAATTTAACGGGTTGCGGGTCGCATTGCTCCCTTTTCCCTGTACTCCAACCGGCAATTCTTCCGATTCGTTGGTCGTGGTTTCCATGTTGGGTGTGTCCTTTGGCAGTCTTGGCTGCTGTTGAAATGAGCATGTTATTTTTGCGAGAATCCTTAATATCGTCGTGTTTGGTACGGACTTGCTCCTTCAGGATGACATCTCCTTTCTCGTTGCGAAGATGAATTGTCAATTGATCGCGGTGTTGGTCGATAGCCAAGTACAGCATGTTACGGTCTCCGTAGATTGATGGTTTGTTGGTAAAACCAAGTTTAGTTTACGAGAGACCTCTTTTTGCGTCACCAAACGCTTTCAATGGGAGGGATAGTTCTGAGTATCTTTTTCTATGCGCACTCTGAAACGAAAGGCAATGATGGACTGGGTACGGCCACAAAATACTGTATGTAACTTGCCTATTCACTAAAAGCCCTAATATTATAGCTGTTTTTCCCAATCGGTCCAATGTCAATTTTGCTATTTTATCTAACTTGTCAAAATTGGATATTTAAATATGGTTTTCACTCTCACACCGTAAAATTTCATTATATTACATGGATATTCAAACAGCATTATGTAACTGCAACCGATGGACATGTATTTTATTACAATGCCAAAGGCAATCGAGAAGGCACTCACAGCAAAGGTAAAATTAAAGAATTGGCAACTCGCAGGATCATCAAGCGATAAACCATCATCGAGAATGACAAGGGGCAGTCAACAAAAGCTGAAACTATTCCGTGGATTGAATTTCCACCGGAAATTGAGTCTACCCCACCCAAGCCGATTTTCAAGTGGCTGACATTCTTTTCAAAGTTTGCGGCATTCTTGGCAGCCCTCTTTGGCAGTATCTGGACATTCGCCCTGACAGCCAAATTTTTTCTTATCATAGCCGTATTCCTCGGAATTGCAAGTATCGTGGATGCCATCACAGGAGTCCCCCCGTTCCCAAGTTCCACACGTTCCTATCATGCGAAGCCGAGGATTTTAGCGGTTTTTCTTGGATTTGCCCGGCAGCGTTCGCGGATTTCGCGCGATAGCCTTGGCTCGCCCTGCCACATCAGTCGGGTCAGTGACACGGCAATAATTCACCTTTTGCAGATCGTCGAGGGAGAGTTGTTACAGAACACGGGCAAGTGTCGTGTTGCTGGACACGATGTCGTCAAAGGAAAAACGGAAAAAAAATTTAACGTCTAAACCTATTACGATGGAAAACCCTGAAAGGACGGAGAATTCTCCGTGAAACTTGGGGACGGAATGCGTAGCTGGAAAGAAACACGTCATGATGACGTGGGCCTCACGTAGAAATAATGAGTGGTCATTTCGATAGTAGCCGGAAATGTGCGACTTTGGGTATAAAACTTACCGGCGACAGAAACAAAAACCAATCCGCATCACAGGGTGATGCGGCTAACACAATTCGACCGCTCACTTCGTGCGCGGCTCTCTGACGGCAACGGGATTAGAAACCGACATCATCAAAATCAAAATCACCAAAATCACTGCCGAAAGGATCGTCTTGCGGCTGTTCGACCGTCGTGGGAGGAGTCACAGGTGTCGTTGGGAAGGCGTCAAACACATTTTCGCCCGTCGGGAAGTCGTCTGGAGAATCAAAAGGCGAATCTTCTGTTATGACAGTTCCCTGCGAAGTCGGCGGTTTTTGTGTGCCAACCTGAGGAATCTGACGCGGTTGACGGATACCGCCGGCGATTACCGGCATCTCGATTAACTTTCGACGCTCTTCATCCGTCTCTTGATATTCCAAATAGGCATCCGGAAGATAGGTATGTCGCATTGGCTCGATGCGTCCCACTTCATGCAAGCACTGCACAAGCCCCGAATTTGTGAGAAGGTAAATGCGGTCATTTTCGTTGTTATAATGAACATCCTTGTACGCCTTGAGAGAAAAAAGCGTTTTCTGAGCACCATTTTTCGGATGGACAGCCACCAAATCGCCAAAGATGCTCTTGACATACAGCCAATCCGGGGACGCGGCAATAAACGAATCAATACCGGACGAACGCCAAAGGATATCGCCCTGTTTGGAATCAAGGCAACAGAGACTTCCGTCAAGGCAAGGTACAAAAACTTTGTCCTTCACTGCCGTCAGACGACCGTTGATCGGTGAACCGACACTCTGCCACCAACGTGCTTCCGATGTTTTCGGATCATAAGCGAATACAAGACCGGAAGCACTGCCAACCACGGTCATAAAACGAGAAGAATGATCGTCAAGATTTTTTTGAACAACCGCAGGCTGGAAAGCAATATCACGGGCAATACTCCCTTCGTAACGACTCATTTTCGTCTCTCGCATATAGGACACCATAGGCGTTACGGCAATCCGATACTGGAGTGAAAATGTATTTTCCTTGACATGCGACGCATTCGCGAAAAACAGGTAACCGCGATCCGTAAACCACGTCAAAACCTCAATTTCCGTCGAATCATAAGCAATCAACGGATGAAGCGTCGTTGTTCCAAACGAGAAGCAGACCATAGGCGGTGCCGTCTGTTTTTTCAGGAAATAGGGCGCGTCGCTGTCCTCATCATCCAGAGTCTTTTCCGCAGACTCATCCGCGAAACGCCTGGCAACTCGTTCCTGCCGCTGAAGCTTGCCCAAAAGCGTCAGTTCTGCCTCCAGCAGCTCGTCCAATTCCGCTTTCCCCTTCAGCGGCGTATAGGTTTCCGTCATGTTTTCCTTCCACCAGGAAGCGACCGCACTATCGGCTTCCCTGACTTCGCCGGTATAAGGATTGAGTATCATTCCGATTTTTGCGTATTCGGGAACCAGTTCAAGCAATCTCTTGGACGGTGCAGGTTTTTTTTCGCCTTTTTGCGAGATGACGAGGTCTTCGGTACTGACCTTTTCGTTACTGGTTTTTGTGACTTTGCCGCTGTAGGGATCGAGTGTATAGCCGATCGCACGATACTGCGGAACAAGTTCCAACAAAGCGGGAGACGGCGCTTTGAGTTCTTGCATGGGAAAACAGGCCATGCGTTGGTCAATCAACGGCACATACAGATGCTGTTCTGTCAATTGGCAACCTGCCGATGCCGGTGCCGGTAAAACCTGGTGCCAAAGCAAGCGACCATTTCGCCGATCAAAAACATGAACTTCGCTGCCGCAAACCACTGCCACTGTTCTTTGATTCGCGGACGGGGCGTACAACCGGAGATCGGAATTGCTGATGTGACGTGTCCACAACGTTTTACCGGTTTCGGCATCCAGAGCCATGATGTCGCTATTGCTCGTGACAATAAAAAACGTACCGCTGTCCAACAGCGTATGATCAATTGTTGTCATGCGACCATTCATGGTGACTTGGCTAAACCAAGCGCGTTGTAAACCATAAAAATTGACCTCGGCCTCCGAAAGAAGAGCCGGACGGTCGGCCGGAAAACAAGGCCGCGTCGTTGCAGCCAACGTAATTGCGGCCAACACTGATACGGCCAACAAGGTCAGAGTGTTGATGCTCAAGAACTTATGTTGCATTGGAATCCTCAGTCTTGAAGTAATCAAATCGACAGGTCGGATGAGTTTATACTGTTGACAATGGCGACACTTCCCCAAATATTCAGAGAGTACCAAAACCTATCATAATCGGCTTGAATACAAATGTTAAGAAAATTTTGAAAGAAAACTCGAAAACGCAAGTAAATATTTATTGTGCCAAATTCCTGGCAAAAAGATTGCTTTCCGTGACGACAATATCAACAAACCGGTCGTCGTCTGACATGGGAATCGCATCAATAATTTGCCAATCGAATGCCAGTCCGATTTTGTGGGCATTTTTCGGTGTTTTTTTCAAAAATCGGTCATAATACCCCTTGCCGCGACCCAATCGCCCACATTGAGGATCGAATGCAACACCTGGTACGAGAATCAGTTGCAACTCATTGGTTTTTATTCGGCGTTCAGAAAGCCGTCGTAATTCGATTTTTGGTTCCAAAATCCCAAAAGCCCCCGGTGCAAGTTCATTCAGATTATTGAGGCGAAAAATCTGAATTTCGTCTCGGTCGATGTAGGGCACGACGAGGCGTTTGCCGCGATTGAAGAGTTCGGAAATCAAAGGGACTGTTCGCACCTCTTTACCGAAATCGACATAAGTCATAATGATGGAACAGTATTTAATTTCCGGCAAGGTCATCAGCCGGGCAACCACCTGTCGGCTTGCTTCGCGAGTGTCGCCGATGGCTTGCTTGCGTTCGGCAACCATTTTACGGATTTCTTCTTTCGTTTGCATGAGAAAAACACATTGCGGCGGTCACGTCGTGACCGCCCTACCTTGAACGCTCAATCTCAAAATTATAATTGTACACACCACTGGATTTACGTTTCAGTATCTGCGAATTGGTAGGGGACGGCTTTTGAAATCGAAAACAGCGACTTGCCTGATGCCGTTTTGGGGATTTCATCGACAAAATCAAATTCGACTTTCGTTCCCTTGCCGAAATACAGTGCCGATTGCTCGCGAATGTAATCAAGGTCATCATCAGACACGGGCGTATTTCTCCCCGAGGCGATGCGAAAAACAACTTCGCCTTGCCGTTCCTGATAAATCTGAATCTGCTTGAGTGTTGGACGGTGGGAAACCACCAAAGTTGCAAGTGCCGCCCCGGAAGAGAGTGAACCGTTGTCCGTGACGAGAAAATCGGTGACGCGACCACTCAGTTCGGCCAGCATAGGCAGGCCGCGACCACACGAACACGGCTTGTCACACCAGCGTGCCATGTCGCCAATACGATAACGAATCAAGGGCATCGGCAGGTTGAGCATGTCGGTGACAATCACTTCGCCGATCTCACCGGGTTGGGCGTGGCGACCATCAACAATCAGTTCGATGTGCAACCCCTCGGCCATGAGGTGCATGCCTTCGTGCCGGTCGCATTCGCTGGCAAGAACCGATGTTTCCCGCGAGCCGTAGCGGTTGAACACCTTGCAACCGAACACGTCCTCGACGATTTTGCGGCTTTCCGGCATCAACATCTCGGCGGAAGAGACGATCGAAAACGGTGAGTAGGCCGTGACATTATTTTCTTTGAGCATGAGAGCGAAAACGACCAGTGCGTTTGCAAAGCCCAGAATACATTTGGGGCGATACTTTTTCAGCCGCTCGTTGAAGGTCAGTGCGTCCGATTCACTGAAAACCGCCGTATTTAACAGGATTTGCCGCTCAAGAAAAAACGAGTGAATACGATTGAGCAGAGTTTTTGGAGGGACGAAGTCATGGGTTGCCCCCCAAAGTCCGGCGGATTTGTCGCAAAATTCCCAACCGGCCCAGCGATTGTGACGCCAGGTTGCCGCTTCGCGCGAAATGCGACGGTCGATACTGCAATAATATCGGACAGGCGTGCCGGTCGAACCGCCTGTCTGGTCGGTCATGATGTTGTTTTGCGGCCAATTGGGCACGACCAGTTCGTCGAGATGATCTTGCACCTGACGTTTTTCGAGAATCGGCAAACGCAACAAATCGCTTTCCGATTGCACATCACCCGGTGTCGCACCGACTGCGTCGAAGCTCTTGCGGTAATACGGGATTTTGTCGTAAGCGTGTTGCAAAATCGCCTTGAGACGCTGCCAATTCAACTCACGTATCTCATCCGGCGGAAGGTACTGTGACACTTCAAATTCGCGGAGATATTGAAACAGCTTTCCTTTTCCCGACCGGTAAATATCAATCGGGTAAAGCACATTCTGCAAAAACGATTTGTATAGTGACATCGTAGGAATTATTCTTTCACACGCTCAATATAATCCCCGGTTCGGGTATCGACGCGAATAAACTCGCCCATTTCAACGAAATTGGGAACAATGATTTCCGCACCCGTATCGACCGTCGCGGGTTTCGTAATGTTCGTCGCCGTATTGCCCCGTACACCCGGCTCGGTGTAGGTGATCTGCAACACGACGTGGTTCGGCGGTGTCATACCGATGGGGTTGTTATTGAACAGAAGCATCTTACAAGCCATGCCTTCCTTGAGGTACTTCCACGCATCGTCGATGGTTTCCTTTTCCAGCTCGTACTGTTCGTAAGTTTTTGCATCCATAAAAATAAAGAGTGAACCTTGTGCGTACAGAAAGGTCGCATCAATTTCCTCAATATCTGCTGTGTCGAGCGCATCGCCGCTTTTATAGGTGCGGTCAAGAATCGTCCCTTTTAAGAGGTTACGGAGTTTACACTTATAAAGAGCCTGCCCTTTGCCGGGTTTGACAAAATTGCACTCGACCATAATATAGGGGTCGCCGTCAATCTGCACTTTGAGCCCTTTACGAAAATCACTTGTACTATAGCTGGCCATAAAATCTGTTCCTTATATAATATGTCTTTATTGTAAATGTGGATCATCTCTTTTTTTCTTTTCCGCAAATATGCCACAACTCCAACAGACGGCCAAAACAGCCGATTCCCATTTTCATTGCCCAAGTTGGCAGTCGATTTTGCGTACCAACGTGACGGAGCCGGCTGAACTCTGCGAAATATTGCGATTGCCGCCAACGCTTGTTTCGGAGGAAGCTGCTGCCGTTCAACCGCTGAATGTCACCCGCGATTACCTCAGCCGCATGGAGCCGGGCAACCTCGACGATCCACTCTTGTTACAAATTTTGCCCCGTCACGAGGAATTGAAAAACGTTCCGGGATTTTCCGAAGACCCGCTGGATGAAGCAAGTTGTCTCCAACAAATGACGCTGGCAAGTCCCGGCGTTTCACAACCGGGAAAGAGGAAATACAAACTATCCCCTCCCAATCATGGTTGCCAACTGCCGATGCTGCAAAAATATCCCGGACGGTTGTTATTATTAACGACAAACCGCTGTGCAGCAAATTGCCGATTCTGTTTTCGTCGCAATTTATTGAAACAAAAAACGAAATTCTTGACAAACCACGAATTCAACGCCAAACTCGCCCGACATACAGCGGATTATTCGAATGCTCACGACGATATCAGTGATATTCGCGAGATCATTCTCAGCGGCGGCGACCCCCTCATGTTGAACGATGACGAAATCGGTAGCATACTGAATTATATCAAAGACTTGCACCCTGGGAATAGGGTGAGATTGCACACGCGAATGCCTGTCATGCTGCCCGAACGCGTGACACCGCAGCTTGTCGAGTTACTGCAAAGTTTTCGATGTGCTACAACCGGAGGTGCCGTTTATGTGGTGTTGCACATTAATCACCCCAACGAATTGTCCTACAAAGTGCTCAACGCGATTGCATCTTTTGTTGACGCAGGAATCCCTGTCCTCAGCCAAACGGTTTTGTTGCGGCATGTCAACGATCATTTTGAAACGCTTTTTGATCTTTTCGAACAACTGGCCGATTCCCGGATTATTCCTTATTATCTGTACCAGCTTGACCGGGTTCAGGGAGCCGCACACTTTGAGGTTCCGACGGTCAAGGGGCAAGTGCTTGTCGCCAAACTCAGTGCGGCGTTACCCGGCTATGCTGTCCCGCAGTACGTTCGCGAAATCCCCGGCGAATCCAAAAAAGCAAGGATTTAGGCCTCCGCCAGAAAATACCAAGACAGGATTTACAGGATTATTTGGATAGAGGTCACTAAGAAATATCTCTTCTATCCTGAGTATCTTGTAAATCCTGTCGAAAAATAAACTCGTAAATCCTGTCCGATGATTTTTTGGCGAAAACCTTAGGGGAAGAAGGTGCCAAGGTAGGGCGGTCCCACATTCAGAATCCACAGCACCAGCAAGGGATTTAGAGCCGTGCACAATCAGAGCCGCATACGCAGTAAGCGAATAACAAAAGCCGGAATGGAGCACAACAATGACGGGATTCAGAGTCGCGACGGTCACGGAGTGGTCGGGCAGGTGAAGACTTTGCCCCGCTTTGACCGCTCGTTGACACGCGCGGCTCTGATTCGGCGGCCATGGCGTGACCGTCCTACCTGATCCCTATTTATACACCACCCCATCAAATTGCACATAATCCGGCAGTTCGCCGATGAGCGGTCGCAGGTAATCGAGACAGGCATCGGTGACGAACAGGCGGTCGGGGCAGATGAACTCGTCGGGCATGGGTTTTTCGCCGTTGGCCACATCCGCAAGCGGGGCGGTGCCAAGCGAACACTTGTACGGCGAATTCGACTCGCGAACGAGGGTCACCATGACGCCGCTGGTGCCGGCGACGGCCAGTTTGACCGCCTGTTGACCGCAGAGCCAGGCTTCATCAATATCCTGTTGCAAAGCGCGATCAGCGGCGCACATCTGCAATGATTCGCAAATTTGGAACTCGCCGCGCCAGCCGAACTCATCGGACAGCATCTTGTGCAAAACGACGGCGGCACTGGTTCCGCCCATCGCACCGAATTCGACGTTGGCAAACTTGTCGCGAGTCTGCGAGGCACTGATCGGCGTGCCGTCGGCGTAACACACGCCTTCGCCACAAACGACGCTGACCCAGCCGAACTTGTCGTAGGCATTGCGAGCTTCGGCGATGAATTGCTCGCGAACAAAGGGACGTTCGGGCAGAAGAATGATGTGTGGGGCGTCGTCATCGTGAAGGGAGCAACCTTGTTGCGACCCGTAGTGCTGCTTCGCACAGGCCGCCGCCGCCGGAAGCCAGCCCGCCGAACGTCCGACCGTTTGAAAGACGACGAATTGGTCAACCCGTTTCATGTCCCGGGCAAGCATTCCCGCCTGCTTGACCGACATGGCAACGAACCGTCCCGCCGAAGCGAAACCCGGAGTGTGATCGGTCGCGAAAAGATCGTTGTCCACCGTCTTGGGCACGCCGACGCCGCGCAATTCGTAACCCTGCTCGCGGCAATATTTTTCGACGCGGTGAATCGTGTCCATCGTGTCGTTGCCGCCGATGAGGAAATAATAACGGACGTTGAATTTTTTCAGTTGCTCAAGCACCAACGGCAATTCGTCGTCCTTGAGTTTTTTCCGGCAACTGCCCAACGCACTAGACGGCGTGGTCTTGAGCCGCTCGATGGTCTCCGGCTTTTCCCTGCCGAGGTCGATGACCTCGTTTTGCAGGAAACCTTCGATGCCGTACTGCATTCCGAGTACGTTTTCGATGGCGTCGCGCTGCTTGAGTGCCTCTTGAATAATACCGCAAAGACTGGCGTTGATGACCGATGTCGGCCCGCCACTTTGCCCGAGAATCGCGTTTCCTTTGAACATGATTTTGAAGTAAGTGGTTAGTGGTTAGGTAGGGCGGTCACGCCGTGACCGCCGTTGGGTGTGAGTTGCATAAGTCTTTTCCCTCTAAGGGCTACAGATCATAACCCAGGACAATCGCCCTATTTCCAGTATTGGGGCCGCGCCGTCCTGGGTTACGTTGCGCGCTAAAAATATAATTGCCGTCCTGTAAGGGCAAGGGAATCACTCAAAATAAACTTTCGGGTGCGACCACATCATACTGTTAATTTTTCATTGAGTTGATTCCGAAGGATTTCATTTCCGGTAGTCCATAGCGGTTGATTTTTGCCCAGAAAGAATCCCAGGTGGTTTCGGTGAGGTGGAGCGAACGAAGTGTCAGGACGATTCCGCAACCTTGCGGCGACCATCCGGCTCCCGAAACACACATACGCGATTTCACCACCGTTTTGCACGCCGCCTCGGTCACGCCGCTGCCAATCGGCAGGCAACGCTTCACCAATTCCCCATAGCGCATCAACGCCAAATGATTCGTCACATACGTCACCGCCCTTTGAACCGCTTCCGCCTTCACGCCGGTCAACTCCGCGCAACATCGTTTCAATTCGTTCAGCAAAAGCGACACGCCTTGCATGTCGTGCTTGAGAACATGATGCCAATGCTCCAGCCACGCCTCTTTCGATTCCTTCCACTTCGCCGCAGTGCCCCAATACGC
>Ga0082212_10003092_pt1 | contig 23752 bp, 17 predicted proteins | sample TergutNt197P3_FD_71548 | JGI IMG/M metagenome (GOLD analysis project Ga0082212, IMG submission 71548) | Neocapritermes taracua P3 segment gut microbial communities from Petit-Saut dam, French Guiana - Nt197 P3 | ecosystem: Host-associated > Arthropoda: Insects > Digestive system > Gut ... | reverse complement strand
CTACAATACCAAAGGTCCCAAGGATATTATTGACGATGGCGTATGTGGATATTTGGTCAAAACCGAAGAACAGATGTGCGAAAAAATCATTACTTACCTTGCTGATCCGCAACAACAGAAAAGTTTCAGGAAAGCGGCCGTCAAACGCGCGAAGAAATATGACGTGAACGGCATATTAGAACAGTTTGTGTCTGATTTAGGACTGAACGCATAAATTGAACTTATTACCCGAAAAACGTAACAAAAATTTATTACTATCTTAATATTGCATTAACACGCATAGTCTATTTTTGCGGCTTGTTAATACAAATATAGATGTGTAATATCAAAAAGCAAATTAACGATTTTGTGTTTATTCTATGGGCTGGAGGAGGAGCGTTAATCGCCTATTTCTTAGTCTATTCACTTAGAAAAGCCTTCACTGCTTCCACTTTTGAAGGATTGGAACTTTTTGGGCTTGACTACAAAGTAGTGATTAGCGTAACTCAGGTAGCGGGCTACTTACTTTCCAAATTAATAGGCATCAAAATTGTATCTGAACTGAAACGAAATCATCGATTTCCGGCAATCGTCATTTCAGTAATATGTGCCGAATTATCGCTTGTCCTGTTTGGATTAATTCCTTATCCGCTCAACTTCATTTGTTTATTTTTCAATGGATTATCGCTTGGATGTATATGGGGGTTTCTGTTTACTTATCTCGAAGGACGGAAATTGACCGATATTCTGGCAGGATTTTTGGGCGTCAGTATCATTATCAGTTCGGGAGCAGCAAAATCATTCGGATTATTTGTCCTCAGTTTGCAAGTAAATCCTTTTTGGATGCCTGCCATTATCGGCGCCGTCGCTTTACCATTTCTGATTGTTACGGCATATCTTTTAAACAAATTACCTGAACCAACCTCCGAAGATAAAGCACACAGGGTGGAACGCACGCCGCTGAACGGAAACCAACGTTTGGTTTTATTCGGTCAATATAGCGCATTGCTCGTTCCTTTGCTTGCCGTAAACATACTTTTCACAGTATTGCGCGACATCAAAGAAGATTTTTTGGTGGATATTTTACAACATACGAATTTAAATCTCACTCCTTTCCTGTTCGTCAAGATAGATATGGTGGTTACTTTCATCTTATTGTTCGTGTTGGGTTCGATGATATTAGTAAAAGACAACAAAAGAGCATTAAACATATTGCTGATGCTTATGGCGCTCGGCTCTTTGCTTGTCTTATCGACCTCTCTGTTTTTTGATCGGTTGATTGTTTCGCCGATTTTATGGATTCTGTTGCAAAGTATGGGAATATACACTGCCTATTTGGCTTTTCAAACTGTATTTTTCGACCGTTTTATTGCACATTTCCGAATAACGGGCAATGTTGGATTTTTCATTTATCTTGCTGATTTTCTGGGTTATTTGTTTTCCTGTGTATTTCTGCTGGGAAAATCAGTTTTTAACTTTCATATCAACTGGTTACAATACTACAATTCGTTATCTATGTCAATCAGTTTGATTTGCCTGCTTTCAATAGGAATTGCTTTTATGGTAATGTATAAAAAAAGAATATCAATAAAAATAGAAACATGCTAAAGAATCAACAAATTGAGTGCATCATTATGGATTGGGCGGGTACTACCGTCGATTTTGGATGTTTTGCACCGGTCAATGCTTTTATAAAAGCTTTTGAAAGAATTGACATCAGTATCACAACAAAAGAAATACGTAAACCAATGGGAATGGCTAAAATAGAGCACATACGCCAATTACTCGGAATGGAACGGATAAACACTGTTTTTAAAAACATTTACCAAAGAGATTGGAACGATGAAGATGTTATGGAGTTGAACATGTCATTTGAAGAGTACCTTTTTGCAACATTGACCGATTACACGAATCCGATCCCACACGTTGTTGATACGGTTACCTTACTTAGACAAAAAGGATTGAAGATCGGATCAACAACCGGTTATACAAGAGCTATGATGGACGTGGTAGAACCTGCTGCACGGGCAAAAGGATATTTTCCTGATACCTGCATAACACCTGATGGATTACCGAAAGGACGTCCTGCACCTTTTATGATTTTTCGGAATATGATTGATTTGAATGTCCAAAATGCCGACAGTGTCGTCAAAGTAGGCGATACAATCGAAGACATCCGCGAAGGATTGAATGCAAATGTATGGACAGTAGGAGTCATCACAGGAAGCAGTGAATTGGGGCTGTCAGAAACAGAAATAAAAACCCTTTCCGTATTGGAATTGAATCAAAAAATAGCGATTACCCGCACTAAAATGGCAGATGCAGGTGCGCATTTTGTCATTAACTCGATGGCAGAACTTCCCGATATAATCGATAATATTAATAATCTGTTAAAATAATTCACTAAATGAAACCATATCTGTTATTAACCCCCGGTCCCCTAACTACTTCTCAATCGGTCAAGGAAAAAATGCTTGCTGACTGGTGCACGTGGGACGATGATTACAACGTAGAAATCGTTCAAAACATACGGCAACGGATTGTCGCTCTGGCTACAAAAGAAACAAGTCGTTATACTTCGGTGCTGTTGCAAGGCAGTGGAACTTATTCTGTTGAAGCCGTCCTGATTAGCGCCGTTTCCAAAAACGACAAACTACTTATACTTTCAAATGGCGTTTATGGCGACCGTATGACCGACATTGCACGGTATGCCGGACTGAACCACGAAACGCTTGCATTTGAACAAACGGAAGTTCCCTCTGCGTCGATATTAGATTCCTTTTTGCAAACCCACGAAGATATCACCCATATTGCTTTTGTACATTGCGAAACAACATCCGGTATATTAAATCCTTTGGCCGAACTGTGTAAAGTAGCGAAGAAATACGGTAAAACGGTCATTGTCGATGCGATGAGCAGTTTTGGAGGAATACCATTTGATACAGGCGAACTTGGCATTGATTTTTTAGTAAGTAGCGCCAACAAATGTATTGAGGGCGTTCCCGGTTTTGGAATTATCATTGCCCAACGCGAACAAATGGAGTTGTGCAAAGGCAATTCACGAAGTCTGTCGTTAGATATTTACGACCAGTGGGAAACAATGGAAAAACAGTCGGGTAAATGGAGATATACCTCGCCCACCCACACTGTCAGGGCTTTCAAACAGGCTTTGGATGAATTGGACGCAGAAGGAGGAATTGATGCCCGAAACAAACGTTACTGCTCCAATCAACGAATATTGAGCGCCGGAATGAAAAAACTCGGATACAAAGCATTATTGCCTGAAGCATTACAATCGCCAATCATATCCTCGTTTGAATATCCTTCCGAGAGTTTTTCCTTTAGGAATTTTTATGAACAACTGAAAAAAGCCGGATTTGTGATTTATCCGGGAAAAATATCAAAAAGAGAAACCTTTAGAATAGGTACAATCGGACAGGTATTTCCCGACGATATTAATAAATTAATAGACACAATCGGCTTCTATAATAATTTAATACTATATTATTAATAATTTTTGATGATGCAAAAAAGAACATGTAGAAAAGTTAAGCAGACTTTATGGTTGTTCCTCTCAATCTTGTGGGTGGGCACAACAAGTAATTTGATTGCGAAAGAGGTCGGTATGATAGATACCGGAGTAGTGCAGCAATCCGTAAGTATTTCCGGAACAGTATATGATGAAACAGGCGCTACATTGCCGGGAGTAAGTATAAGAGTGAAAGACACAACTATTGGGACACAATCCGATGTTGAAGGCAGATATAGCCTTACAGTTTCCGACAGAAACGCCGTATTGGTATTTTCGTATTTGGGTTATAACGTACACGAAGTGACCATTGGCAACCAAAATGTTATTAATGTCACGATGTTTGAATCCACGCGGGAAATTGATGAAGTAGTGGTGATTGGTTATGGCTCTGTTCGTAAATCAGACCTTACCGGATCGATCGCTTCTATTTCAAACGATAAGTTCAAAAACCTGCCGCAGACAAGCGTTTCTCAAATATTACAGGGAAAAGCAGCCGGTGTGAACATCACCAGTACGAGCGGCGCCGGAAACGCAAATATCCGTATCCGTGGTATCACTTCTATCAGTAAGAGCAGCGAACCGCTGTGGGTGGTTGATGGCGTAATTAACGGCGTAGTTGGCAACGTCAATGACATACAGTCTATCGAAGTATTAAAAGACGCTTCTGCCACAGCAATCTACGGATCGCAGGGCGCTAACGGAGTTATATTAGTCACCACAAAACGCATACAGGGAGGAAAATCACAGATAACGTTCGATACACGATTGAACTGGAGAAGCATACGCAGAAAATTAGATATGTTGAACGCTTTTGAATATGCAACGGCATACAACGACCTCAATGGAGAAACGATACCGCCCGAAGACGTGGCAGCCTATAAAGCAGGGAATAAAGGTATCAACTGGTACGACCTAATGACACAAACAGGATTTGTTCAGACTTATACATTGAGCGTTGCAGGCGGCAGCGATAAAACCAAATATAAAATTACCGCGTGGGGCGATGATAACAAAGGGCAATGGATCACTGTTACGGAACGTAACTATCATATAAAAACCCAATTAGATACGGAAATTTATCCTTGGTTGAATCTGTCGGGTTATGTTCACGGATACACCGGTACTTCTCATAACGGTAACAGTTACAGTCAATTTTCGGATATATTACAATTCACGCCCTGTATGGAACTAACCGACAAAGACGGCGTATATCTTGAAGACCCCTTTTCGCCATACAGTAATAGCCCGTATGGAGAAGTATATGCAAGATACTCCGACGCTGAAAGGACTTCTATGACAGGTTTTGCCGACCTTAAAATAAATCTGCCTGTTGATGGACTCACTCTTTCCATACAGGGATTATATAACCGCGTCCATAATATGAGCCGTTCATTTTCGTCTTCATTGTTGTATAAAGGAAATATTCCCCGCGCGGATAACTCTTCAAGTCAAAGCTACAGGATGCGAAATATCAATAATCTGACGTACCAAAAACAATTTAGCGACCATCGTCTTACGGCAACTGCCATACTCGAAACCACAAAATATGAAGGAAGTGGATTATGGGGACAGGCACAGGAAATCAATGAGATATTGGGACATTGGGGGTTAGAAAGCGGCGCTCAGATGCGGACAAATAATAGTTATATAAACACGGCTATGGTTTCTGCCTTGGGACGTATTATTTACAGTTATAAAGGGAAATACCTGTTTACGGGAACCTACCGCGCCGATGCGCCTTCGCAATTCAAAGACAAATACAAATGGGGTTACTTCCCTTCGGCTGCAGTTGGATGGAATATTTCCGAAGAAGATTTTATGAACAAAGACTTGATTCAAATGCTGAAGTTGCGGGCAAGCGCAGGCATAACCGGTAATCACGGTGTAGATGCTTACGCTACATCTATTTTTTTAGAACAAGCCAATGCTGTATTTGGGTTGGAACAAGAATTCCCCGGTTATTGGCTGAACAGTTTTGCAAATCCGGATATCCACTGGGAAAAAACAACCCAATATAACTTGGGTTTAGATCTCGGTATTTTAAGGCAGCGATTGAACCTGACGATAGACTGGTACAATAAAGTAACCGACGATTTGCTGTTTGAGAAAGATTTACCGTTGATATTGGGAGGCGCTAAAATGTGGGTGAATCAGGGACGGATTGATAACAATGGCTGGGAGTTTACAATGAACGGCTGGCCTGTCCGCAACCCATCTTTTATATGGGAAAGCAATCTGACCGCGACTTATACAAATACGGTCATTAAAGATCTGGCAGGACAGGAACGAATTCTTGAATCTCGCGGCGGCAGAAATTTGCCTTATTTTGTTATGGAAGTCGGAAAGCCGATAGGTACTTTCTCTTTATTTGATTGGGCAGGATTTAATGATGAGGGCTCTATGCTTTTCAGGAAAAAAGATGGCTCTTTAACAACCGATCCGCAATCGGACGATCGTATCACAACAGGCAATTCAATTCCGAAATGGCTTTTCGGGTGGAGTAATCAGTTAAACTATAAAAATTGGGATTTGAATATCTTTCTACGCGCTACAGGCAAGTATAACCGACTAAATCTTGCCAACTTTTATACTGCCGGAGGAACGGCCAATTCGTTTATTACAGCACGTGAAGCATATTATAAGCGATGGGACAAGGTAGCCGACAAGAGTAAAGCCGAATACCCCAAATGGGGAAGCGCAGCCGGTTATCCTTCATCAACACAATGGTTGGAACAAGCCCGTTTCCTGCGTCTTCAAAACATAACAATCGGTTATCAAATTCCGAAATCGACTGCAAAGATTGCGGATATTTACCTGTCATTGACCGGCGAAAACCTGTTTGTGTTATCTAAATATAGCGGTATGGATCCTGAAACCGTATCGGAAGTGGATGATGTGAAGAGAGATATGTCATTCGGATTGGATAACGGTTCATTCCCCATTCCCCGCACGTTTACATTCACTTTACGTTTTAATTTTTAATAAATACATTTTATATGAATAATAAATTGAATATGAGAACTTTTTTAAATAAAATAGTTGTTATTTTAATGTTTGTAGGATTGGGTATGGTTTCGTGTAGCGACTTTCTCAAAGAAGATCCGAGAGGAAGATTGACGGAAGACAAAGCGTTTACCTCGAAAGATGACCTAAACGGCTCTTTATATGCACTCAACCGTCAAGTATTGATGGCAACCAAGGGTTTTATCAATTTCACACCTTGGATGCAGGGAGATGATCTTTCTACGCATCCGGCAAGTAACAAGGCGCCTATGCGTGAATTTGACATAATGACTGTGTCGGACGAAAATACGCAATTAACTTTAAGTACCGGTAGTTGGTACTGGTTGTGGAAAGTGATTAAGGCGGCAAATTTCTGTATCAACTGGGGCGACAATGCGCTCGATCTCGGCGCTACGGAAGATGAAGTTAATTTTGTCAAGCGACAAGCCTATTATTGGCGTGCTTATGCTTATTTTTATTTGGTTCGCGTCTGGGGTCCTGTGCCTATGGTGCTGGACGACGATGCTGATTTGAATGCCGAAGTATCAAAAGTATCGGAGATATTCGATTTGATTGTTGCCGACCTGAAAGAAGCCGAAAAATTGCCGGAAAACTACAAAGATTCTCCTTGGGCGATGAACGGTATCAACGTGGCAGTAAGTAAAGGCGCAGCACAGGCTTCTTTGGCATACGTTTACCTGTATATGGCAGGATGGCCGCTGGAGTACGGAGCCAATTATTACAAGTTAGCGGCAGATAAAGCGCTGGAAGTGATTGACGCTTCGGAAAACGGAACTTACTATTATAAACTATACGACGAATATCGTCTGATACACTCCCGACAGGAAAACTGGTCGAACAAAGAAGTCCTCCTTGCCGTTTATTACAGTTCGATTACAGGGACAGGCGATGACAGCCAATCGGCGCGAGGCTGCATCAACGATGTACACGATGTTAGCGGCGGCGGTTATAACGACGCCTGTGGCGATATATACTTTTATTGCCTGTTTCCGGAAGGCGACCGCAAGGAATGGACGTATGCACCCGTTACTTACAATGACGCCACTGATATATCTTTACCCTGGTGGAGCGCTGAATTGAATGACAATGTACGCAGTCCTTACAGCAGAAAATCGGCTTTTACCTCTTGGAACTATACCGACGAATACGACCATTACAAAAGTTTCAGAAGTCAGTCTAACGGATGGTCATTACAGGCACATCAGGTAATTCGCCTTGCCGAAGTATATTGCTGGTATGCGGAAGCAGTCGGTCGGCAGGGATTGGTCAATGCCCGCGCCGTTGAATTACTTAACAGAGTTCGCAATCGCGCGAATGGATCTGCTTCTGCCACAAGGGATATTTATTCTGCCGGTATGTCGGCAAATGAACTCGCAGAGGCGGCATACAACGAACACGGATGGGAAATTGCCCTTTGGTATTGGGGAAGTATTGCACCGCGCTATTCCGATATGCAACGGATGAATCGCGTAAAAGACCATTACAACAGACGCAGAGATGATCAGTTACAGGACAGGAAATATATCATACCCGGATCCGGCGGTGTCGAATTACGGGAATTATTCGGACCTGTGGAACCTTGGACAGACGAAAAAATGTTTGTAACTTATCCAAGCCGCGACAAAGAACAGATGCCTAATATTGCAAATGTTGATAAGTTAAATTTGATAAAATAAGTACATATATGAAAACAATATCATTAAAAAATTATAGTTTTATTATCCTTTGCCTGATACTTACTGGATGTGCCGAAAAGAGATTCGGCGACGGCGTTACCCTGAAAGATATCGAATTGGGCAAAGAAACATCATTTAGATTAAATTTGGGCGAAAGAATAAAAGCGCAGGCTTTTCCCGTACCTTGGGACTGTACGGATTTTGAATTTACGTGGAAGTCGTCCGATCCGAACATTGCTTCCGTAGATAATTATGGTATGATCGAAGCAGAAAACCTTGGTAATTGCACTATTACTGTAAGTAGCGGAAATATTTCGAGAGATTTTCAAGTAGAAACTTATGAAGTTTTGCTACCGGAAAAATTAGCGACACTTGGGGTAAAACACCTGTTTCTTTTCGAAAATCCCGACAATCTGTTTGAAGCCGCCATTGGAAAAGATTTGGAACCGGTAGGTTCAGGTTTTGAGATGGTCGAAGGTTTCAATCCGCGCAAAAAAGCCATACGTATTCCCGACAGTTATAACAGTGGAGGCCAATGGGTTTACAATCATTTGTATTTAGATCACGGGTTTGCAGCCAATGGCGGCGGAAAAACAGTAAACCAGTTTACGGTTTTGGTAGATATTAAATTTTCACCGCGACCACAACCCTCTAAACCCGGTCCCGGACCTTACCTGTACCCGGGCAACGATTGGGCAGACGGATGGTATTACTGTCTGTATGCTTCGACTTTTGACATAAGCAGGAAAGTAGCCGGCGCCGATGGAAGTTTCTTTTGGCGTCCGTCCGGAAATTATGGAGTTTTAAGTACCTACACCACAGATTCGCGTCTTTTTCAACGAGATAAATGGTACAGATTTATTATTTGCGTCGATATGGGTGTCAGCATCAAATATTGGAAAGATGGCGTGAGGGACGTACAGGCTTCGAACGGAAGTTTAGATTACGATAATCGTTCATGGCCGTTGCATGGTATTTTGCTCTTTGCCGATGACGATGGTGAAGACAGAGAAGTCGAAGTTGCCTCATTGGCAATTTGGGATAGATGTTTATCAGATGCAGAAGTCAGAGAAATTGGTAATCCGCGATTAAAATAAGCAGATGAAACGAGTAAGTTTAATTCTTTCGCTTTGCTTATTTTTTCAAATGGGATGTTCCGAACAGCCTCAGTCACCTGAAAAAATCAGGTTTTCATTCAACGAAAACGGAAAATTCAAAATTGCACAATTTACCGATATTCACTGGATACATGGGGCTCCAACCGTTTCAAGATCGATAGAAAGCATTAAAGCGGTGTTGGCTGCCGAAAAACCCGATATTGCTATATTGACAGGTGACCTTGTATATAAAGTTTCCGACAGGGAACCTTGGACAGAACTTGCTGCAATCTTTGAAGAATCAAAAACGCCGTTTACTGTAACACTCGGCAACCACGATGCCGAAGGAGGTACGAATATCACACGTTCGGAAATCTTCGATATTCTGATGCGTTCGCCTTATTTTGTAGGCGAAAAAGGTCCGGAAGAAATTCACGGAACAGGGAATCACGTAATTCCTGTCTATGGCAGAAACAACAAGACAGCAGCATTGCTCTATTGCTTCGACTCAAATGCGTATTCTACCAATCCGAAAATAAGCGGTTACGATGTAATTCATTTCGATCAAATTGCGTGGTATCGCGAAGAAAGCGATAAATATACAAATGGAAACAACGGAAATCCTTTGCCTGCGCTGGCATTTTTTCATATCCCTTTGTTAGAGTATTGGCAGGTTATTGGCACACCAAACTTCATCGGTATTCACAGAGAAGACCCTTGTCCGCCGAATTACAACACAGGACTGTTTTATTCATTTCTTGATAAAAAGGATGTAATGGGTATTTTCGTTGGACACGAACATCTTAATGACTATATCGGTATGTTATCGGATATTGCACTTGCCTACGGACGTGTTTCAGGTTGGGAAGCATACGGAGATTTGGAACGCGGCGCACGCATCATCGAATTAGATGAAAACGAATTTGTGTTTAACACATGGATAAGTACGCCGACAGGTATCGAACAGATTTTCAACTATCCGACAGGTATCTCGTCTGTTGATGAAGTTACAATGAATGTACTGTATTACGAAGATACTGCAGGGCAATTTTTAGAAACAGGATATTCGAGTAAAAACATTCGCAGTCGGAAATTTCCGGATGAGATGTTGTTTGTTCCTGAAGCCAAAGTTGAAAATTAACGTAAATAAAATAATAATTAAAAAACATATGAAAAAAATATCTATATATTTATCGATTGTAATATGTATTGGATATATATTGCAGTCTTGTAATGAAAAGCCGTCGGCTTCGGACAGGCTTTTTGAACACGTAATTGTAATCGGTATCGACGGACTTACTGTCGATGGTTTAAGAGAAGCAAAAACACCTGTGATGGACAACTTGATCGCCAATGGCGCAATCAAATACGACGCAAGGGCAGTTTTACCCACTGTAAGTGCTCCCAACTGGGGTTCAATGGTTCACGGAGCAGGACCGGAAGCCACCGGACTCATTGCAAACGACCGCAATAAGTGGATGCAACCTGTCGATATAAGTCGAATGGGCAAATTCCCTAATATCTTTCATATAGTCAGAGAACAACTTCCCGAAGCCGAGCAAGGCGCTATTTTCCACTGGGGCGGTTTCGGACAATTATTGCAGGAGGAAACAGTCAATCGTTATAACACTTACGATTCACCGGAAGAAACCACCCATCAGGTATGCGACTATATCAACGACAAAAAGCCGGCTTTTCTTTTCATTCAATTAGACCATGTGGACGGAGCGGGACATCGAAATGGTTACGGCAATACGCCTAAATACCTTATAGCAGTGGAAAAAGCCGACAGTTTGGTCGGACTTATTATGGAAAGTATCCATCAATCCGGAATGGGGAACAATACATTGGTAATGATTGTTTCCGATCACGGAGGTATCAACACCGGGCACGGAGGCGAAACGGTAGAGGAACTTACTGTTCCGGTTATTTATTACGGAAATGGTATTAAAAAGAACTACACCGTTCAGCAGACGGTTTATATGTATGATGTAGCGGCAAATGTAGCCTTTGCGTTGAATTTGAAAGCCCCACACTCTTGGACGGGACGTCCTACTTTAGCCGCTTTTGAAGGGTATTCAGAGCCCGAAAATTTATAATTTTTTTTGAATTGTTATGAAAAAACATCTGATTTTAAGCGTATTAGCGCTGTTCACATTATTAACCGGCTGCAACACAGGCGAACCGGTAGAAGAAAATTTCACAGTTCCCTCATGGACATTATATCGTAGAGCCTTACAATCGGGACAAACCGCCAATAAGGCAAAATCACTGTTGGTTTCAAAGGATTATCCGTACAATATCAACATCACTATCAATGGAGACCCAACAACTCAAATAGGAATTGCGTGGTTCACCAATGCTGATGTGACCGGAGGAGTCGTACAAATTGTTGAAGAGAAACCCGAAAAAATTTCGACATTTACTAGAACGAGGGATATTCCGGCGGTTTCTGTAGTTGTAGATACCGTTAATTATGTGAGTATCGGGAGGGACGACCGTAACAATAATCAGGAATTGATTGAGGCAACCGGTTTTACAAAAGGGGAAAAACGTTCTTATACCAGCAACAAAGCGCTCATCGACAATTTGAAACCAAATACTACCTATTTGTATCGCGTTGGGAAAAAAGGTGTTTGGTTAAAAAAAGGCACATGGAGCAGAATAGGTACTTTTACCACCGCCAAAGACAACAAAGATGCGTTTGAGTTTATCTATGTAACCGATACGCAAGCCAATACAGACACTATGTTTGACATATCTAAAAAAACAATAGAAACGGCATATCAATATATTCCGGATGCCAAATTCCTGTTGATTACCGGCGATTTGGTTGAATCAAGCGGTATGCAAAGTTCCGAATGGGAATGGGAACAATGGTTTGAAAAAATGCAAAATGTTTGCCGGTATTTACCGGTTGCACCTGCGCAAGGAAATCATGACAGCAGTCCGTATGTCAATATGTTTCATCATTTCAATACAGATAATTCATACAATAAACAACAAACTTCCGAAGAATCGAAGACAACAATGGACGGAACAGTCTATTCTTTCGTTTATGGCGATGCCTTGTTTATGGTTATCAATTACGAAGACTATCGAAAAGGCGAACCCTATTTTGCCGCTTTAGAACAATGGATGAGAAGGCAAATATCCGACCACTCCGGCGTTAAATGGAAAATCGTAGCATTCCACAAAAATATGTTCACAGGTAGCGGAGCACATCAAAGCGATGCAGATGGAAGAATTGTCCGTGAACGAATGGCGCCTGTATTTCAGGAAATGGATATTGACCTCGTCCTGCAAGGACACGACCATATCTACGAATTGATTGGTGTTCTGACAACCGAAAGAACAGAAAACGGATTTACATACACACATCTGCCAAATGCAGTCAGCGAACAGCAGTTGGTTGAGCCAACGCATGCCGATGGAACAGGCGTGTCTGCAAGCGTTACAGGGAAAGAAGGCGGCATATATAACGTATCGAATGGTGCACTTTATTTTCTGAATAATTCGGCGGGGAAAAAGAAATACTATCCACGTTCCAAAGAACAAATGGAAGAAGCATTTCCTCAACACGGTGTAAAAGATTATTTTGAACTTTTCAACAAATTCGGGCAAACCGGCGAGCCGACTTTCAGTCGCGTAAAAGTTTCGACAAACGCTATTGAAATCGACACTTATACTGTTGATAATGAAGGAAAAACCGAACTGTTTGATTCTTTTCAAATTATAAAACAATAAGTAAGATTTATATAGATAATAAACTATTATTATTTAATCAATGAATGTTATGGATAAAGTGAAAGTTGTCTTTTTCGCCGATATGCTGATTGCCGATTTTGATGGAGCCTCTAAAACCATGTTTCAGTTGATTAACAGGATTCCGTCCGACCGTTTTGAATTTTTATTCGTTTGCGGCGAAGGACCTGATTATATTGCAGGTTTTAAATGCATCCGCGTTCTCACCCTGAGTGTTCCCGGAAATAAAAACTACCGGATAGCAACTCCTCTGTTTCAAAAAGCCGAATTAGATAAAGAAATAATCCGGTTTGCACCTGATATTTTTCATATCTCTACTCCGTCTATATTGGGTAACTATGCATTGAAAACAGCTACATCGATGGGAATTCCTGTCATATCAATCTATCATACGCATTTTGTGAGTTATGTAGATTATTACGCGAAGAATTTTCCCTTCTTGATTGATTTCACGAAAGACAAGGTAAAAAATATACTAAAAACATTTTATAATCAATGTGATACGGTCTATGTTCCTTCCCGAACGATGATAAAGGAATTAGTGGATTCAGGTATCAGACCTGATGTTATTAAATTGTGGGAAAGAGGGATAGATAAGAAACTATTCTCTCCGTCAAAACGAAACCGCAAATTCATAAAAGCCATTACAGGTAATAATAACCCCTGTATTTTGTTTGCAAGCCGGTTGGTTTGGGAAAAAAATCTGCAAACAATGATTGACCTTTATCTATTGGCAGAAAAGAAAGGTTTAAACTATAATTTTATCATTGCAGGCGACGGAGTTGCACGTGCAACCTTGGAAAAAAAGATGCCGAACGCTCATTTTTTGGGCTTTTTAGTTCACGAAAAATTGGCTGACATCTACGCATCATCCGATGTATTCTTTTTTCCTTCTGTTACCGAAACGTTTGGCAATGTGGTGTTGGAAGCGATGGCTTCAGGACTTCCGTGTGTGATTGCAAACAGCGGCGGCAGTAAAGATTTCATCAGGCACGGAGAAAATGGTTTCCTGTGCAATCCGTCCGATGCAGCGGATTTTCTGAATTGTATTTCCGAAATATTTGAACAGCCTGAGCTTTCAAAAAGGTTGTCGGAAAAAGGCATCAAAACCACAAAAAAATATGTTTGGGAAAATTTAGCCGGAGAATATTTTGAGGATTTGGAGTCGCGGGCTCTAAAAGCTTCCGTAATCTGATGATGAAAAAGATATTACGTATTTTACTTGTCGTCAGTATATTTATCAGTTTTTTTCTGTTTTTGCGAGCTACGGATATCAATGAATCCATAAGGCTTGTAAAACATCTTGGATTTAATGCTTTATGGATTATTCTCTTTACTTTTGGAGCTTATTATGCCGAAGCATTAGGATGGAAGTGCTGTATAGATTCCGACATAAAACTGCCGTCTTTTCAACTCTTTACATATAGGCACATTGGATACATCATTTCCTTATTCAATCCGGCAGGCGCAATAGCCGGAGAAATGTTCAATGCCAATATGCTCATTCGCAAAGGTGTTGAAGAACAAATTGCATATAAATCTGTATTGCTAAGTCGTATCATTTTGATATTAAGTCAGCTGATAATACTTTTAATAGTTCTTGTATGGTTTTTACCGATTCTTTCCGGCAAATTTCCGGCAACATCTCAATATGTTTTTTATGCTTGTTTTGCATTTTTCGTTCTGTTAGTTTCCGTATTGCTTTGCCTGCTTTTGAAAAGAGGCAAAGCAATTCAGCCTGCACAGACAGACAAAAAGTGGCGTAAGATTCTACAACGTGTAATAGAAATGAGAATTTCGCTGGCAGAATACATTCGTAAATGTCCTCGAAAGGCTATTCTTGCCTTTACTTTATTTACTGTTCAATGGATTTTGGCTTCGATGGAACTTTTTTTCATTCTGAGATTTTTAGGTTTTGAGATTAAGATATGGGACGGATTATTTTTAGACTCCGTGATAATCGTATCAAAATCAGCATTTTGGTTTATTCCCGGACAATTAGGCGCTGAAGAATTAATCAATAAGTTTGCACTTCATTTGATAGGAATTCATTCATTGAATATATGGTTGTCTGTTTCAATACTTCGACGGGTCAGACTGTTGTTTTGGAGTGTGGTTGCAGGTATTTTCTATGTGGGATTGAACAAAAAAGGAAAAGTCAAACCGGTAGTCTTTGAAGAAAATAGGGCTGCAAGGCTTGATTTGCAAGATATGCTTACAGAAATGTTTCCGAAAAAGAAAATACCACAATTTGCTATCGGTTTTTTAGAAAAAATAATGGCTGTAGATAAAATTAATAAACTTTTTGCAAGCACCGCAGGTAAAAAAAACACGGAATTTACAGATGCCTGTATGGAATACCTTGATATTACCTGCCACGTTGTAGGAGAAGAAAACCTGCCTTCCGGCGACTCCAAACTTATTTTTGCAAGCAATCATCCGCAAGGAGGGATAGAGGCAATCTGTATTGCTTCTGTATTAGGCAAGAAATATGGCGATAGCATTAAATTTTATGCCAATGAAATATTAAGTCACCTTGAGCCATTAACAGAATTATTTGTGCCTATCAAGCGTAAACAAAAAAGTAAAGAAAATGTACAGACGATAAACGATTTTTATAATACGGATAATCATATAGTTGTATTTCCTGCCGGTATAACCGCATCTAAGAAAAAAGGGGAAATTATTGATCATGAATGGCATAAAAATTTCATAACGAAATCTGTTCAAAACCAACGGAATGTGGTTCCTTTGTATTTTCAGGCACAAAATTCCAAACTATTTTATTGTATTGAAAACTTCCGTAGATTCATTCATTCCCGCATCAATTTTGATGTGATTCTTTTTGGTCACGAATTTTTCAAGCAACGGGGTAAAACCGTCACGCTTTTTATTGGAAAACCGGTTTCATGGGAAACTTTCAACAAGACAAAGACACCAAAAGAATGGGCAAATAGTGTGAGAGATATTGCCGTTGGATTGCCTGAAGCGATGAAATAATATTTGGGCAACCTGAAATACTTCGGGCATCCCAAGACAACTTGCCCTCCCTTGCGGTCGGAAATGGACAGGTTTCCACCAATCGACACAAAATCTTTTACGTTCATTTTTATAAAATTAAATTTGACAAAATTTTTATCGCACGCTCTTTGTGCGATTGCGAAGGCAAAAGAATAAAGAGATTTTACAGAGATGAAGAAATGCAAAAGATGTCAAGTCATCTCTAAAAAAATGATAATTGATTTTATTTCAAACGATTGTAGAAAATTACAGAATAGAGTGAAAATAGTGTAATCTCTAAAGCATCTCTGAAATAGATACAGAAAAGATTGAAAAGTAGTTTTTATTTATCGAATCATTGTCTCTAATTCCGCCGCCAGCTCTCTTGAATCCAAACGCATAATGCTTTCTTCCGAACCGCCATAACTCAAAAGATTGATGCTTCCGTACCAAACAAGGCGATTGTCAATGAGAATGAATTTTTGATGAATATTTGGTTTTATGAAAACAGAAACGTTTGATTGCAACAGATTTATACATTCTTGGATTGGTTTCGGTTCTTTGTACGATTCCGGCGGACGTGTAACAACCGTAATTGAAATACCCGTATGAATAGGCTCTTTCAGCCATTCGAGAATAGTTTCTATCCGCTTTTTTCGTAAGAATGGACAGACAATCAGGATTTCTTTTTTTGTTTCGGAAAAATCATTTTTCATGATTGGAACGAAACTGTTTACATCATAAATCATACTTATTTTATCGGGTTGATTATGAGATGATAATATTTTGTAACCTATTTGTGCATATCCGTTTAGACGTTTATTATACATTCGTTCCAAAACAGGAACATGAATATCTACATAATCATAAATCATAACGTACTGTTTACCAATATACTCACGATGTAACCGCCCTGCATATTGCGCTAATGTTCCTTTCCATGCAATCGGCGATGCCAGAAACAAAGTATCCAAACGCGGATAGTCAAAACCCTCGCCAACATATTTCCCTGTGGCAATGATAATCAGTTTTTCTTCGCGTGGAATATTATCCAATGATTCCATTGTTTGAGTTTTTGTTTTAGCAGCATCAGTTCCAATAAGCGTAATAATATGGGCATCGGTTTGATTTTTAATTAATTCCGATAATCGTAAGACGTGTTCTTTGCGTTGAGTAAGAATAATTGGCGTTCTTCCGGAATTTAGCGCTTCAATAGCATCTGTTACAATTTGCTGATTACGAAATTCATCTTCTGAAAGTGCTGTATATATTTTGGTTATATGCCATTCGGATTCATTTTGAGTAAAAGGCTTTTTGAACTGTGTGAAACAAGGCATTATGAAATGTTCAAAATTTCGTTTGCCTGCCTGTGATTTAGCATCAACGGAATAACGTATCGCCCCACATTGCATAAATGTTATCGGGTGTTGTCCGTCCTGACGAATCGCCGTCGCCGTCAAACCATAAACATAGCGGGCATTTACAGAGCTTAATACTTTTTCATAATTGACTGACGGAACATGATGACATTCGTCCACAATGACCATACCATAATTTTTCACAATTTCTTCAACTTCATTTTCATGGATTAAGCTCTGTACAAGTGCAATATCTATGATACCTAATGACGTATTTTTTCCTGAACCAATTTGCCCAATTACTGAAAGACGTTTTTTTCTTCCTCGTTTATTATCGACTTCCGGTAAAATTTCATTAATTTCAAGAAACTGTTCCAACGATTTCTTCCATTGGTCGAATAGCGTATGCAAATGGACTAAAATTAATGTATTGCATTTTCGTTCTGCAATTAGCGAAGTGCCAATGACAGTTTTTCCAAATGCGGTCGGTACGGAAAGTACGCCGTTTTCATATTCAAGTAAAGCGTTTGCTGCGAATTGTTGTTCTTCTCGAAGCGTACCTCTAAAATCAACATTTATAGATTTTCCATTATTTCGTTTATATTCAAATATATAACTTGTTTGAGAATTGTCTAATAGATGAATAAGCGATTGCTTGCAACCTCGCGGAATACCCATATATTCAGCGGTTTCGTCTAATGAGTAAATAATTCGTGGAATACCATGCGTGGACATTCGCATCTTCTGCATTTTATAAAACTGCGGATTTGAAAAGGCAGCAAGTCGCTTAATACGATTTAATGCTCGCTGACTAAGGTCTTTCTTTGGAATATATAAACGATTCGCTTCTATAACAGTTATTTGTTCAGGAAAATCCTTGCGTTCAAGTTTGATTTCCGTTTTTTTATTTTCCCAAGGTTTTACGGATTCTTCCTCATTGGCGTCTGCATTTCCGAGTTCACCCAATCCATTTCCTATACATAATTTTGAAAGCCATTCGTTTATCTCTTCAGAAGTAATTTTTCTAATAGACACCAAATATGCCCATTGGTCGGAATAGCTTTTGAAATTTTCATCAACAAATTCACTGTTGCCATTTTTTCGTGCACCACCTTGCAATGGCAGAGCTATCAGATTACCGAAACCACCTTTGGGCATAAAATCCTGATTGGGGAACATTCGGTCGTAAGATGAAAATTGAATTTCATGCCTGACCGACATCGCTTTGGTCAAAAGGGCATTTCCTAATTTTCGTGCTGAAATTGCAGAAACCGGTTCTTCAAAAAACAGCCATGCATGAGCGCCATTGCCGGAGCGGGAACGCTCAATTGCAATTGGAATATTCAAATCCTTACAAACAGAGCGAAAGACAGAAACATCGTTTTGCCATTTTTTATCATCAAAATCTATGGCAAGAAACAAGCAGGTTTCGTCGGGCAAAAGCGGATAGATGCCTGCAATTCCTGCGCCATTTTCATCTTTATTTCGTAAATGACTGTCAATAACTTCTTTGGTCAATGACAGTAAATCTCTATTAGAGCAATCTTTACATTTTGTGCGGGTTCTGTCGCAAACACCTCTTATCCATTCGTTTTTGCATACCGGAATATAATAACTGCTTTCGTATTTCTTGCTGTAATAGCGTTTGGCATAAACGTCTGTTCTTCCACGAAACAGCGACATGAACAATTCTATCTTTTCATCGGGAGGACTGTATTTATTTAGAAATGGGATAGTTATTTCTTTTTCAATTGGATAAGTAGGTTCGGTTATGGGTTGTTTTGTAACGATATTTTCTAAAGACAACCCAAATTCTTTCCGTAATCTTTCATTTTCATCTATCAAAGCAAGATTTTGAGCCTCCAACTCGGAAATTCGTTTTAGCAATTCGGATTCAGACATGTTATTCTTTCAAAAACCGAAGATAATCGGTAATACTCTCTTGAATAGTAATTTTGCTTTTCGAGTCGAAGATTTTCAATTTTCCTTTTATGGTAGAAAATTCAACATCGTTCAAATTAGCGAAGACTGCTTTTAGCCAAGCGACAACACATTCCTGTGTTTGGTCTTGACGGTAGTTTTTAAAATGGTTCCACATATTCCAACCAAAATGGTAGAAGTCGTTGTTACTTATCTGATGTCTTGACGTTCGCACTGGAATGATATTTTCAAGAGGTTGTTCTTTAGCGAACAATTCTATGTATACATTTAGTTTTTTAATTTCATCGGAAGAAATATATCTGCTAAAAGATTTTTGAGTGTATTCCTGAAATACGGCGATTGATTCTTCAAATCGCTCCCTTACAATTTGGTCATGAACGCTTTCTTGGGATGAAGATGTAATGTTATTGCTTTCTACAACAATTTCTTTTGCTTCTTTTTTGTTTTTTCGCCAAGCGACTAATTTCTCAAACTGAAAGATAATAGCTTTCATAAGTATCAGATAAAAAATTACTTCTACTCCTAAAACAATTATAAATACAAGATTGGCAGTTCCAGTATCACAGCTACTTCTTATACAGAAAAAGCGAGCAGCTACAGCAATGGTTAATGCTGTGACTGCTATTACTATATGCAAAATATGCTGTTCCGAAATCTTATTAAAGTCCATGATTTATTATTTTACTATTTCAGACATTTGATACAAATAATAAAACGCTTCGGGGTCGGTCTTCTTTATTTTGTTCAGTTTGGTATTCATTGGCTCTGAGATAATCCAATCTTTCATATTAAATTCTTTGCTAAACCGACTGAAATGTTTTACTCTAAATTTTATAACTGATGCAATATACGCCGCTTTTGCTGCGTGAGTAATTGCTTTTTCAAGGTGAAATTGTTCTGAAAAAAAAATGGCTTAACCTGTATAATGCCTTTATTCAAAATGTTAAAATCGGATTTTCCTTGACTTTGTCTTAAGCAAACCGACAATGCTGTTTCGATAATATCATCTAACACATTCTCCATACTGCCCTCATTTTCTCTATACTCTAATTCTGTTTTTGCAAAAGAAGAAAATACCAATGATACAACTTCGGGATTATCCGCTTCATCAAACAGACAACCAATATCATACATCTGCTTGATAATTTCCATTCCCATTTCCTTATCGCCTTTGCGGTAAGGTATTCCTGTGGTGTTGGGGGCAAATGCAGTTAATTTATCCCCTAAAATATTATTAAAGTCCGACAAGCGTACAGTTGTCGGCTCGTCTTCGTGATTGATAAATGTACTATCAATGGGCAACTCTATAATGTTTTGATAGTGAATATTTTCTTTCAAAACATCCAACAAAATATGTGATTCTTGATTATTGAGAGCGGAAACAAAAAACAATTTGTAGTGTTCTTTTTCAATATTTGTTTCTGCAATTCTTTCTTGCTTTTCAAAATGAGTAAAACTTTTTGTGTTGCAAATGTTTTTCAAAATTTCCGTTAGGTCTGTTTCTTTTTTAGGAACAATAATATCAATGTCTATCGACAATCTCTTCCCTGAATTAAATAGCAGCATGAGTGCCGTTCCGCCTTTAAATACATAATTCAATTTGGATTCTGATAGTCCTTCCAAAAGTAACAACGCTCTAATAACTTTCTCAACAAGATTTTTATCTGCCTTATTGGATTTCGCAACGGCTTCAATCCATTCTTTTGTAATGCTGTTTTGAGTTATCATATATTCAAATTATTGACAGTAATTTATAATTACTGTTATTTTATAGAACTGATTATTTTGTTCACTTTATCCCTTTTTCCTTTTCTTGCAGCGTAACGCAACATAGAACTTTCATTGATGGTGTATTTCTCAAAAGCATTGCCGTATATTGTGTAAATTTCATTTCCTTGAAATGGAAGAAATTCTTTATCTGTTGCTAAATCAACTAAAATTTTTTCTAATGTTGCAACAGGGATTTGTTTCTGCATTTGTAAAGGTGCGTAAGATACTAACGGACGAATACACGCACTTCCTGCTAACTCCGAAATATCACTATAAGTTTTTCGAATATTGACCGTGTTTTTCTGTTTCTCTTTTAATTTATAATAAACCGAATCAATCGCATCACGCTCTACATCAATAAAAAATAAATTGAAATTGATAAGATTATGACTAAAAAGGTTAACTGTAGCCAATTCCCACACACAAAAATCGGTATATGGAAATTCTTTTTTAATATAATTGGCTGTTTTTTTTATTTGAGGGGATAAGTCCACTTGAAAATGATTAGATTTTCCCAAGCGATAAATACCGCGCCCAACTCGTTGGATAACGCCCAATTGAACTAAATTATGTATTCGCCAATTTACAGTTGTTTGAGGGATATTCGGATTCTGTTCGCTGTAAAAGCTAAAAATTTCAGTCATATTAAAATTTTCTTGATGGCTGAAATGTTCTTTTAATATGTTATTCAAGTTATTATCCATTGTTTTTTGAATATATTACTCGACAAAGATATAACAAAATTTCGACAGTATAATAAATTTATTGTCGAAATATAGTTTTTAATGAATGTTATTCCAACATTCCGATTAATTCTCTTTTCATGTCGTCGTCAATCGTTCTGTATCGGGCAAATGCTTTACTTCCTTCTTTGTGCCCGCTTAACGCGCCGACTAAATTCAGGTCTTTCACTTTTTTGTATATGTTACCGATAAATGTTCTTCGCGCCATGTGTGATGAGGCAACTTCCCAAATCGGTTTCTGAATTTCAAGTCGTGTCTTTTGGTCAATAATCGTAACCATGCGAGTGATGCCTGCTTCCCGCATCGCATCTTTAATATATTGATTATATTTCTGTTCTACAATTAATGGAAACAATAACTCCCGATCATAATCGCAATAGCGGTCAATAATTTCTTTCGCCGTCTTACTCAAAGGTACACGAACTGTTATTGCCCTGTCTTCTTTCGTTTTTCGTGGAATATACTCAATTGCCCCATCAATAATATTCCGATAGGTCATTTTGTACAAATCACTTATTCGACAACCAATTAAGCATTGAAAAACAAATATGTCACGTTGTGTTTCTAATTGTTTATTGTAAGATAAATCGGCTTCGTATAATCTGTTACGTTCTTCGTTGGTAATATAGAATGGCGTTCCGTAAACACATTCGCCAACGGAATAGCGCCTAAATGGATTAGTTTTTGCATAACCATTGTCGAAAGCCCAAATGACCATTGTGCGGAACTTTATCATCAGGTCGCAAACAGTATTAAGTCCACGTTCGCTTGGTTCGCCGGTTATTCGTTTGCTCGGTTCTGTTCCCGCTTTTGGTTTTCGTTTGGGTGTTTTAATCCTTTGTCGCGAGGCATAAGGAACCGTTTCATAAATTTCCGGATGTTTTTTGAACATGGCAGGCTCGTTTGATATAAAATCTTCTATATCGGAAAGAGTATCAGGGATGAGATAATCAAACGTCAATTCAAATTTGCGACTCCCTGTAATTCGCTTATATACTTCATATCGTTGAAGTGAACGATACAAAACACGAAAATTCTTCCTGCGGACTTCCGATAATTTATGAACATTCAGATATTCATCGAAGATAGTAAAAAATGTTTCGGAAGGCGCAGTTTCTTTCTCTTTTTTCTTACGTACAGGTTTATGGAATAATTCGACACGCTTTTCAATCCACTCTTTGGTTATCAAATCCCGATTTGTCATATTCAGAATAGCATCTTCCAAACAATCAGTTAATGCTTTTAATTTGGCGCGTTTTTCAAGAAGTTCTTCGCGTTCCGGTGAATCAACCAACGAATATTGATTTCATTTTTCTTTCCCCATCTTTTACTATCAACATAAATACCCGATTTAACTCGAAAACGCTGTTCCCGCGACACATAAACACGAATCATTATTTGAGATTCCCCTTTTTGGTCGGTAATTGATGAGATATTATAACTAAATTTTGACATGACTTTTAATTTTATCTTCTACAAAGGTATGTCCTTTAATTTATTCCACAAAAATTTTTTGTCCGCATTTTGTCCGCATTTTCTAAAATGATTCAAAATAGTATGAAATTCAAAAGGTTGAAAAGTGATTTATTATGTTGAAATATAGTATATTATAATATTAAATAAATTTTATAAAATATTATTTTGTTCCTATATATCGTAATTTTCTTGAACTTCCAAATTTAAATGATTTAAGTAAACAAATAATCGCAAAAGGAATTTTATCACATTCATTTGTGTTAAATAAAGATAAAGTATTATATACCAAGCATAATGAATTAAATTATGTTTTACTCAAAATAACTTGTGATTTTGAAAAAGAAGTATTTTTAGATGATATATTAGAATTTCAAAGTAAATTAATAATTAA
>Ga0082212_10003091_pt1 | contig 23755 bp, 18 predicted proteins | sample TergutNt197P3_FD_71548 | JGI IMG/M metagenome (GOLD analysis project Ga0082212, IMG submission 71548) | Neocapritermes taracua P3 segment gut microbial communities from Petit-Saut dam, French Guiana - Nt197 P3 | ecosystem: Host-associated > Arthropoda: Insects > Digestive system > Gut ... | reverse complement strand
AACGCTCCCGAAAATATTTCTCTGCTCGCTTCGCATGATCTGCATTCGACTCATACTCTTCTTGTGGAGGCCCGAAAACATCATCCAGTTCAATCGGTATGGGTTTTCTGATTCCACCGTTTTAAGTGACGGGTGGAATAAAGTTCATCCTGACACTCCGAAGCATCGTCAAATCCAACCGATGGAACGATTTTTGGAATGCCTGTAAAAAATTGTCCAAATTAGCAAAACCTGCGTAAATTCAAAGTTATATCCATTGTTTCTCAATCGCTTTTATAAGCACCTCCTCGGCAACGAAAATCGGCAAAGGAGTGGCGGGGATCATGGCCATGGCAATGGCATCGGAAGGACGGGCGTCGATTTCGATTAACCGCTCCCCGTGGCGGATGCGGAGTTGAGCAAAATACGTCTGCTCTTCAATGCGCGTGATGACGATGTCCTGCATTTCCCCGCCGAGTGCGTTGCATATCTGCCAGGCGAGATCATGCGTCAGCGGTCGGGGAACCGGAATGCCCTTGACGCGGCGGTCAATGCTGGTCGCCTCGAAAATGCCGATGACGATGTAGAACTCGCGAGGACCATCGACCTCCCGCAAATAAATGATCTGTTGGCTGTTGATCTCGCTGATGATAATGCGAGACAACTCCATTTGAACGAGCATAACTGTGTCCCATTCCCCAAAGCGTTGTTCGGAAAGACTTTTCGCGACTTTACGTCACCGCATTTTCCGTTATGCTATACCCATTCAAGTGAAAAGTAAAGGCGTCACGGCCTGTTTTACCGTAATTTTTCAAAAAATCATTTGTCTGAAATATTTCCAAATCCAAGGAGCATATTCTCTGATTCCGCTTCGGCGAATCACCCGGCAAAAAATGCGAAAACCTTGCCTTTCCTGCGGCGGGTGATTATAATGCTTTTCATATTTTCATGCAACAGGTGTTTTCAAACAGCTTGGGGATAACGGGACCGACTTGGGTAACTTGTTGGAGAAGTTGGAAACCACGTCGTTACCGCTACAAATCGGTCGCTAACGCTTCCGGTTGCTGTTGCACAATCTTACCCCGGCACGGCGATTCTGTATTGGCCGTTGGCATCGGGGAGTGTCGGTGGCACGGTATCCCAAGTGATCGTAGCCGGGTCAATGGTCGCTTCCGCGTTGAACGCCTCTTCCCAGGTCATCATTTGGCCGCAGTGCGTGGCCATTTTGCCAAGAATCGCCGCCATTGTCGCCTTTGCGGTGTAGGGCAGGTTGTTGACGTAAGGTATCTCGCCTCGAACCGACTTATAAAGCGTCGCGTGTTGCAGGTGATTCGCCGCGACCGTTGCTGTTGCGGCCTGGTATGGATTAGTGCCGTATATGGCGACCTTCCCCCAACCGACATTGCCAATTTCCGCATGACCTTTTTCGCCTGTGATGAAAGCTGACGCAACCGAGTAAGTGGCCGGAATCTGACGGCTGAACGCATACAACGGACGACCATCTTCGTACTCATAGACGACGGCCATCGAATCGTACAGGTCGCCGGTATCGCGGGCCGTCCGCACAAGACGTCCCCCCGTCCCGAAGGCGCGAATCGGTGTCAGTTCGTCGCCGATGCACCACATGGCCACATCCAGTTGGTGGATCGTCACGTCGTTGATGTAGTCGGCGGAAATCCAATCGAAGTTGACCCAGTTGCGCATTTGATAGAGCATTTCGCTGTCGCTGTCCTTGCGGTCGCGCGTCCAAAGCGGCCCTCCCATGCGGTCGGCGCGGGCTGTGACTGGTGTGCCGATTTTGCCGTCGTGGATGCGTTCGACCACTTCGCGTACCCGCGTGCTGTACCGGTTGACCAAGCCCGTGACGACGGAAAGATTCTTCGTTTTCGCAAGTGCAGCCGATTCCAGAACGCTGCGAACACCTGCCGCATCCGCCGCAACGGGTTTCTCGCAAAAGACGTGTTTGTTCGCTTCGACGGCGGCTTTCAGCATCATGGGACGAAACAATTGCGGCGTGCAAAGAAACACAACATCCGCCGCCGCAATGACTTTTTTGTAACCGTCGAAGCCGTCGAAAGTCGTTTCCGGGGTCACGGTCACGCGATCCTTGAACTCCTCTTTGAGCAGAGTTGCGGCCATCGTTGCGTTTTCCTTGAAAATATCGCAAACGGCCACAAGTTCGAGGTTCGCTTCGCCGCAACCCATCGCATCGACCACGGCACCACGACCGCGACCGCCGCAACCGATCAGGCCGATACGCAGCTTGTCGGCACCTGCCGCATGAACCGGCATCGACATGTTGGCCGTCGCTGCCACGCTTGTTAAAATCGCACTTTGTTTCAAAAAATTACGTCGGGAATGTTGTTGATTGTTCGTCATTAAATTAATTCCTAAATAACAGGGGGAAATGAAAGTGGAACAGCGACCAATATCGGCGGTCACGGCGCGACCGCCCTGCCTTGCCGAAAATTTTCTGGCAAAAACCTTACCGTGGCCTGCTACGTCGATTATCGCTTTCGGAACCGATGCCCCAATCGGCAAGGTTGGTTCTGCCGGGAATGGCACAGGGATAAAGGCCGTCAGGGCCGGGTTTCGGGCCGGGATCGGCATCCCAGGTCATCTCTTTCGGGAACAGGTCAAGTGTCGAGTTCATCGCGTCGTCCCACTTGATTTCCTGACCGGTGTAGGTCACCATGCGACCGAGAATCGCCGTCTGCGTGGCGATGGCACCCTGTTTGCCTGTGTTCAGTTTTTTCCCGTTGATGATGGCGTCGAACATAACATCCATTTCAATCTGGTGACCGTCATGGTTGCGTTGCCAAACTTGCGGCGACTTGCCGTTGATCGTGAGAACCGAACGTCCGTGACCGTCGATGTTGAGCGTCCCGTTGGTACAAGTGGCATGTTCGCTGAACGAGTCCCAGCAATTGGGTGCCTGGCGGCAACAACTGAAGCCGCGTATCTCGTCATCATAAATGTATTCGACCGCGTGGTGATCGAAAATCTCACCGTGATCCTTGCTGATGCGTGTCTGGCGTCCGCCCATGCCGTTGGCCCGAACGGGATGCCGGTCGCCGGCCAGCCAGTTCATCACGTCGATGTCATGCACGTGCTGCTCGACATTATGGTCGCCACTGAGCCAGGTGAAATAGTACCAGTTGTTGATCTGGTGCGACATTTCGGTTTCGCCCTCTTTTCGGGGACGCGTCCAAACGCCGGACGTATTGAAATATCCCCGTGTATAAAGCAAGTCGCCGAGTACACCGTCGTGCAGCATTTTGATCGGCTCAATGTGCTTGTCTTCGTAACGCAAATGGTGGCCGACGACGAGCACCTTGTCCTTCTGCTCGGCGATTTCGGCAGCTTCCACAACGATGCGCACCCCGACCGGGTCGGTGGCCACCGGCTTTTCCGCAAAAATGTGTTTGCCCGCTTGAGCGGCGGCCAACAGATTGCGTGGTCGAATTCCCGGCGGCTCGCAAAGCAACACGACATCGACGTCCGCATTTTCGATCAGTTTCGCACCCGCGTCGATGCCGCTGAACATTTGCCCGTCGGGAATATCGCATTGCTCCGGCTTTTGGTTCTTGAAAAGCTCTCGCGTTGCATTCAAGGCCGACTCAAACGCATCGGCCAGAGCGATGAGTTTGAGATTTTTCGTCGCCGTATTGTCCAAAGCGTTCACTGCCGCTCCGCGACCACGACCGCCGCAACCGACTAGTCCGATCTTCAAAACATCGCTTCCCGCTGCGTGAACTCGTTGTGTTGCCGCCAAACTCGTGAGGGTTGCACCGACGCCTGCCGTTAATTTGTTGTTGAGTGCCATCCGATTTCTCCGTTTCAAAAAAGTAAGTATTCTGCCAATGACCCCCGGAGGATCAATACCGTAATCATAACGTCATTGTACAGATTTTCTTTTCGCAATGCAAGCATTTCAGCAAGAAACATTCAGAGCTACCGGCTCTGATTATTCGATGATTCTCAAGCCACGGTCGTCGATTTCGTAGAGCAGAATTTCGTCGGGGCAGACACTGCCGCGATGTTTCGAGACGTACATCGCACGGCGAAACTTGGCACCATCGCGTATTTTGCCGAGATAAATGATTGTATTGGCACCAACGAGCAGGTCGCCTTCATCAAGCGGTCGCTCGATCATCGCGTCGAGCGAGGTTTCCGGTGCGGTATAAAGTACCATACAACCAATGTCTTCCTTATGGTACAAGTGGCGGGCGATTTGTTCGGTGTATTCGCGATAATGCTGCCGGAACAGATCGCGGGCAACCCAATCGGGTTCCTTGCGGACGATTTGGTGGTAAATGTATTCGAGCAACTCAAACTGGATTGATTCGCCTTGATGTTCAACCGGCTCAATGCCATCGACGATGAATCGCCGCACACTGCGTGTAAAATGGTGGAAAAAAAACCCGATCGTCGTATCGAGATGCTTGGACAACTCGGCCTGCCAATCGTGCCATTGGTCGAAATCGAGATCACGTCGAGTGACCTTGCGTCCGCGCGAGGTGAACACACGGAGGTAATCACCCCAGCATTTGTCCGACGAAAAAAACGTGTCGTAATCGATGCGGCGTTCCGGGTTTTCGTCTTGCAATACGCGGTCAAACATCCGCTTCGCATAGTCCGCATGGTTTTGTGAATCACCGCGTGTACTCAGGTCGTAAATGATGCCGGGACGTTCGTCCGGCGAACCGGTTGCGTGCAGGAATTGCAACCCAAACTGCGTTTTGCCGATGCCGGACGAACCGACCAGGACGGTCATCGTGTCGGGAAGTAGGCCGCCGCCCAGCTTTTCGTCGAGGCCGGGTACGCCGGTCGAAAGTCGTTGGTTGATGATGCTCATGGTTTCTCACGCGTTGTCATTTCGGCCAACTTTCCTTAAATAAGGAATCAATATCCGTGTCAAATCGGATACCGATACAGTTCCATGTTGGTCGTGCCGCCGTCTGAGAGCGGTAAAACGTAAAATACCAAATCACCGGAGTATCGCTTTTGTACAAATAGCGCATCAAAATGAGATCGCTGCCGACAGGTTTGCTATCCAAAAACTCATGACTGCAACGACTACTACTCCTTGTGATCATTGTGATCATTTCGTCGGTTTTTTTAGCCATTTCCATGATGTCAGCTTCCGAAGTTTGCGACCCTTCCGTTATCTTTTGGCAGGCTTTTTGGTATGAGTCGATCGATTGGACATTAAGAGTTCCAAAAAAAACTTGAACACGCTCCTTTAGACCCGGCAAGTCGGTATCAGTCCCGGTTTGGGCGGCGACATTTGCTCGAACTAAAAGATAACCCATACTCATGACGGCTATCAGTCCAAAAATTAATACGATTTTATTCTTTTTCATCTGTTGTTTCCCTCACTCTTGAAAACATATCACTTTGTCATAACAAGTCGGGTTCCTTCACCCCCCATGAAGCGACTCAACAGGATGATCCAAACTGTCAAGTACTTTTATACTTTCCAAGATCTATTATATCAATACTTTTTCTATTCTAAATGGCACTGCAAGAGCGATATATAAATATATTAGTAAATCTAACAAATATTACTAAAGCGATGAATTTAGTGAAGTTAATTACCGGTTTTCAAAAAAGATAAAAATGCGTTTTCTTTTCATTTAAATCCAATGATGCAGGCAATCTCGCATAAGAATCATGCTTGTGATTATCCGCTGGAATAACGAAAAATGGCATCGCGTGGAGATCACAAGTTTCATTCATCTCCAAGAAGATGTTGCACAAAAACGATTGTGCCGATTATTCTAAGGACGTTTTATTGACCATCGCAAAATTCAATATAAAAACCACACTTTTCCAAGATATCCTAATCATTGTAAAGTAACTTTTTAACAATAGGATAACGCAATTGCTCGTTCTCCAATTCAATGACGATTTTGACAAAATTCAGTGAGTACGTAAAAGGTTTTAAGAGTTGTGAATGTCGATAAGAACAATGTACTTAATGGCAGTAACAAATTGCGACTCAACTGAGGTTCATTAAAGTAGATGCCAGAGGTCATCACCCTATGAAAGTTTCTGCAAAAACTGAGTACGCATGTATTGCTGTGATGGAGCTGGCAGTCAATTATGGTTCACCTGAACCCGTCCGGATACGCAATATTGCCGAACGTCATTTTGTGCCGCCGCGATTTTTGGTTCAGATTCTTCTGCAATTAAAAGGTGCCGGCCTTGTTTCCAGTATGCGCGGTGCTTCAGGAGGTTACAATCTGATTCCTCGTCCTGAAGATGTCACTTTGGGGCAAGTGATGGGAATCATTGACGGACCAATCCAAGTACCCAAACGCGCATTTGATCCAGCAACCGAATCCGAGGCTTCGCGTATTCTCAACAAAGAATGGGAAGTCGCAGAATACAAACGGCAGGATTATCTGAACAACATCACGTTTGCGGATTTGGTGAAAAAATGCTATCCGGCCGGTAATAAGGGCGATTCCCAAGGAAACCCTCATGATGCCGACCAGCCCGGCACAGGCAATGGTTCCGCCGCACCTGTGGACACGGTTACACCGATCATGACGCTCAATACTCAAACGTTTCCGTAGTGAAAGCTGAAAGCAAGGTAAGGCGGTCACGGTGTGACCGCCGCTTTGTGCCTTTGTGTGAGATCATTTTTACAGGAAAAAACGATCATTTACTCCCGTTGGCAGGACACCAAAAAACAGACTATTCTCGCTATTTTAACAAGAATAGTTCCAGTCTTACAATGAGTCGTTTACGTCAGTATAAATCGAGAAGACTATGCCATCCCATGAAATATCACCATTTTGTGAAACTACCGTAAGTTGCACAGGGCGTCCCGGGTCAATCACCTGACTTGCTTTTTGAGTACACTCAAGCACAAAATCCGTTTTGGCGTTGATATGTTTTATGACACCAAGACACTGTGGAATGTCAGTGGGAGTTTCTGCATTCGCAGAAGGATAATTCATGAAAACAGCAAGATTCTGAGATTTTTCTCTCTTTGCACCGTTCTTAATATCGACTGCAATAAATCGAATATGTGTCTTGACAATTTTTTCTTTCACAAATCCCGCAACAAGTTGTTGTGTTTTTAAACGGCAAATACTGGGCTCTTCTTTTTTTCGCCTGTTGCTCCCCGATGATAGATGAAATTAAACACATTAACGCTCTGTTCGCCACGAAAATTTTTCTGCATTTGTTCTTTAACCGTTTCAATATCATCGTATTTCTTGTCCCAGCAAAAAACATCATCTTAACCAAAGCCGCTTCCAGAGTCATATCCACTCCACTGATACCTTTCGCTCATCATTTTAAAGGTTTTGATTCTTGTGTTGATATTTTCAATGTCAATGCGTTCTTTTGACAACGTCCGGTTAAACAATTTTTGCTCCGCCGTCAACGGATGTTTTTTACTTTTTTTGTACGGAATCCGACTGTTTTTGTGTAACGCTAATAATCCCTGATAACCGCTGTCGGCCAACAGCAAAATTCCCCAAACAATCGCTCGTATCGTCGTCTTGAACAATCGGAAAGTATTGTTTGGCCGGACAGGTACTCCGGGCAGCAAAGCTGCTGGCATATGCACAGCACTCTTGGCCTGGGCTGTGCAGAAAATTTCCTTCTTGACCCCGAAAAGTTCCTTGAATTCCTTGTCGTTCTTGCGAAAAGCACGATGCCAGCGTCCCATGATACTCTCCTTGTTGAGGGAATTGAAACGCTGTAAAATAACACAAATTATAAAAAGTAAACAATACCAGTTTTCACTAAATTTACCAAACTTAAAGTTTCCGAACAAAGTTTAATAAATATATTTGATTTTCAGTTATTATTCAACCGCCTTGTCCGTGGAGTTCTTTTGGTTTACGAACGGCAACAAAATGGTTATTGGGTTTATGGTCATTTTATGCCCAAAATTGACTTGGTTTTGACAAAAATCCGTGTACAATAAGAATTGGTGATAGCTCATCAAATTCGTTTCGGGCCAAACGCATGTCACAGATTACCGCACCGATATTTTTGGAGTATTTGCGACGCAGCCGTCTCCTCGACGATCGGCGAATGAATATCGCACGGGCGAAAATGCGGGAAGAACTCGGCCCGGAAACAATTCTGCAACTGGAACCGGTGACCCGCTGGTTGATCTCTAAGAATTATGTCACGGAATGGCAAGTGCGGCAACTCCTCAAAAAACGGTATAAGGGGTTTTTTCTGCGACAGTACAAAATTCTATCGCACATCGGCACCGGCGGCATGAGTACCGTTTATCTCGCCGAACACAGCGTCATGCAGCGGCGCGTTGCCATTAAGGTCTTGCCGAAAAAGAAGCTTGAACAATCGGTTTACCTCGACCGTTTTATTCGTGAAGCCCAAACGGTTGCCGCCCTTGACCACCCGAACATCGTGCGGGCGTATGACATCGACCAGGAAGACGACGTGCATTACATCGTCATGGAACATTTTGACGCACGTAATTTGCAGGAAGTTGTTGCCGAAGACGGTGTGTTGGCCTTTGAGGTGGCTGCCGATTATATCCGCCAAGCGGCGTTGGCACTCGAATACGCGCACCAAGCCGGCGTCATTCACCGCGATGTCAAACCCGGCAACGTCCTGGTCAACGATCAGGGGTTGGTCAAGGTGCTCGACCTCGGCCTGGCTCTGTTCGACGAACACCGATTGGACGGTCAGCTCACATTACTTCAGGAAGACAATATTCTCGGCACCGCCGATTTTCTCGCGCCGGAACAGGCACTCAACAGTCACACGGTCGATGGTCGGGCGGATATTTACGGGTTGGGCGGTGTGCTGTATTTTTGTCTGACCGGTCACCCGCCGTTTCCGACCGGCTCTATTCCGCAACGCCTGCTTGCACACCAGCATGAGGAACCGCAATCGATTTTCGTTGATCGCCCGGAAGCCCCCGATTCGCTTGTGCAGTTGTGTCAAAAAATGATGGCCAAACGAAAGGAACACCGTCAGCAAACGTCACTCGAAGTCGTCACCGACATGCAGAACTGGCTGCTCGACAACGGTTTCGCCGAGGAAGCGGATTTTCCGCCGTTGGAAACGATGCGGGCAACCACGGAAACGCTCGGTGCCGTACCAATCCCGACGCAGGAACAACGGTTGAAAAATTTTGGCGATCAGTGGCTTGCCCGCCAGAAGGAACAAACGACGAAGCAGACAACCAAGCAAGCGTCAACCGGCAAACACGGCAGCGCAGGCGACTCCACCGTATCCGGCATGATGCTTCCGATCAAACGCGGCGGTTCGGGCAACACGCAAACCGGATCGGCCAGTTCGACGCAAGCCGGAAGTGCCGTGCGCAAGCCGACGCAAGGTTCGGACACGGGGATCGGTTCGGGCGATTCCGCAAGTCGCATTCACCTGCTCACCAACGGGAAAAGCTCGGCCATGATGCCGAACCCGAACGCAAACGCTGCTCCCAAGCGTCGGCGCACCAAAACGGATGATGAAGAAACCAAAACATTGGGCACCAATCAACCGTCGATTGCGGATGTCAACGATCCTGTGTTATTGGCCTTGAGCGAATTGGGGCTTGCGGAACAGCCGCCGCGTTCGGTGGTCACTCAGTCCCAAACATTGTCGGAGACATCCGACCACGAAGCCGTTGTCCCCCGGGAAATCTATGTACAACAATACGACTGGTACAGCACCGTGCCTGTTTGGTTTTGGTGTCTTTTTGGACTTTTCGTGATCAGCACGATTTTTCTCGCCGGTATCCTGGTCGCGATCGTGTTCGGCAGTGGTGCTTGGTGAATCAATCATTTGGAGCAAATCGCAGCGGTCACGGCGTGACCGCCCTACCTTTTCACTGCCCCCTCACACAATGAAGAATATTATTTGCTTGTTGATTGATCGCCTGCACATCGGTTACTGGGGTGCATATGGCAACTCGGAAATCGAAACGCCGACGCTCGACCGTTTGGCCGCCGAGTCTTTTCTTGCCGACAGGTTTTACGTCGATACGACCGACCCGGTTCGGCAATGCCGCTCGTGGTGGTGCGGAGTCCATGCGATTGCGCAAAACGCTCCTCCTTCGATCATGGCACAACTCAATGCGGCGGGGTATCGTACCGTTCTCGTAACGGACGATCCGGAAATTGCGTACTCTCCCGATGCGGGCGATTTTGCCGATGTACAATTGTTACCGACATCACAGAATGCGGAACCTTGTGACGAAATCGATACAACGCATCTTTGCGAAATGCTGGCAACCGTTGCCGCAACCGCCGAATCGCTTGCTCACGCGGGCACACCGTTTTGCCTCTGGTGCCACTTGCGCGGGTTTGATGAAATCTGGGATTTCCCGCTCTTCTTGCGAGAAAAATATTGCGGCGAAGATGACCCGGAACCGTATCAGGGTGTCACTCCGCCGTTTTTTAGGCTTCAGACTTCAGGCTTCGGGCTTCTGGAGATGCAAGATGTCAGACAGAGCGTCGTTTCGGCCTACATGGGCGGCGTGACGATGTTCGACGAGTTGCTCGAAATGCTGATCGAACCTCTCCGCAACGGCGAGTTGGGCAACGAAACACTTTTCCTGCTTGCCGGAACACGCGGCGTTTTGTTCGGCGAACACGGTGTCATCGGTATTCCGCCGCCAGACGCGGATTTCACGGAGCCGCTTGCATCGCCCCTGGTGCATGTGCCGCTTGCGATTCGGTTTCCCGACGGATTCGGTGCGACGGTTCGTTCGGACGCTCTGTTGCAACCGCCCGACGTGACACGTTTGCTTTACGAGTGGCTTGAATTGCCGATGCCTGGCGAGATTCTCAATACGCCGTGTGCAGAACCGAACATGCTCGGCCTGTTACGCGAAGAACCGCAAAAACTGCGGGAACACATTTTGATCGTCGCTTCACCCGACAGAGAGTCACTAAGTTGCCTTGTAACGCCGATATGGTTTTTACAGGAACTTGATCCGGCAGTCAATACGGACGACCGGTTCGCCTTGTACGTCAAACCGGACGACCGATGGGACGTCAACAACGTGGCCGACCGTTGCGCTGAAACCGTTGAGCAATTGGTCGAAGCTAGGGACGGCTTGTTCCGCGTTTGATGACGATTTCCTGTTGTCCGTCTTCGGATTCGACAGTCAGTTTGATGCCGTCGGCAAGCGAGCTTTCATTGCGAGCATTGATGTAACTCTTGGTGTCCTCGACCGGTTTATCGTCCACATGCGTGATTAACATGCTCGATTTGATGCCTGCGTTGGCCGCAAGGCTACCCGGTGTAACATCGACAACGGCAACGCCGTTAAGCCCCTGGTAGTTGTATTTTTCGGCAATTTCGGGACTCAAGAGATTGACAATGATCCCAAGTTGTCTGTCCCGATATAAAGCAGGTTGCGCCCCGCTACTGCCGCCGGTTTCAGGCAAAACGGCAACCTTGATCGGCAGTGTAATGACTTCGTTGTCGCGGTAAACGGTCACTTCGTGTTCCGCTTCCAGGTCGGAGCGTTCGACGGTCGATGTCAATTCGGTCGGCGAATTGACATGGCGATCGTTGAATGCCAGGATAATATCCTTGGCCTGTAACCCAGCCTCTTTGGCGGGGGTGTTGTTGTTGACCGAATTGACATAGACGCCCTCGCGCGGCTTTGCTCCCACCGAAGCGGCCAATTTGGCATCGACCATTTCGATTTTCACACCCAGATAGGCACGTTCCACTTTGCCTTTCTCCTTCAATTGGGCAGCGACCCACTTGGCCGTATTCGACGCGAGAGCAAACCCGATACCGGAATTACTGCCGGTTTGCGAGACAATGGCCGTGTTGATGCCGACGACTTCGCCGCGCAGGTTAATCAGCGGCCCGCCGGAGTTGCCGGGATTGATGGCCGCATCCGTTTGCAGGAAATCGCCGCGTTGAATGTCGCCGACCGTTCGCCATCGGGCACTGATGATTCCGACGCTGACGGTGGATTCGAAATTGAACGGGTTGCCGACGGCCACGACCCAGTCGCCCACGTCGATGGCGTCACTGTCGGCGAATGCGACCGACGGCAGTTCCTCTTCCGGTTCGATGGTCAGTACGGCCAAGTCGGAATCGCGGTCGGTTTTTTTGTCCGTGACCTTGTATTCGCGCCCGTCGGAGAGCAAAATCGTGATTTCTTCGGCTCCGCTGATGACGTGGTTGTTGGTCAAAACGGTGCCTTTGGAGTCGATGATGATGCCGGTTCCCAGCCCTTCGTTGGGCATACGGCCGGGACCGTCAAAGGGAAAGATGCGACGCCCCGGTATGTTGGGCATGACCGTTTGCACCTTCACCGTGGCCGGGATGACTCTGTTGGCCGAGTCCCGGAATGCTTTTGAAAGTAAATTTGCCTGCACAATAGCCGGTTCATCCGCCTGTTGAGCAAAACCCGTGAGGCCAATGGACACAAAAACGAATACAGAAACACAAATTATGGCACGGCAGAAGTGTCGCATGGAAAAAATCCTGATATTTTAGTTGCGTTATTCGATATTTCTAAACGGCGAAATGTCATTTCGTCACATATTGGCTATTATACACAAAGTTACAGGAAAAACATCTGGATACTTATTTTTTGGGGGAAACTATTACAGGATGTGTTGTAACGCAATCTGGACAAAGCCTTAGGAATATGTTATTTTATCAGCTTGCCATGCTATTACTCGTCCAAAGCTTATTTTCCCAATGGCAGCCAGGAATGTAACGAAGTGAAGTGACCGGATCATTTTCGACGTTCGATCCGGTCACTGAGCTATGTGTGTTTCTTCTGCCGCAGCGCAGAGTTCCCGGCTGCCATTCACAAAATAAGGGTTGATAAGGTACTAGGAACGCTTGGCAAATCGGAAATCGTTGAAATGGAACATATTTTGAAATCTGTTGTCATTTTTCGTTGTAAATTTTTCGTTCTTCTCCTGGATAATAATCGTTGATTTTTCTTTGTGTTTGTTGTAAACTTGAGTGATACACTTTTTGAAAGCCAGGTAAAATGGGTTATAAGAGAGTTATTCCCTGTCTCGACACTTTGGACGGCAGGGTGGTTAAGGGCGTTAATTTTGTCAATATTGTCGATGCGGGCGATCCGGTCGAGTTTGCGCAGCGTTACGAGCAGGACGGTGCCGATGAGTTGGTGTTACTCGACATCACTGCAACTGAAGAAGGCCGCAAAACGCGAGTTGAACTCGTCCGTAAGGTCGCTTCGGCGATTACGATTCCGCTGGCCATCGGCGGGGGGATTGCGTCGCTGGAGGATTTTGAGACAATATTCGATGCCGGTGCCGCGAAAGTGGCGATGAACTCGGCGGCGGTCAGGCAACCGGAGTTGTTGCAGGCGGCATCCGAGAAATTTGGTCGTGAGAAAGTCGTTGCCTGTGTCGATCCGAAAAAGGTACAAAAAGACGGTCACGATTTTTGGGAGGTTTTTATTAGCGGCGGCAAAGTTGGTACAGGGCTTGACGCCGTTGCGTGGTCGAAAGAAGTGGAACGCCTCGGGGCAGGCGAAATTGTGTTGACCTCAATGGACGGCGACGGGACGAAAAACGGTTACGACCTCGTGATTACGCGGGCGGTGGCCGAAGCGGTTTCGATTCCGGTTGTTGCCAGCGGTGGGGCCGGTTCGTTGCAAGACTTGGCCGACGGCATACTCATTGGCAAAGCCGACGGTGTACTTGCCGCCAGTATTTTTCATTTTGGTGAGTTGACCGTCCCACAGGTAAAAGCGTTTTTTAAGGAAAAAGGGATTGAGGTAAAATAAGAAGTTAGCTGCGTCACCCTGTGACGCGCATTTTTGTAGAGGGTGATACGTCGTGACGGTCGCTGGAAGTCGTATGAATTACTTGTTGTTTTCCGAAGACTATTTTGAGACGGGAAGGAATGCGAAAGAACAACAAATAATCATTGGGATATTAGCCCCAAACGTTGTAGTTCTCCTCTTCACAGATGAAGGCGAATTACACGAGGTAAAAAAATATACCACGGGCATCTCCAATGATGGCCTTCCATACGAGGCCAGTGGAGAAATATTTTGCGACTTGCTTATGCAAGTAAAGTCCCGGTTTGGATTTGTACCTGAACGTATTAGTATTCAAAAATTCTTCCTTGAAGAAGACAGCGTTGGCATTCAAGATTTTCCAGATTACCTTTTCGATTATCGAGACAACAAAAATGATATGATGTATGATCTTGATACCAAGAGACTATATGAAGAATTGATCGCTAAATGGGCAATGAAAAATAATTTTGTGTTCTTTTGGGGTACCGATTATTATATTGATGGAACGACTGGTGAAATAGAATCATCGTAAAACTTGGAAGTGTTTGGGGTATAAGTTTTTTTGCCCAATAGAAAACGTTCGGAAATCATGTTTCTCTGTTGAAAACACGTTTAGGTGAAGTATAATGATGTATGTGGGCGACCAGAAGCCAATTCAAAAAGACCTCCTTGAGATTCTTAAGAAGTATCAGCATGATCCGTTTTTCAGGTCAACTTTTAGCGAGTTGGAGTTGTTTTGCAAGTTATTGCTGTGGTTATTGCCTACAGTGATGGAATTACTTGACCTTGACCGAATGGAATGCCAGAAGGACTCACTCCTTGACGAGCAACTCAAAGGTTATTACACTGACCTCCTGTACAAAATCCCAATCCGGGGAACCGATGAGAACTTAGTCGTTTTCATCCTTGTTGAACACAAGACGTCTTCGGAGCGTTGGACGATGTTTCAGGTTTTGCGTTACATCGTCTTGATTTGGCAAAAGGAGTATAATAATGCCAAAGAACAAGGGCGACTTGCAGAGTTTATGTTGCCGCCCATTTTGCCGATCATTGTATATCACGGCGAACGCAAATTTACTGCACCCATCCGGCTTGGCAAGCTGATTCGACCGGTTGAGGGTTTTGAGAAGTACATGCTCGATTTGGAAGGCTTGTTGCTTGACCTGATGCAGATCGACGAAAATGACTTACCGGAGGATTTGGAGTTGAACTGCGTTTTGGCCGTGATGCAGGCGGTTTTTCGCAAAGATATTGCCGACCGGATGTTGAAAATTTACCGGAAATTACAACCCAAATTTAAAGAGGATCAGAGATACCACGACCGGTGGCTCAAGCTGTATTCCTATATGCGGTCCAGTTCAAAATACCTGTTAAAAAAAGACTTAGAGGAGGTGAAAAATCAAATGAGTGATACCGATACCGATGATATTATTGTTCCGCCTTGGATTTTAGAGTCGCTGGATGACGCTCACCAAAAGGGACTCACCATGGGAATTGAAAAAGGGATTGAAAAAGGGATTGAAAAAGGGATTGAAAAAGGGATTGAAAAAGGAATTGAAAAAGGAATTGAAAAAGGAATTGAAAAAGGAATTGAAAAAGGAATTGAAAAAGGAATTGAAACCTTGTTGCGAATATTAACGAAAAACTTTGGCGATGTACCGTTTTTCATCAGTGAAGAGTTACGTGCAATCCATGACTTTGACATACTTGGTCAATTGATCGATATTGCGCTGGATTGCCGGTCGCTTGATGAGTTTGAAAAGGCATTGAAAAAATAATACCGCGAAATACCACTAATACAAGTTCATAAGTATGTCCGAAAGCACAATAAATGACATCCCGGAGCGGTTTCTTCGCAAGAGAAAAGTGCTTGAAATCGACAAGCTCTTCACCGCGTTGGTCAAAATCGAGGGGAGCGACCTTCACCTGAAAGCCGATCGTCCGCCACACATTCGTCACCGCGGGGTATTGAAAGCCCTTGACCGCGGGCCGATCGACGACGAGGAAATGGCCCGGCTCATCTTTCCGATGATGGACGAGCGTTGCCGTAAAATTCTCAACGACACCGGCGGGGCTGACTTCGCGCATACTTGCGAAGTCGATGGCATCATCTGGCGATTTCGCGTCAATGTGCTTCAACAAATGACTCACTTGGGGCTGGTTGCCCGACGTATTAATAACAAGATTCCGCGATTGGAAGACTTGCACCTGCCCGTGTTGTTGTACGAATTATGCAAGTTCGATCAGGGCATGATCCTGTTGGCCGGCGTGACGGGTTCCGGGAAAAGCACGACGATTGCGTCGATGCTCAACTGGGTCAACCAGAATTATCGCAAACACATTCTTACACTTGAAGACCCGGTCGAATTTCTTTTTACGGACGACAAATGCCTGATTAATCAGCGTGAGATCGGACAGGACGTGGTCGATTTCGGCATCGGTATGAAACATGCCGTGCGGGAAGACCCCGACGTGATGCTCGTCGGTGAAATGCGTGACCGTGAAACTTTCGAAACGGCGATTCACGCGGCGGAAACGGGGCACTTGGTCTTCGGAACGATTCACGCTTCCAGCGCGCCGAGTACCATTGGACGTATTCTCGACCTTTTCCCGCAAACCATGCATGCGGCCATTCGCAGTGCGTTGGGGTTCAACATGCGGGGCATCGTAGCGCAAAAACTGTTGCCTTCGTGTATTCCCGGTGTGCAACGTGTGCCGACCTGCGAAATCATGACTTTCAATCCAACGGTGCGCAAACTCGTCCTTGAAGAGGAAGACGAAAAACTGGGCGACGCCATTCGCATGTGCGCCCTGGAAGGAATGCAAGACTTTACCATGAGTCTGAAAGGACTGGTTCAGGCGAAAAAAATCGAACGCGCCGTTGCTTATGAAGTCGCACCGAACGTGGAAGCACTCAAAATGGCGTTGAAAGGCATCGAAGTCAAACAACCTGGAATTCTGTAATCATGTTCAAACGAGTTATTGTCCTGTTTTGCCTCGTCGTGACGCTTGCGCTTTCATCGGGAGTGTTCGTGGACAGTTCCGCCTTTGCAAAGGAAGATGAACCACTTTCCGCCACACAAACGGAGACTCTCAAGCACTATCAGGAGTATGGCGAAAATGGGCTCAGCGATGGTTGGTACGGCACCGGCGGTTACTTCAGCATTGTCAAAATCGTTATTGCGATTCTTGGTTTCTGGATATGGGTTTACATGATCGACTGGATGAACCGTGATGCTGAGATATTGGAAAACGAGTATCACAGCGTTTGGAACTGCATCAATTGCGGGTTACTTGTTTTTGTCGGCGGTTTGGGGACGTTGGTGTTGATTCCGATATTTTGGATCGGGTTAGGACTCTGTCTCGTCGCGTTTTGGGTGCCGACTATTACTTATTCCGTCATCCGCAACAAGCCGTTGCCGCCGCATGAGCGTGTTTTGACGTCCGACCATATTTATTTCTGCATTGCCCAGATGTTGCGGATGAAGACGCCGCCGCCGAAACAGAAACACGAATTGGGGCCGCCGGTTGAACTCAAAGCCTTGCAGAAGGATTTGCCCAAGGTGGATTTGGATGCCCGCACGATGTTGGCCCGCAACCACGATGGCTTTAACCCGTATCGATTCATTTTGGCCAACGCGATTTTCAAGCGGGCAACAGGTGTCATGTTCGACTACACGGAAGAGGACTGCCAGGTGCGGTTCCAGATTGACGGTGTTTGGCACTTGACACAAACCCTGCCGCGAGAACAGGGCGACCCGATGCTTGAATCGGCGAAACTGCTGGTGGGTGCCAATCCGAACGAACGCCGCAAGCGTCAGCGGGGAACCTTTGTGGCGATTGTGGAAAAGAAGAACAATTATGAAGCGGAATTTGCCTCACAGGGCGTTCCCACCGGAGAAAAGGTTCTCGTCCAATTTCAGATTACGAAGGTGCCTTTCAAAAACGCCGACGATATTGGACTTGTCGAGCCGGAATTGTCGAAAGTACGAAACGCCCTAGCACTGCCGGAAGGCGTCATGATTATTTCCGCGCCGGTTGCCAACGGGATGCGCAGCTCGACGAACGTGTTTTTGCGAATTGCCGACCGTTATGTGCGCGACTACGTCACGGTCGAGGACGAGCAAAACAAATACGAAGGTGTTGAAAACCTCCCGCCCACGTTTTACGATTCGGCCAAAGGCGAAACGCCGATGACCGTATTGCCCGACGTGTTTTTCAAGGAACCGCAGGTTTTGTTGCTCCGCGACATGATCAACCTGGAAACGCTGGAACGTTGTTGCAAAGAGACGGAAAATGCGCGACTCATCATCACGACGGCACGCGGGAAAGATTGTGCCGAAGCGATTTTCCAATTGCTTGCGATGGGCATTTCACCGCAGTTGTTGGCCTCGAAGCTGGCGACGGTGACCTGTCAGCGTTTGATTCGGAAACTTTGCCTCGACTGCAAAGAAGCCTTTCAACCGCCGCCGGCCATGTTGCAAAAGCTCGGCATTCGACCGGGTACGGTGGAAAACTTGTACCGCATCCGTTCCGAACCGAAGGAAGGTGAAAAACCGTTGCCGCCCTGTTTGAAATGCAACGAAATCGGCTATTACGGACGCACGGCCTTGTTTGAGATTCTCGAAATCAACGATGCCTTCCGCAAGGTCATTTTGGCCGCAAAATCGGTCGAGCAGATGCGTCAGGGACTTCAACAGGCAGGTCACAAAGGTTTCATTCCCCCCGGTCTGGCATTGGTTGCCAACGGCACAACGTCCGTTGACGAATTAACGCGAATTTTGAAAATGTAATCAGAGTGATGAGTGGCTAGTGACACGAACTACTAGCCACTAGCCACTAGCCACTAGCCACTAGCCACTATTGATTCATCATGGGACATGCACTCGATACAACGGAAATGCCGCTTTGGATAGCGTTGACTTTCTATACGCTGATGTTTTTTGCTTTGTTGGCAACGATCGGTTTTATCGCCTTTCGTTGGAAAGACGGTCTTTGGGGAGCGATCCTCTTGTCCTTCAACCTGACGTTTGCAGGTTTGATTACCTTCAATTATTATGAGGGACTAGGGCAGATGCTGGCAGGAATGGCACCGATCGGCATATTTTACTGGGATAGTCTGGTTTTCATACTGATGCTCTATCTCCTGTTCGGCATATTCAATCTGATAACCAACAGGATTTCCAAGGTGATTGTGAAATTTCCTACTGCGGTTGAAATAGGCGGAAAAAGTCTTCTTTTGCTTTTCATCTGGAGTTTTCAGATTTTTCTGCTGGTTCTCTTTGTGCTGGAAATCGGTCCCACTGCACCAAAGCCCGCTGCGGGGCAGATTGATCCGACAATTGGAGCATGGGGAAACGACATTATTCTCAGAAAGACGATGACTTTTTCATCGCAAGGAGCAATGAGTACGCTCGGCGAACCGACCGTTTTCGACCCGGATAACGATTTCGACCTCCGCCATTACCAACGACGTTGCGCTTTGTTGAATGAATTGTACAGCAGTGGAGGTTCCCAATTTTCCGGAGATGCTGGATTTCTATAGTGCGTGCTTCGTCAAAAACAGTTTTTTGGATAATGTGTTTCAAGGCAGGGCGGTCACGCCGTGACCGCCGTGATTTGTTACCTCCCTTTTTTGATTGCCACAGAAGTTTCTCATGCGAAATGGTTTGATTTTATTCTTGGTTTTAGGCTTTGTGGTCTCACCACTATTCGCCGTGCAACCACGGCCGGTGGATTTGGATACCCGGCAAAAATGGGTGGCCGCGAAGTTTGATGAAAAAACGGAAACGCCGAAAGAACAACCGTTCGGCATCACCGTTCTGGACAATCATAACGCAGTCGGACGCAACAGTTCTCACGAAGGTGCCGCGATCCGCCTGGGGGAAAAAACTTTTGCACGCGGTATTTACACGCACGCCAACAGTCATCTCATCGTTCGGCTTCCCGGTCCCGGCAAAACGTTTTCGGCAACCTTCGGCGTGGATAACAACCACTCGACCAGCGGAAGACGCGGCAGTGTGCGATTTCATGTGTTGATTGGCGACAAGGAAATTTTTACCTCGGACATTATGCACGGCGGTGACGAAGGGATTGCGATTTCCCTTGATCTGAACGGTGCGACCGAGTTTGTTCTCAAGGTTGACGATACCGGAGACGGTATTTCCTGCGACCAGTCAGAGTGGGCGGACGCGATGGTAACACTCGCCGACGGCACGAAACTCATGCTCGACGAAATGATCATTGACGATCCCCGTTATGCTGCGGAATTGACGACGGAACCGCCGTTTTCCTTCGTGTATGACGGTAAACCCTCTTCGGTTTTTTTGAAAACCTGGAAACGAACGATTGACACTCAATCAATAAGCGATGTGAAAACCCAGCGAACCGTAACTTATACCGATCCGGTCACCGGTTTGGAGGTACGTTGCGTTTCGGTGGAGTATGCCAAATTTCCTACGGTGGAATGGACGCTGTATTTTAAAAACAGCGGCGACAAAGACACGCCGATTATCGAAAACATCCGGGCTATTGACACGGTTTTTCCGCGTAAAGGCAACCCGGACATGAAACTGCATTACGCCATCGGGAGTCCTTCGGCACCGGAAGATTATCGACCGCTTGAGACGATTGTCCGCCCCGGTGATGAACGTCGGGTGGCAACCAGCGGCGGACGGGGAAGTGATGCACACCTCCCGTATTTTAATGTGGAAACCGGTGCTCGCGAGGGCGTCATCGTGGTGGTCGGTTGGCCGGGACAGTGGAATTCGCTGTTTCAAAACATGCGCGACACCGGACTGCGTGTTTCCGCCGGTCAGGAATTGACGCGATTCAAACTCCTTCCGGATGAAGAAGTGCGGACGCCGTTGATGGTCGTGCAATTTTGGTCAGGCGATCACCGTGACAGTCAGAATGTGTGGCGACAGTGGATGTTTGCACATAATATTTATTCGCCGGACGGAAAACCGGAAAGTGTGATGACGACGCACGCCTGTACCTCCGATTTTTACTGGGAAATGGTTCATGCCGACGCCGCTTCGCAAATGTTTTTCATTGACGGCTATGTAAAGGAAAAAATTCCGATTGATTATTGGTGGATGGACGCCGGTTGGTATCCCTGTAACAACGAGTGGTGGCAGACGGGAAATTGGGAGCCTGACCCGGCAAGATTTCCGAAAGGACTGCGCGAGGTCTCGGATCATGCCGCGCAATACGGAATCAAGACACTGGTGTGGTTTGAGCCGGAACGCGTTCACAGCGGGACATGGCTGGCGGAAAATCATCCGGAATGGCTGTTGCCGGGCGGGACGAACTCGTTGTTGAATCTCGGAAACCCTGAAGCATGGGATTGGGCGGTCAATCATTTTGATCGTCTTATTAAAGAACAGCGGATCGGGTATTATCGGCAGGACTTCAACATGCCGCCGCTGGATTACTGGCGTAGAAACGACGCGGAAGATAGACAGGGAATCACCGAAATATGCCACGTTGAGGGTTATCTCGCATATTGGGACGCCTTGCGACGGCGGAATCCTGATATCCTGATTGACACTTGCGCCAGCGGTGGACGGCGGAACGATTTGGAAACACTCCGGCGTGCGATCCCGTTACACCGCAGTGATTATCACCGTGACCCGAACGCCAACCAGGCACAAACGTATGGTATCGCACAATGGATGCCGTTTTTCGGAATCGGTGGCGGCGGTGATTCGTATATTCTCCGTAGCACGGTCGCACCGTGTAATACCTTCGGCGTGGACATGCGCATCGAAAACCAAAACTTGGATTTCATGCGGGAACATCTCGCTTTGCGTGACCGGATCAAGAAATTTTATCTCGGCGATTTTTATCCGCTCTCGGCCTGGTCGCTCGACCTTTCGCTTTGGATGGCATGGCAGTACGACCTGCCGGAAGAAGGTCAGGGAATGGTCCAAGTGTTTCGCCGTGACCAATCCGAATATGAAGTCGCCACGTATCTCCTGGGTGGTCTGAACCCGGAAGTTTCTTACCGCGTCGAAGATGTGGATGTCGGTGACGTTGGCGTTTTCACTGGCCGGGAATTGATGGAACGCGGTTTTCGTGTGACAATTCCTGAGAAACGTACCGCAAAGGTTTTTATTTATACTGGCGAACGGTAATAGCTTGTCACTTCTCTTAAACGAGAGGGTTGGTTGCAGTTGGAGCAATTGCCATTTGACTCTCTTAGGAGTCGCGAATAAACAAGTTGTTCACAAATAGCAGCCACAAGCGTAAGAGAGCGTCCGGCTATTTTACGTTACAAATCCGTGTGGCGGTGAGTTGTGTCATACCCCAGGGCACCTCTAAAAATTCTCTTTTTACAATTTGAAAAAATTTTGAGTTCTCGACGACTTGCAATTTTATGCTACCCTATTCGCACGAATTCCGTTTTTCACCCTATTTCAGTGTGCGATCATGAGCAAAGTGTGTGGGCAGTATTCGTTTTTCGATGTCGAAAACCAGCTTGACAAGATTTATCAGATCAACGACTTTCTGCCCAAGCTCAATACGCTGGTGGATTGGGAGATATTTCGCGAGTCGCTCGCCCGGGTTCGCGAGAAAGAACGCAAGTCCAACGCAGGCCGACCACCGTTCGATGTCGTGTTGATGTTCAAAGTTCTCGTACTCAAGTCGATGTACAACCTCTCCGACGATCAGACCGAACTGCAAATTCGCGATCGCATTTCCTTTCGCGACTTTCTCGGCCTGACTTTCGCCGACTTTGTGCCACCAGCGCAACAACACGTCCCCGACGCCAAGACGATCTGGGCTTTCGCCGAGCAACTCAAGACGCTCGAACTCGAACAACCACTGTTCGACCGCTTCGGCGAAGAACTCGACAAGCAAGGCTTCCAAGCGAAAAGCGGTTTGATTGTCGATGGCACGTTCGTCGAAGTGCCGCGTCAACGGAACACAAGGGACGAGAACAAGCAGATCAAAAACGGCGAAATGCCGGAGCGCATTGCGTCGAATCCTCATGTTCTCGCTCAAAAAGACCTCGATGCCGAATGGGCGAAAAAAGGGAATGATACGTTTTTCGGTTTTAAGAATCACGCGGCGGGCGACGACGAATTCAAGTTGATTCGCGGTTACGGCGTGACCGGCGCGGCGACGCATGACAGCGAGCCGTACCTGGATGTCATGCCGGAAACACCGGCGTTTGACGAGCAGGAGGCTTATGCGGACTCGGCGTATTCCGGCGAAAAGATTGATACGAAGCTGAAGGAGCGGGGGTACAAACCGCAGATTTGCGAGAAGGGTTATCGCAACAAACCGCTGACGGAGGAGCAAAAGGCGAGCAACCGTGAGAAGTCGAAGGTACGTTGCCGGATCGAACACATTTTTGGATCACAAAAAATGCGCATGGGCAACGAGGTGCTGCGAAGCATTGGTTTTGCGAGAGCGAGATTTTGGATCGGCATGCGAAAACGTCAAAAAATAGGGCTACCCCTCACGAAAAATGTGATTTAGAGAGGTGCCCAATATAAATTACCCGTTTATGCCCATGCCTGCACAATGTTTCCCAAACGCGCAAGGTGACGCAATCGTCCTACTTGACATATTTTTCCGTATCCTGATGATCCTGTCAAAAGAATCATATTTTGAACTTGACAGATCTCTTGGAGATTTTTTCGGCCATGCAGGGTTTTTCCATCGTATGAGCTTCCAGTTTTTGAAACTCGCTATTATATGAGCAGTCTTGACCCGAACGTGGTTTCGGCGTCGCAGTTTCAGAATTTGATTTTGCGGCATTGGGAGATTGAAAACTGTCTGCACTGCTGGCATGTAAGTTGGGCAAAAAGACCGATATTTTAGTGATGACAAGCATGTCGTGAAGGGCAACGGCTGGGGGCAAACCTGGACGGTGCTGACGAATATCGCCGACTCACTGACCCGTCTGATGTGGCGGGAAGAACAAACCCTCTGGGAAATCCGCCAGTCCGTCCCCAAGTTCCACACGCTCCTATCATGCGAAGCCAAGTTTTTTAGCGGTTT
>Ga0082212_10003090_pt1 | contig 23769 bp, 11 predicted proteins | sample TergutNt197P3_FD_71548 | JGI IMG/M metagenome (GOLD analysis project Ga0082212, IMG submission 71548) | Neocapritermes taracua P3 segment gut microbial communities from Petit-Saut dam, French Guiana - Nt197 P3 | ecosystem: Host-associated > Arthropoda: Insects > Digestive system > Gut ... | reverse complement strand
CATGACCCGAGGCGGCAGCCGCTTTTCTCTTTTTTTTAGATACGGGTGGGTATTGCAATCGGGGATAAAATATGCTACATTGTGCCCACAGCTTGAAATACCGCTCCGGCAGTATGCCGAGCAGAAAAATTTAGAGTTCGTCAACAATTTCAGTAGCCGTCGTAAGACGGATTGGTTGACTTCACGGTCAAAACGGCTTGCCGTGTGGAGATAACCTTTTCCAGTGAAAGTGACGCACTCCCGGAAGGGGAGCGTCTGCGCACTGGAAGTGGCAGTCTTCAGCGCACGCTAATGGCGCACCGCATTTGACCGCGGGAAGGGAAACCATCTATTGAACGCATCGCTCCTGTCTTGAGCGTTCTTGTTGTCGAACTCTTGGAAAGTGTTTTACCCCAACTTTTAGAAACTCCCATGGCAAACTTCGACTTCTTCCGCTTTTTCGGTTTTTCCAGTAACAACGATTCCAATTCCACTTCAAAAAAGAGAGCCAAGAAACAGCGGCAAGGTCGCATCTGTCGAATCGAGGAACTCGAAGGACGGGAAATGCTCTCCGCAACGCCGTGGACGCTGGCGGATTACGAGGACACGTACACTCTTGAAAGCAAAACGAACGAAACCGAACTTGTTTGTCAGAGTGTCATCGATTCCGTAGCGGCAGAAATGATCCAAGACGGAATTGAGTTATCGCTGTCGCCACTTCAAGGGTCGACTCTTCTAGGTAACGCAATCACGGCGAGTCTTAATGAAGTGATTATACGAGAACCAACAATCCCGGACAACATTACTTCTTATGATTGGGTACGAGTTTACAGCGAAGGATACGCAGCAAGTGGTACATTTTCAGGTACATATTCAGGTACATTCGCAGGAACTGTGAAAGAAGGAGAAGCAAAATGGGCAACAGGAATCGGTTGGTATGATGACTACGTAAATTGGGTGGGGGGTGTAAATTTGCTTGAAGATATTGGAAATCAATCCTGGGGCTCGCTTATCAATTCATCGCTCGAAGCGATCGGAATAATTGAGAGAACACCAACTACCGTCTCTGGATCGATGCAAGGCACGCTACAAGGCACACTTGATCTTTCATTGGCGCAGGATGGAATAATGAATAATTCAGCCAACATCGGCTGGGCACACGTCGCGGGCTATGGTTGGTACGGAAATAACGAGCTCCTTGGAGCATTGAATCACAACGGGAAAACTATCGATATCGCAGTTGTCGATGCTAACGGACGACTGACGAGCAACGGAACGACAGTTCCTGTGAATGGAAATGTTGCTACTATCGGTGTGGCTTTCATTAGTGGTGACGAATACGGCGTAGGAAAGTTGACTAATGCTAGAGGTGCCAAGATCGGGGTCGCTACGGTTGGCCAATGGGGGATATTAACAAACGAGGATGGCATCTCTACAATCGGGGCGGTATTCGTTGATGGCGGTATGGTTAACAACGCGGCAAGAATCGATAACTTGCTCTATATTAGCGGTCAATACACCCAAACGAGCACCGGCTCCATCGGCACACTTACCGTTTCCAGTGATTCGGCAGGCATCAACTGGGGAATAGTCGATCATCTCCAGTTCGATAGCAATGGTCGCGGCAGCATTACCGTTAATGCACCTACCCTGGTTAATGCCCCCACCTTCATTGCAAGCACCGACCGTTTCCATGCAACAAGTGTCGATTTGACAAATGGAAACATCGTACTTGACCTGACTGGTCAGAACATCGGTACAGCCGCATCCGCTTTGCATACCTACTTTAATACAAACTATGCCAGCAAAGGATTCAAAATTGCCGACCTCTTTGTAGGCACCGATGTATATGGGATAAACTCCATTAAATCCTTCACTGTGAAGAATGGCAATGATCAGATAACGATTCTCGGCAACGGCACGAACGATAGCGGTTGGACATTCAATAAAACAACCGGTACCATGTCGGCAACAAGTACGCAAAATAGCGTAAAAAGTGTTCTCGTAACGAACAATAAAGACGACAACAGCGTTGGCTCTCTCCGTCAAGCGATTGCAAACGCCGAGGCGGGTGACACGATAACCTTTGCCGCGTCAATGGTTGGGCAAACCATAAATTTAAGTAGCGGCGAACTTGGCATTACCAAAAATACTACCATCGACGCGACCGGGTTGGGCATTACTATCGACGCTCAAGGGCAATCACGGGTGTTCAACATTCATTCTGGTGCGACGGTTGTTTTAGCCGGATTGACGATTACTGGCGGCGGCAACATCCAATATGGCGGTGGAATTTACAATAATTCCGGCGGTGTGCTAACAGTGTCCGACTGTACGATTATAGAAAACAAAGTTACTAATGGTAGTGGAATTTACAACACTGGTACACTGACCATAACAAATAGCACAATTTCAAAAAACCCGGCTAGTAATAAAGGTGGTGGAATTTACAACACAGGTACACTAACCGTAACAAATAGCACGATTTCTGAAAACAAGTCAATGTCCTCAGATGGTGGCGGAATTTGGAACAATGGCACGTTGTTTGTGACCAACGAAAGCACCATCTCTGGCAACTGGGCAAAATACCACGGTGGTGGAATTTATAACTATCAAGGTGGTACGGTGACGATAACAAATAGCACGATAGCAAAAAACAAAGCGAAAGGTGACGGCGGTGGAATTGACAGTTGGCGCGATGCTACGGTAACGATAACGAGCAGCACGATCACAGGAAACCAAGCGGGTGGTGCTGGTGGTGGAATTGATAACCGGTTCGGCACGCTCACAGTAATCAATACCGTGATTGCCGGAAACCGCGCAGAAACCGGCGGTGGCGGTGGAATTAATAACGACGAACAAGGCACCCTAACGGTACGAAACAGTACAATAGCCGGGAACCTAGCGGATAAAGCCAATGGCGGCGGAATTTGGAGTAATAACATTACATATCTTTACAACACGATTGTTGCCTGTAATTTAGCAGGGGCAAGTAAACTTCCAATTCAAGATGTACGCGCACCTGGTCTATCCGGGAATAACAATTTTATCGGGAATGGTATAATTTACGTTATCGGGGATGGTATAATTTACAACGTAGGTGTAGGAATTCGCAATGGTAGCAATGATAATATCGCTGGGACGTACAAAACGATCTTTCCTTCCATATTGGTACTGGACAAATTAGCGGACCCCCTGTTTATGATAATTCCAAAGAATATCAACGAAAGCAACACCGGGCTGAACTACAATGCGGCAGACTGGGATTTGCGGTTGAAAGATGGATCAGAAGCAATTAACTCAGGAAACAACGCCAGTGCCACTGGACTACAGTTCGATTTGGACGGCAAGGCAAGAATAATCGGCGGCACCGTCGATATGGGGGCGTATGAATACGGCAATCAACCGGTAAGACCGACCAATCTCCATAGTACCGCCGCGACTGCAACTTCCGTAACGCTGGCTTGGGACACTGTGACTTACGCTTCCGGCTATCAAATTCGATACCGGCAGACTGGTAGCACGGGAGCATGGACGACCGTAACTGTTTCCGGTCAATCGACCACAACGAAAGAAGTCACTGGGCTCTTGAATAATAAGTCTTACGATTTTCAGATTTGCGCTACACATGCCGGCGGTAACTCCGACTGGTCGTTAAAGCCCATTTCCGCAACGACGAAGATCAAACTTGGCACCCCGACACTCGACACTGTAACCGCGACGCACCATAATGAAATCAGTGTTGCATGGACAGCGGTGGCAGACGTAAACGGCTACATGATCCAGTATGCGACCAACTCGACATTTACTACCGGCGTGGGAACGAAAACCATTACGAATGGTTCAACCGATTCGACCACCATTAGCGATTTGAGTGCGAACACAACTTACTACGTCCGCATCATGGCAATTGGTGCTGGTAATTCTTGGGTAGCCGATTACTCCACCTCCAAATCGGCAAAGACCAAGACCAAGTTGACAACCCCAACACTCGGTACTGTTTCAGGTACCCATCATAACGAAATCAGTGTTGCGTGGAATTCGGTGTCGAACGCCAGTGGTTACAAAGTTGAATGGTCAATCAATGAAAACTTCGATAACATTGCCGGAGCGAAAAACGTTGCCAGCACTTCGACAACCATTAGCGGACTCAATGCGACAACAACGTACTATGTCCGTATTATGGCAACCGGTACCGGTAACTACTGCGATTCTGATTACTCTGACTACGAATCAGCAACGACCAAAACCAAGTTGGCAACCCCAACGCTCTCCGTTGGCACTATTACGGCAACGAGTGCGGCACTGTCATGGAACAAAATTGACAACGCAACCGAATATGTGATCGAACGAACCGCAAACGGCGGTGGTACTTGGACGACTGCTGAAACGATTACGAATGGTTCGACTACCAGTACAACGGTCTCCGCTTCGGCAAACACGTCCTATCTATTCCGCATTAAGGCTATCGGCACCGGAACATACTGCGATTCCGATATTTCCGCTACGGAGCCCGTGCTGACGTTGCCTGACGCACCAAAAAACTTTAGCGGCACTCCCGGTATGGATTCCGTAGCACTTACATGGAACTACGAACCCAATCTGAACGGCTACGAATTACGATACAAAAAATCAACCGCCCCAGAGTGGACGATTCATACACCCGCGCTGGGAGCAAGTGCCACAAGTGCGACGATTTCCGGTTTGGAATCAAACGTACTGTACAATTTTGAATTACGGGCGATCAACGCCAGTGGCAAATCGGAAGCGGCAACACAAGATGTAACGACAAATCCTGACGCACCGGAACCGCCGCCGAACTTCCGATCCGATGACGATGACCTGACCGCAACGTCCGCCATGCTTCGATGGGACTCGCAACCCAACTTGGATAACTACACACTGGAATATAGAACATCAACCACATTGCCTTGGACTACGTGGGCGACTCCTCTAACCGATGCTACGAATTTACCGCTCGCAGGTTTGATTCCGAACACGTATTATGAGTTCCGATTGACGGCAGAAAATACCAGTGGCACCGCTTCATTACAGATAAGTTTCACAACGCTTTGCAATGTTCCATTAAATTTGCACAGTCCGAGTCAAACATCGTCGAGCATCGACTTGGCATGGGATGCCCCTGTCGGCGGTGCAAATTACTATCGTCTGGAACGCTTTGACAACGAATTAACCGAGTGGATGTATGTGACGGATGTTGCCAGCACTTTTTTCACTGACCACACGCTTGTTCCCAACACGCCTTACGATTACCGGCTTTACGCCATGAATTCGGCGGGTGCGCTCTCCGCAACGGCGGCAACAGCGAGTGTAACAACCGACCGTATCACGTTAACCGTCATTACCCCCAGCACGTATTCGCCGCAGTTAGGAACGAAAATCACCACCACGCTTTTGCCCAGCGGAGCAACGGCGGATTACCAATGGTATCGCGGCGAAGAAGCGATTGAGGGTGCTACGGACAGTTTTTACACACCGGTTGCCGACGATGTCGGATATTTATTGAAAGTCGTTGCCGTTGGTACGGGCGATTACAAAGGAACGATTGAGCGTACCTTGACAAATCCAGTGTCTCCAGACCAAGCATGGCTCGACGATTTCCTCGTTGCCCATCCAGATTTGACGGCGAGCGTTGCAACGTGGACTAACGGCAGGATTACGAGTCTCAATCTGTCTAACAAGGGTTTAACCGGTACATTAGATGTATCGACATTAACAGCGTTGAGGAATCTGGCTTGCTCTTCCAACGAACTGGAGTCGTTGAACGTGTCTGGTTGCACCGCTCTGACCTATCTGGGTTGTGCTTCCAACAAACTGACGTTGTTGGATGTAACGACCAATACCGCACTGACTGATCTGCGTTGCTCTTCCAACAACCTAACGAGGTTGGACGTGTCGAAAAACACCGCACTAACAAGGCTGGAATGCCAAAACAACGAACTGATGGCATTGGACATGTCCGGTTGTATTGCACTGACCTATTTGTCTTGCTCTTACAACCAACTGACGACGTTGGACGTTTCAAAAAATGCCGCACTGGGAACCCTATATTGCGCTAACAACGAACTGAAGGCGTTGGATGTGTCCGGTTGTATTGCCCTGACATATCTGTCTTGCCATGCCAATGAACTATTGACGTTGGACGTGTCGAAGAACACTTCACTGGAAACACTGTCTTGTTCTTCCAACGAATTGACAATGTTGAACGTGTCGAAGAACATAGCACTGGCAGATTTGCGCTGCTATTCCAACAAACTAACGGCATTGGACGTGTCGAAAAACACCGTACTAACAAGGCTGGAGTGCCATTCCAACCCACTGAAGGCGTTGGACGTGTCCGACAATGTGGAACTGATCTATCTGTCGTGTTCCTCCGCCGAACTGCCGTCGCTGGACGTATCAAACAATACCGCACTGGAAACGCTGTATTGTGGTAATAACCGACTGAAGGCGTTGAACGTGTCAAACAATGTTGCACTGACCTATTTGTCTTGCTATTCCAACCAACTGCTCTTCTCCTCGTTGAAGTTGCCCAGTCATATCATTGATACACGTAACTACTCCAGCCAAGCGGCAGTATCAATTTCGCTGGAGTCCGGTAACGTTGTCAATCTTTCCAGAGAAAATGTCAATGGGGCGACGGAATATACGTGGTATCGCAACGGCGGATCACTGCTTACGTTTGGTACGCATTACACGGAGGTCAATGGTGTATTTACCTTTATCGGCTTGATTGCCGGTGATGAAATTTACTGTACCATGACCAATCCCGGCTATTCGGGCATGACGCTATCCACGACCAAGGAAACGTATGTTGCACCGTTGACCGGCATCACTCCCAGCACGAATTCGCCGCAGGTTGGTACGCAAATCACGACGACATTTTTGCCTGCCGGTGCGACGGCAAATTATCAGTGGCAACGACTGGTAAATTCGACTTGGCAAAACATTACAACGAATGGTACTTCCAATTCCTACACGCCGGTTGCCGCTGATGTGGGATACCAACTGCGGGTCACCGCCACCGGAACGGGAAACTACACTGGCACTACCACCAGTTCCCCGACCAATGCGGCGAAAGGAGTATTGGATTCAATCATTCTCTCAACGAATTCTCCGCAGGTGGGTACGCAGATCACAATCACGCTTGCTCCCGGCACTGCAACGGCAAATTATCAGTGGCAACGACTGGTAAATTCGACTTGGCAAAACATTACAACGAATGGTGCTTCCAATTCCTACACGCCGGTTGCCGCCGATGTGGGCTACCAACTGCGAGTCGTCGCTACCGGAATAGGAAACTACACCGGTACTGCCACCAGTTCCCCGACCAATGTGGTGCCCACCATCAAACTCACCACTCCAACACTCGGCGATGTGCTTCCGACTGGCAGCAGTACCATCAGCGTTGCGTGGAGTATGGTATCGAATGCCAGTGGTTACAAAGTTGAGTACCGAGTGGGAACCGGCGCATGGCTGGAGGCGGGAGCGTCGGGCAATGCTGCGATTACGACACCTCAATTAAGTGGAACAACGTGGTCGGCAACCATCGGAAATCTTGCCGCAAACACGGCGTATGCGATTCGTGTTGCGGCACTCGGCACCGGGGCATATGGCGACTCCAACCCCTCTGCCACAAAATCGGCAACGACACTTTGCAACGCCCCAACGAATTTGAGATCAGATACGATAACGTCGACAAGAATTCAACTACTGTGGGATGCCCCGACTGGCGGAGCAACATCGTATCGAGTGGAACGCTCAGCCAACGGAACGAGTGGCTGGACATCTATCTATACTGGTAACGCTACGTCCTGCACGAATTATTCACCCACTTCAAGCACGACTTACTATTACAGGGTCTATGCCGTCAACTCAGTGGGAGTCAATTCCGCAACGGCGGCGGAGAATAATTTCACGACGCTGCCGGAAGCCGATATTCCGACCATCACCGCCCATCCGCAGTCGGCAACTTATACGCAGGGGCAAACCGCAACGGCTTTTTCTGTAACAGCAACGGCAGGCAACGGAACATTGACGTATCAATGGTTCGCTACCGGTAGTTCGACGGTACTTTCCACTTCACAAACTTACACACCGTCAACGACAACGGTCGGTTCAGCGGGATATTACTGCGTTGTTACAAATACGCTGAACGGAACATCGGAATCGGCGACGAGCAATATCGCAACGATAATGGTGAATGCTGAAATACCACCGGATACCTTCACGGTAACATCAGACGCAAAATCTCTTACGATTTCTTGGACGACCGCTCCTCCGGCGGGGTCGGTATTCCAGTATCGTCAAGGCTCAAATTGGATCACTTGGAAAGGACAAACTGCTGGGAGCAGCATTCAGATGTCCGGTTTGAAAGCAGGAACGTATGATGTCCGATTGGTGGACAAGCAAGGCGGAGTCATTGATACGAAAACCGAAACGGTCAATCCTTCGGGGAGTGCCTCTTACGTACCGCAGAAACCCAAGGTGTCTTTGGACAAGACAGTGAACAAGCCCACCATTTCAACGGTTACATTGAAAATCACTCCACCCAAGAAGGCAACAAACGAATCCAATGTGCGCTACGTGATTGACATCGTTAAAGTCGGTAAGGCTAATGGTCGTCCCAGCGGTTTTACGCCGTTTACTGTTACCGCTACCTATCTTGCTCAAAATAGCAACCGAGTGCTTGTCGATGGCTTGAATCCGAACACGTCGTATAAAGTTAGCATTACGGCGATCAATGCAAGCGGTGATTCGGTTACTGGCAAAGGAAAATCGGTTGTCGTGAACGTAACGGCAAAGACGAAAGCGTATGCCGCTCCAACCGGTATCAAGAAAACCGTTACGAGTAACAGCATTACGCTCACTTGGAAGGCATCGCCGTTCCCAGAGACCACTCATTACGAGATACGGAATGCACTGACCGGTGCACTGCTGGCAACCGTTCCCGCAACGGGAACTACTGGTAAGGTCTCATGGACGTATGACAACGACGGATTTGGATTATATTCTTCGACGACGTACAAGTTTACGATTTGTGCTGTTTCGGATACGCTCGACGGTCTCAAATCGAAGGTTGCCAAGGTTTCGGCAAAGACGAAGAAGGTATGAGGCGGAATCGAGAGTGGACAACTCCTGCTCGGCACTTGGCATGTCTGAATTTCTATGAATTCAACACGCAGGAACCCGCCGCTACCTTGTCCTCTTGCAATCACGCCTCGATTTGTTACAATTCCATCTTCGATGGCAAGTAACAATAGAGAGGTGTATATGTCGGTTCAAATTTCCACCCACATCGACGAGGCGACAAAGCAGCAGTTTGACAAAGTCTGCGGGGCTATTGGGATTTCACCCACTGATGCCATCGATCTGTTCATCAGAGATGTTGTTAACTATAACGGTTTTCCCTATAATGCGGCGGATACGCCGAAGGAAACGAAAGTTTTCAAGATGTCCAGAGAAGACACGTTTGGTTGTATGCGTGGACAGTTTACGATGGCAGACGATTTTGACGCACCGCTGGAAGATTTTAAGGAGTACATGGAATGAAGTTGCTTCTGGATACGCACACTGCCCTTTGGTGGATAAACGAACACGAAAAATTATCATCGGCGGCAAAGGCGATGTTATTGAGTGACGCACATACATTACACATTAGCATTGTTTCCGCTTGGGAAGTTGCGATCAAAGTGAGCCTTGGCAAATTGCTCGGTCTCAGTGATGGTGTCAAGACATTTTTAGCGAAAGTTGAAACGATGCCTGTCTCTTTACTTCCGGTAAAGTCACAATACATCGAAATAGTCGAGACGCTACCATTTATTCACCGTGATCCATTTGACCGCCTACTTGTTGCTACTGCTAATGCAGAAGGTATGACTATTTTGACGGCAGACGAGAGCATCCACAAATACGATGTATCAACTCTATGGTAGGTAATGATGAACTATTCATCAACGGAAAAAATCGTAGCGTTTTGGTAGCGTTTTGCGCCGCAGTAGCGTTTATTTTTTCGTAATATCGGCTTGGAGTATTGACAAAGATACAAAAGAATGTAGAATGACAGTGTTGTTTTCACACTGGAAATACCGGTATTTCACGGTTTTCCTTTGTTTTTTAATGCCAACGATAACGGAGACAAGATTGGGAAATTATTTTTCGCAATGCTGAGGTCGGGGGTTCGACTCCCCTTCGCTCCAATGGTTTTGAGCCTTGAAATACAAGGCTTTCAGCGTTTTAGGTTTTTGAAATTTGGTTGACATGGTTCCCCACAAACCCATAAGTTATGGGTTTACTGACAGCTTCTATAATAGGTTGTCAGTAGGAAAGGAACCAAAACTATGCCAAAGCTCAAAAACCAACCGCCGAAGTATTGCAAACTGCGAATCGGCAAGAAATTGTACGCCGTCGTCTACCTTCACGGCAGAACCATCCACCTCGGAACCTACGGTTCGCCGGAATCCAAGGTCGCCTACACCCGGTTTGTCGCTGAAAATAGGAACCCCCGTGCCCCGTTTCTCCCAAAAGGTGAGTCAACTGGGGAGGCAAGAGTTTCCATCCTGGAACTCGCCCTCGCGTTTCTTGACCACGTGAAAGAAACGCTCTGCCATAAAAAATACGGTCATATTGACTACGAACATTACCGCAACACCATCAAAGAATTGCGGAAACTCTACGGAAACGATACACCTGCCGATGAATTCAAGCCCAGCAATCTCAAACTTTTCCGGCAAGAACTGATTCGGTCTCGCCGATTCTGTCGGAAGACAATCAACGATAGAATTCGCCGTATTGTCAAAATTTTCACATGGGGCGTAGAAGAAGAATACGTGTCCGCAGGCGTAGCACTCGCTCTGAAAGCCGTAAAGCCGTTACAGGAAGATCATGCGGGGACATTCGACCACGAAGACCGCGAACCCGTCCCAGACCACGTGGTGCTACGGACGCTGCTGTTCTTGCCGCCGACCGTTGCGGCAATGGTACAGATTCAGCGTTTGACCGGCATGAGACCGAGCGAGGTCTGTAACATGCGAGTCGGCGAGATTGATAAGACCACTGACTCCGAGATTTGGTACTACCGACCTCCCACTCACAAGACGAAGAAAAAGACCAAACAGAACAAAGTTGTCCCACTGGGCAAACATGAACAAAAATTACTCGCTCCCTATTTGGAAGGCAAGAAGCCGGAGCAAGCGGTGTTTTCTCCTCGTACAGCGATGGCAGAACGAAATATGGTACGCAAGGCAAACCGAAAAACAAAAATTACCCCTTCGCAAAAGGCAAAGAATGAAGCACGAGCGGCAAAACCGCGAGAGTATAAAGAGTTTTACAACAAAGATTCCTACCACATGGCAATTAAACATGCCATCGCCAAGGGCAACAAAGTTTTGCCAGCGGGGGAAAAGATTCCGCATTGGTTTCCATACCAGTTACGGCATGCCGCTGCCACGGATACAGAAAACACGGACGGTCTGGACAAAGCGCAGGCTTTGCTTGGGCATAAGACGGCAAACATGACAAAACGATACGCGAAAGCACAACTCGCCATCGCTGAATCGCTGGCGCGGAATCGGCGGAATCCGTTTGAACCGCAGGGGGAGTAGCAGAAATACGATCTCGTTGGACGATATCACGGCTCACCCCGCGTCGTTTTTCTGGGACGGTCAACTGTCTACTTGCGGACAGTTCCTTGGCAATCGCCCCAGCCGTTTTTTCTGGAAAGAACTGCAATGCCTTCGCGATACGGCATTTCGTGCCGTCGTCACTCAACCGTATTGCCTGTTTAAGACCGGCTGTCTGGTCACGAGTTTTCCCGCCGGTTTTTTGCCATTTTCATTCCCGGCTACCACATTTGCCGTAACTTGTTTCCAATAAAGGGTTTACAGCCTGTCTCCGTAGAGGTGTCTACGTTGCGTCTTTTCAGAGATTTTGACCTAAATGTCGAGGAGCCGCAAGTCCTCCACACGAGGCACGTAGGGGGCTTAAAAGCGAAATCGAATTTTGAAGGGTTGCCTGTTGGCAGAGTATCGCGGTCAAAAACGCGCTTTCCCGAAATAAGGTTTTAGATTCCGAGTATGAATTCGCTCAATTTTTTTTTGCCGCGGCTTTCTATAAGTACGTATGACCCGTTCGGCGGCCATTTCGGATGCCCGAAAGCAACTGGGTCAGGCGTTTTATACAGGAGAAGAATTATGATCGAAGAAACACCACGTGAATCCACGCGTCACACTGAAGTCAGTCCCGCGAACGAATCGGCGGCATCGGACAAATTTTCCCGTGCCGAAGGTAAAGTTACTCGCAAAACCCTCAAACGGGACTTGCGTGAACGCTTCGTTGAACAGCAATACCAGGGCAGGGGGAGTGGCGACATTGTCTTTGTGGACGCAATTTTCACCGATACCGACACGGGGTGCCTAAGTGCAGAGGAGGAAAAGGTAAAGGATATTACCGCCAAGTACATTACCTCGCTGGGGCAGAGCAGTGTGCCTGACTTGAATAGTACCGACCCGGATACCAAGAGTGGTGCGACTGGGGGAAGTGTTTCGAGTGCCACCACCCTACTAACAGGGGGGGGTTCAAGTAACCTTTGCCATAGCCTTCCTTCCACTACGAACAGTGCAACTCCCACGAATTCAAGTATTGGAGGCTATGATGGCGGCTTTACTTTAGGCTGGGAAGGTACTTGGAACATGGTACTGTTCGAGAAGTTGATTGCTAAACTAGACGTTGCCAAAGAGCAAGCTCAGTTAAGTTGTGGACATGGGCATGTCAAGGTTGATCTCGATGGCACTGAGATTATTGTTGATCCATGCGGCAGGAAAGTTGGCACAAACATCTGGCATTACAAATTCCATGCTTTTGGTGTGACGTTCTTGCTACATCGCAATCCTGGCAACTCACAACAGGTTCGTGCGACTTACGGAGCGGAGGCGTTGATTCTCAATACGCTTCCGGCGTTACATGGTCATGTTTGTCAGTTTCTTTCGCGGCTTGGGTTGACCGTTATCAAAGAAACGATAACGCGAGTCGACATGCAGGTGACGGTCGATATTCCCCTGATGGATTTGCTCACTCTTATTTTTAAGCAGCATGCTGTCCAGAAGCCTCGTAGGGCAGCGTTATATCTTAAGTCTGGTATTCCTGAAACATACGTGACTGGTAGTATTGACGACGTACAAATTTGCCTTTACAATAAGCGAGCGGAGATGCGGAGGATGGTGTTGGAGAAAAGGGAGCTTGTGATAGCGCATAGTCTTGGTTGGGAGTGGTGGCGTAGCAAGCGTCCTATTACACGGGTCGAGTTTCGTCTTGGTCGGGAGGCGTTGAGGTGTTTGGGAGTCAACTCGGTGGAGGATTTACTCAAGCGTGAGCAGGGTATTACTGACTTGATAAGTCATGACTGGTTTCGGTTACTGGAAAGGGTGAAGGTTCCTGGCCGGGGGAGGCGAGCTAAGATGCATCCTCTTTGGCAGCGGGTTCGGGCATTGTTTTTTGAGTATTTTCCTGGTAGCGGTATTCGAGACGTTACGTACCGTAAGCCTGAGCCTATATCGTTTAATCCTGATCTGTTACTGCGACAGGTAGTGGGGTGTGTAGCCAAGGTAATTGCTTTTCAGGGCGGCAAGCAGGCATCTTCGGCAGATATTGCTCAGCATGTTGCAAGGTTTGGGGAACAAGCGAAGGAAGAGATTCTCCGCAAGGCAAATTTACATGTGGAAGACATGGAAATAACCAAAGGAATTTTATTAGGTGTCGTTAATAACGTCAGCGGTAGTCCGAACAGTGCTTCTTCAGTTTCTGAAGACGATGACGACTGGTAAAGCGACTGAGATTCAGGCGAACGTTCTTGCATGGGGTTTTTCGTTTGAAGGAATAAAACTGCTTTGCAGGCTGTGTTTGAGACGCGGTGCTGTACGTGACAGGTGGTAAGAAATGATGGAAACAGCTCGATATTAAACGTTTAATAATTGAGCGGTAATTTTATGCTACCGCTTGCCAGAAAATGTCCCCCAAACGGGGGAATTTTCCGGATTTAGCGAACTCGCAAGGAAAATCGGCGGTTCCTCAATCGTCTAAGGCTGGAAAACAAGAGGTTTGTGAATAACCGTCATTAAAAACTTACAATTATTAAACGTTTAATAATTGTAAGTTTTGATGACAAGAAAGGCTACGTGACATGAAGAAGCTGGTGTCGGAAATCGTTATTCCCTGTGGTCGCCGAGCCGTCGATCATCGCAAAGTGCGTGGAATCGCGGAGTCGATTAAACTCGTCGGACTTTTGAATCCCATCAGCATTGACCAGCATGGTACGCTCATTGCGGGGGCTCACCGGCTTGCGGCACACAAACTCCTCGGACTCCTCGAAATTGAGTGTGTCGTCCTGAACCACAGCGAATTACAGGGAAAACTTGCCGAAATCGATGAGAATCTGGTGCGGAACGACCTCGACGCAATCGGGATCGGGGAACAGGCGATATTACGGGATGAGATTCTGGACTTGATGGGACTGCGTAAGAAACCGCATGGTAACGGGTCGAATCAGCACGTTCGCAAGGGTGCGGGTTCCGCCGCCTTGCGGACGACGCAGGACGTGGCGGATGAGATCGGCTTGTCAAAACGGGTTTTTCAGGAAAACAGGCAGCTGGCTCGTGATCTCACGGCGGCGGCAAAAGCTGCTGTTCGGCGTGTGGAGGCATCGAAACAGGACGCGTTGAAACTCGCCCGAAAATCCCCGGAAGAACAGGAAATTATCGCAGAAATGATACTGACAGGTAAGGCGGCTACCATCGTCGAAGCAGTCCGGGCGGCGGCTCGTGACGCACTGCGAGTTCACCTTGAATCCACTGTGGCACGTGAGGTCAAAGCTACCGAAGGAGTGTACGATGTCATCGTTGTCGATCCGCCTTGGTGTTTGAAAATGCTTAATCAGGACGAAATGCATACGGCAGTTGGTCTGGATTACCCGACGATGACCGAAGAGGAGCTGCTCAACTTAACCATTCCGGCTGCTGCCGATTGTCATCTTTGGATGTGGGCACCACAGCGGTTTCTGCCGGTAGCGTTTCACCTACTCGAAGTGTGGGGTTTTAAATACTCTTGCACATTTGTTTGGCATAAGCGGAACGCGTTTCAACCGTTTCGCTTACCGAAGTTTAACTGCGAATTTGCGATTTATGCACGAAAGGGTGATCCACATTTTATTGATACCAAGAATTTCATCACATGCTTCGAGGCTCCGACGAGCGGGCATAGCGAGAAGCCGGAGAAGTTTTACGAAGTAGTACGCCGAGTGACTGCCGGTCGACGGCTCGACATGTTTAACCGGCGAAAGATTGAGGGGTTTGATACTTGGGGAAACGAAGCAAAATAGAGATACCACGCTATTAGATATTTAATAACTGGAGGAAATTTTTGCCCATTAAGGGTTCGACAGACGATTTTGAGTGTAAGTTTCCACGGCAACTTCTATAATTTAGTGCAACGGATTCGATACTCGTTATCGCAAGTTGTTGCGAAGAGGTTGACTCATTTTCCTGTTCATACCTTGTGAACTGTGAGTCGATTCAACAAACAGGAGAATTGTACGATGTTATTACACTCAACTGAAACTTACCGGTTTTATAATGTTGCCGAAGAACCGGACGAAAATGGACGTTATGGTTTGGAGTCGTTCGCAGACACAGCCTACAACGAGGTCATTGGCAAGACAAAGCTTGACAAGTCCATTGGTCAGCTTGCAGATGCTCGTTTCGGTCAAAACGGTAGCCGTTATTTTGAAATCACGGATGACGTGGAAACCGGCGAACAGGGGAAGCTCTGCCTTGATCTTGACGATAATGACTGGCTTGAAGTCAACGACATCGTTGACAAAATTGACGTTGCCCCGGAGGAGTCTCGTCTTTACGTGTTGGTCAATGCTTCACGCACGGAATACCGATGGGTTGCCGCTGTATCCGAAGGCGTGGTCTATTCCGATTGAGCGAATCAGCAGGATATGTGGCATGATTCAGACTCGTACCCTAATACTTGCTTCACAATAATTCTGGAAATCCACCAATTATTAAACGTTTAATAATTGGGGAAAATTTTGGCTGTTCAGAAAATTACACTGACGTGAAAGATAATGGAGCTGACATTGTCAATTTTTACTCAGCCTTTGTTACTAGCAATTTTTGCTCAGGTTCAAATATTCTGCTATAATACGGTTGCTAAGGTTAACCGACAAAGCCGTCCGCTACTCAGGGTGAGAGCGGACGTTAATTTTACCGTAGAGTTTCCAAGTCTCGACACAAGTACAATCAAATTTCATTAAAATTCGTGTTAACGGTGGAGTTTTCTTGAACTTGGACAAGAACTCAATATGCAAATCACAAAGTACCCGCAGTGTATTGTTTCTTCGCCTGCATGCCGCTTCTGAGCAAAAACGGCGTACAGTTGAGTTTCCAATTCACTGCACGCCATAAAACCTTCGGTTGTCCTCCAGGTCGTTATTCAAGATGACCTAGAAACCAAAGGGCACCGTAAGTCTGTATTATAGCAACATTTTTACTGTTTGATAACATGACCATAATAACTGATACATATAATCCTACCTTTTCCCTTTTCGAATCTGGACAACGTCGAAAAGGACGCAGAGGTACCCAGTTCACCGCTACGGAACTCCGCGTGCTCATGACCTCAACTGTTTATAAATCTCAGACGGAAAATCTGCGAGAGCTGTACCAGTACGATAAACCCGCATACGACAAGGCAAAACGCAAGCTCCCTGTATTAATCTGTTCGCAAAACGGTCATGGTAGCAAAAAAGAATTTTTGAAAGGCAGGGCGAAATGGAATGGGCTCATCAGTCTCGATCTCGATCTGGAAAAAAATGGACGGATATTAATGATAAGGGATGAAGCGTTAGCCCGTATCAAGGCATGTCCGTTCGTCTACATGGCATTACCGTCCGTTTCAAATAATGGCTATGGTCTGTTTATCCGACTCACTGTAATGCCGAATTGTGACGAAGCCAGGGATATGATATTTACCCAAATTAACCATGAATACTTTGATAATAAACTCGATCCAGGCAGAAAGGATATTTCCGGCTGCCGATTCATTGCCCATTGTCATGAAAATGAAATTTATGTCAATCCAGATGCCGATACCTTCACTTGTGAAGGTATTCCGCAACTCACAGAATATGAACTTCAACGCGTATTATATCCTCTCATGGCGGAGTTCGAAGACTTGCAGGATTCCTGTAATAATCTTGAAAGGGGTGAGTGGAGAAGAGACGGATTGTACGGCACGAAGGCGGTTAGTAAAGCCGCAACAGAAAATACTGCTAAACACACACCAGATAAGCTTGTAGCGACCAAAACCACCCTTCCTGAATATTCGTACATGGGTCAGCCCTATGGAACACTCTTGCTTCCTAAAACAGCCCCTAAAAAGGAGCATACCGTTAGGAATCCAGATATCAATCCTAACGCAGCTACTCTTGTAAAATGCCGTCATAAACAGAATTCCAAAACAAAACACCGAAGTCATGTTCCCGCACACGTAGCCTCAGTATCTTTTCAGGATCAAAATTCTGGCTCATCAAAACTCTATAAAACTTCTGCATCTCAAATTCATCCAGGCCAACGCAATACTTATCTCACTTCTCTAAAAGGGTTTCTGTCCTATTCAGGACATTCCGCATCTGAGTGCGCTATCAAATTATATGAGGCCAATAAACAGTTTCCACATCCTCTCTCTGAACAAGAAGTGAATTCAGTCACGTACTATCAGAATTCAAGGAGTCTGAATCCAAAATTCTACGCCTCACCTACTCAGCCTTTAACTCCCAGAGAATATACAGTTGATACTCAGCTAAGGCTCGATTTTGCTACTGCATGGAATTCATGGACACTGAAAACGAAACGTATTATTAAAACAGGTAATCCTCAAGATATTCTTGAAACAATTGATATCGCCTATGCATTCGCTAAAGATCATCCTGAATGGGAATTCATGTTTAAGAGTTTTCATGCTCTTACGTGCGCTATAGGTAAAAGATTTGCCTTTGAACGTTATACATGGGAAGATGATCCTGATGGAACTGAATGGAGAAATAGAATCAATGAAGATGCTTATCTGAATCTGAATCCTCAGGAAATTAGGCATGCTGAGGTTAATAAAACACGTACTGTTGTTCAAAAAAGCATTCATGTTCATTCCCTTGATTCTAATAAAGTTAACGTAAAGACTCAAGATTCTTATAACAGAGCTTACGTCGGATATAAATTAGTTGATGTCGAATCGATGAGTCTTTCTGATCTAATCACTTTATTAGTATTCCTTGAAGGCGATCATTGGAATGTAACGAATAAGTACGTAGGAGATGTGTCGTGTCTGGCTGGTATAACGAGCACACTACCCTCACGTAAAAAAGTTTTAACTATACTCATGAAGTGTAGAACCGTTGATAGACGAAATGAATGGTATTTGGCAAAATTGCGGAAACAATGGGACGAGTCAGTTTTGTTAATCTACTCGCCAGAGCTTCTGGCAGCTGACAACACCTAAATTTAGCACCTGATTACAAGATGCTGCGTGGAGAGTCCGCAATAGAACATCGAAACTTGAATTTTCGTTTCTTTGTGTTCTAATGGATACCATCTTCAATTCGACTAACATATTTTCCCATGCGACGTTGTCTCACCTTCCTATTGTTTTTCGTTGGTTCCACGCACCTTGTTGCCGAACCCGCCCGTATTTCCGTTGCCGATTTCGGTGCTGAGCCGAACAGCAAAAAAAATTGTGCTGCCGCCGTTGCCAGGGCTCTCGAAGCCTGCAAAACAAACGAGTCCTCCATTCTCGTTTTCCCGAAAGGACGCTACGACTTCTACGCCCCAGAGGGGGGAAGACGAATCGTTGGATTGCCGATTGCTGGTCAGAAAAACCTCACCATCGACGCTAACGGCAGCGAACTCATCTTTCACGGCATCATGGGGGTCGGGACATTAACCGGTTCGCAAAACATCACGCTTCGCAATTTCTCCGTCGATTGGGACAAACCTGTGATCGCCCAAGGAACGATCCTCGATACGACGGACGATCATATCGACATCAAATTTGACAAATCGGAACACCCATTTGAAATCGTGGACGGCAAGATTTTCTTCCTCGGCGAAGGCTGGCGGCGGCAAGTCGACGGCTATACGCTCCTCTTCGACAAAACGACCAAAGAACTCGTCCATAACACACGGGATTTTTCCATCGGATTCAACGAATTGTTCAACACGAAGTCGGAAGAAATTGCCGATGGTGTCGTTCGGTTTTACGGCAGACCGAGATACAAGGCGGAGCCGGGAACGATCATTGCTCTTTGGATCGGGCGGTACATCGTTGTCGCTTTCGACATCACCAATTGCAAGGACATCGTGATGGAAGACATCAACGTGTATCACGGATTGAGTCACGGTGTTGCCGCTTTTCGGACAGAGAATATCACCCTGCGCAACGTCAATCTTCTGGCGAATGAGAAGAAAAACCGCGTTTTCAGTATGATCGCCGACGGATTCCACATCAATACCTGCAAAGGATTGCTCAAAATCGAAAACTGCGAACTCACCGGCATGGGAGATGACTTCCTGAACCTGCACGGAATGAATGTGATGGTGCAAAAACGGGTTGACGATTACACGGTCGAAGTCGGTGTTACCGGCAAGACCGGTGCATCCTACGTTCTTGGTGTCGGCGATGACGTTTGGTTCCTCGATGGTCAAACGGTTCAGCGAGGCGAGACCGGTACGATCAAAGAAATCAAGGAAATCCGCGAAGGGAACCGAGCCGTTGCCAAGCATATTGTCTTTACACAAAAGGTACCGGCATCGCTCAAAGAAAAGGATGCGCTCGAAAACAAAACGTGGAATGCCGAATTGGAAATTCGCAACTGCAAAATACTGAGAAAGAACCGCGCTCGGGGAGTACTGATTTCAACGCCGCTACGCGCAGTTGTTGAAAACAATTATTTTCGGACTGCCGGTGCCGCCGTGCTTGTCGAGGGGGACGTAAATTATTGGTACGAATCGGGTGCAACAATCGATTTGGTCATCCGAAACAATGTTTTCGAGGATTGTTTCAGTTCGGGCTTTGCTGGCGATTGGGGACACGCCGTGATAACGATACATCCGTCGTTCCAACCACAGAGTGAAACGGACGAGGCGTATCACCGGAACATTCGCATTGAAAACAACACGTTCAAGTCGTTCGACTATCCGATTCTCTTTGCCCGGTCGGTTCGGGAATTGACGTTCACCGGCAACACATTGAGCCGGACGACGACTTATCCGCCGTTTGCTCAGAACAAAACGACGTTTGTGCTCGACGGTTGCCGTGAGGTTCGGATCGAAGGAAACACCATCGGCAACGATGTCCTCGGCAAAAATGTCCGAACGGAACACATGAAACCGGAGGATTTGCGGGTGAGTCCCGATATTTCGTGGGGGCGTTGAGATAAACCTCACTCCCGTAGCGGGAATGATTGTATTTTGCAGTTCGTCTGCATAATCTTTCATTGGTCTGTGATCATCTCAGCATGCTGTGATTTTCGGTTTCTGTACGCCGAAAGAAATTATGGAAACGCCCAAATATAAAATGTTTAAGAATAGAGAAAATTTCGTTTAACTATCATATACCGCCTAACCTGACCTGATGCCAAAGGCAATCCAATACGTCAACAATGTTCCGCGATACGCATACGAACAGTTCTGCGTATGGTACAGTCAAACGTCTATCCAGCAGCGTTCGGCAGCGGAACGGAGTACAGAATCTATCAGACGGTCAACGGCAATCCCTTGAAGCAAGTCCGGTACTGTCTGCTGATTCTCCACAACGGCATGTAGGAAGTTCGAGAGACTCGCTACATGCGCCCGCATCCAACCGATGGTCGATTTCGGTGAAGGAAAATCGTTGTCCGGCAATTCGTAACGACCGCCGCAAGGAATTTGCTTCCAACCGGAATTGCCGCCAAGCGGTTGATCCGCCGTGCTTGCGCCAAAAAATTCCAGATAGTGCGGTTGCATCAGTCGAAATCGGAGAGCTCCCTGTTCACCATGAATTTCGAGAACCATTTCATCCTCGTTGCCCGTTGCGAGTTTCGTCGCTTCAATCACGCCGGAAGCACCTGACTTCATACGAACGAACATCGACACGGCATCCTCTGATTCGACGTTTCGCCGTTCACCTGCCGGGGTAGACCGTTGTGAAAATGCCAATGTCGTCTCGGCGAGCAACGAATCGAATGAACCGAGAAGATGGAATGTCAAATCAAGCAGATGCGAACCGAGGTCTCTTGTTGCACCACCAGATTTTGAATGCTTCCATTTGAAAGGAGCCATTGCCGAGGCATTACTCGAATGAAAAAATCCCAATCGGAATTGTAGAATCCGCCCAAGTGTTCCTGCATCAAGCAGTTTTTTGGCTCGAATCAATGCCGGAAAGAACCGGAGATGGAACGTCATCTGATTCGTCTCCGCGTAGTGCGACTCTTTCAGTATTTCAGAAATACGTTCCGCTTCTTCAAGCGAGGCAGTCAGAGGTTTATCGCAGTAAATCTTTTTTCGATGCCGAATGGCGGAGAGTAACGGTTCCACATGTAAATCGTTCGGCGTACAGATATGAACAATATCAACGTCTGGATTCTCCGTGATTTCCCGGTAGTCGGTCGTTGCAACCTCTGCACCACAAATTGCCTTGGCTCGCTCGGCAGTTTCTTTTCGTGATGTTGCGACGTGAGTTATTCGGAATGTCGCTCCCATCGGTTCAGTATAAAACGGCATTGCGGAATAAGAGTAGGCGTGAACCTTACCGATCATCCCGAAACCGAGGATGCCGACGCGGTAAGTTTTATTGCCCTGTACTGCATTATGACTCACGGTATGCTCCTATCAAGTAACCTGTTTTCCAATGCCCCATTTTATCGCTACTCTGTGAAAGGGAAAGTACCTGTCGATTCGGACAAAGACGACCATCTTGCACATGTCTGCAAAAGGGAGCAGGTTGGAAAACCAGCGGTCAACCGGCATTCGCCCCCAAAGCCCCACTGTGCCAAAATGTCGGCTTCTTTGCCGATTAGGGTACAAAGCCCCACCGCTCCTGCAATCGCCACACAGAAGCCCCGTGTGTGCGAAAGTCCGCCAGACACTACGAAAAACGGAACAGAAAGCACCTTCCTATTTCAAATCGGGAGGTGTTTCCCACATCGCCGGGGCGTTCTGGGAACTGCTCCTCCTGGAATTCAACAATATCTGTGCATTTTATGAAATCACGGTGGTCTCATCACTTCAGCAACCGATTCCTGCACGTCGAAAGAAATTATAGAAATGCCACATATCACTAGTTTCCATTCATAAGTCGAACAGTAGCAACTGTTTAGGATTATGGCTTGCATAGGAAGTGTAATTTTCTCCCGCAAACAGTGTGAAAACCGGGGTTTTCTCAAAAACCGTTACACTCAAAATCTGTAGAATTTCGTAATAACTCTGGGAAAGGGCAAACTTCGCCTTTAAGAGTGAAATCAGGGCATACACTCCTACCGCGATCCAAAGTTGAGACTTCACCGCGTTCTCACTTTGACCAAAAAATCGTTTCACTCGCAGGTGTTGTTTAATCCACTTGAAGAACAATTCCACATGCCATCGGTTCTTATACAATAATGCAACCGTCTCTGCTGGAACAAGCATATTGTTTGTTAAAAACGTCAACGACTTGCCTGTCTCCTTGTCGATATAGCGAACGCGGCGAATCATGTCAGGATAATCTTTCGCGGCATTCGTGCCCGTCAACCTTACTCGTTGATCGCAGAGTACGCCTGTACTTTTATCCACTGGACTTGAATAAACTCGTTCGTACTGTGTATTCTTTTTACTTCTCGTTACAAAGAATGCTCCACACTGATGAATACGATACAAACGTTCAAAATCAAGATAGCCTCGATCCATGGCATACCAAGCAGTCGAATCCAAGGTGGTGAAAGTGGACGGAGAATGGGAAGAACACGACACAAAGACGGTCAAAGTGAAGCATACAGTTACCGTAACCGAAACCTTCATCCTTGAAATAGGTGAAGATGGCAAACTTGATGTCGTTGAAGCCATAGGGGAAACAGTTGACCGTTGGAAAAACGGATGTGACTGGGAAGAAGAAGACGATTATGACATCGACGAGGATGCGATTCAGGCTGAACTCATTGACGGTGACAGCAAAGTAAAGGTGGATTTCCTCGGTTTGAACCCCAGTATGAAATATAACATCGCCGTCTCGGCGTTTGAAGGGTACGGAGAAGGTTGTTGGTGGTGGGAAGATGAGGTTTCAAAAGTACCTGCCGCGACGATTTCCATCACAACCACCGCCTACCCGCCCATTAAGGGACTCAAGGTAGAGCAGAATCCCGAAAGCAGGTCGGATAGCATCTTGGTAAGTTGGAACCAGTCGGCGAGCCCGGAAACCACTGGCTACATCGTTTCGGTATTTCTCCCCCAAACGAAGTACAAGGAAGATGGTGAGTGGTGCTATGAGGAAGGAGAAGGCGAGGGGGATTTCTATGTTCTCGAATTGGACGAGGACGGCAATTTAGTCGATGAAGGGGGCGATCTTGTGATCGTAAACCTCAATGCCGGTACGGACAAACCACCTGTATGGCAGGTTACTATCGAGGACTTGGATGAGAACACGGCGTACATAGTCCATGTCTATGCTGTCGTGGAAAATGAAGCGGCAAGAGAACGTTTATGCGGT
>Ga0082212_10003089_pt1 | contig 23772 bp, 24 predicted proteins | sample TergutNt197P3_FD_71548 | JGI IMG/M metagenome (GOLD analysis project Ga0082212, IMG submission 71548) | Neocapritermes taracua P3 segment gut microbial communities from Petit-Saut dam, French Guiana - Nt197 P3 | ecosystem: Host-associated > Arthropoda: Insects > Digestive system > Gut ... | reverse complement strand
AAATAATACTAGACTTGGCATTTAAAAACCGAAAAACCCTCCGATATCGAGAATTCTATAACGTAAATTAGGGATTCGTAGCACCATTGTGCAAGTAAGGATTTAAAAAAAAACACTAATGCCTCCATAAAGGCGGTTTTAAACATCCAATTCTTGCATTGCCGTCCCGGCAAACAAAAAAAAGCTAGGCAAAACAATATATTGCCCTAATTAATCATTACATTAGATTCTAGAAACACAAGGAAATCGAATTTCACAAAAAAAAAAAACAACAGCTGCTTTCATGAATTTGAGCATGCCATAATCGGAGAAGCATGCATTACAGCCACTAATATGCATGCTAAGATAAGCTGGATTGTAAAAAGCCAGCTTATAGGCTGGTCTAGGCAGACAACAACAAATCATACTGGCAGTGCAAAGACACAAAATCCAAGCCTTTTGCCTATGATATTTATCAAGCGCAAAGGCTGTTTGCATGCTTTTAATTCCGCATGCTGTTGTTTATTACAATTAAACCATGCCTATAGTAATCGATCATGGCTGGCAAATAACTGCTGATGAATATGCCCCATTAAATGTAAAAACAAATGGGGCATTACACACTTGCTTGGGTGCCAAGGGCAAACAACCGTTGCCATATAATTTGCCGCCAAGAAAAAAGCCGAGACCAAGGGTGCGCCTAACATCGGCATGATAGGCGCCAGGCAATCAGGTGGTGTTTATGCACCAAACACGTCATGCATGTTGATGACGCATCCGTCGAGTATAGCGACAGGAACGTGGTCAGATGTGTTATACATCCCGGAGACGAACATGTTGATCTCCTTGTTGTAGATAAACACTTGGAGCAACTGTGCATCAGGATCGACAATCCAATACTCTTTCACGCCAAACTCAAGGTACTTCTGGTACTTGACCAAGCGGTCAGTGCGTTGTGTGAACTGCGAGCTTACTTCGACAACCAAATCGGGAGCTCCGTTGCAGCCCTTGTCGTCAATTTTAGTCAAATCACAAATGACAGTCAAATCAGGCTTTAGAAGGCTTTCGCTCTTTTTGTCTTGGCTCAACAGGTAAACCTCAAAAGGCGATCCAAAAACATAGGCAGGCTTGCCATAAAGAAAGTTGGCAATTTGCCTGTTGAGTTCGCTGCACATCCGTTGGTGGTTGGGTGATGGAGCGCTTTCGATCTCATATGCCACACCATCAATTATTTCGTATCCGTTCAAACCTTTCTCATACATTAGTTGCCCCTTTTTCGAAACCTGAAAATACTTTTTTCAGAATTCGTCTAGTTACAAATATTTAATAATTAATGCATTTTAACACAATTAACCATCTTGCGTCAATAATAAACCATCTTTTTTATCCCACATTCATATGTATGGGCAATTGGTATTAATCACATTAATTCATCTGTTATAATGAAAAGACATAATAATTTAAGATGAATCAAACAATTATTATGGCAGTTTTAAAAATGATACAAGTGTTTCATCGCAAAAAATCTTATGGCTGCTAAAAAAAATATTTAAAATAATAATTCCAACGGCTATTTATTAACTAAAACATGCAATAGCAGAGATTATTGCCCTTTTCATCACATGAATAGAGCGTTCTTATAACATCATTGCAATAATAGTGTATAATAAGACAAACTCTGCAGAAGCCTTCAATGAGGCCATAACAACCGGCTATAATACACGCCTATATTATTTGCCTTGTCTGGCGCAGCATTCGAATTGCTCTGGCAAATCATTGGGCAATAGCCATAATAGCTATATTGCCTATAACAAGGCTTGGATCGAAATAGCCATTATGTCGAATCGAGGTTTGTGTCAGTAGAAGCCAGCAGAAGGCTACATAGATGTCTAGCATTTTACAGCAGTCTTCCAAGGCGCAACTTCTAAATCCATATGACATCATATTTTAGCCTAAAAGCATACATAAAAAACAACCCAAACCTCAATATGTGTTTGAGCAGACAAGCTCAAACGCCTGTCTGGCGGCGAGCCTATATTCACCAGTCAAACAAATGGGAGTTTCGATATCTTGATGCCAAATGGCTCGAAGCTACCCGGAGAGACAGGCCAGCAACCTGCCACTTAGCAAGCGGCGGCTTGTGTTGAAATCTAGATGCAAGCCCTTGTCGGCTAGCTTAGCGCTTAGGGCGCTGCATTGCCCAAGAATATATGGGTGTCTGCGGATGCCTGCCAGTCTACAGCTCTGCGGTTTTTTGTTAAGCCTTGACGGGCAAACCATCCAAAATCTTGGGGCAACATTGGCGAAATGGATTTGACTCTGGTAGTTGGGGGGCTTAATGCATTATACAGCTGCAGGCGGAGGGCAACGCCTTCGCCAAAGCTCGGAAAAGGAGAGCGCGACTCCTCCCGCTCCTCCCGCCACCTAGCGAGCTTGAGGAGGGGGCATCCTCGCGCAGGATTAGATGAAATCAGTGTCATTTAGAAGCTTAACAATACTTACTGAAAGGCAGGTGTGCCGCATCCCTCCCAATGCCTCCAGCTTGGGCTGCACTGTGGCAATGTGATGAGACGATCTCTTGCTTTAATATTAGCGGCATTTTTATTTGTAGCATCATTGGCAGGCTGCCAGAACGAGCCTGCAACGCCTGCAAGGGGCGAGACACAAGGCCAGACTTACCACAGCAGATACTTGAATATAACCTTCACACTTCCTGATGGTTGGAGTTTTTATACCGACTCCCAACTTGAACAGCAATCTGGAATGGCGATAGGTTTGCTTGTCGATCCGGGAACCGAGTTCTCTAAAGGTTTGATGGATCATGGCGCCTTTTACGATATGTATGCGCACAATGAACCGACTGCTTCAAGCGTTGGTTTGCTCTATCAGTTTGTTGGCGAGGCCAATGGGGAAGATATTGGCACAGAAGATTTTCTGCGCCATTTGATGTCTGGTTTGCCAGATTTCGAATTCACCTTCTCTGACCAATTCAGCAGATCAATTGGGGGGAAATCTTATACAGGCATGCATAGCCAGATAAACTTCGGATCTGCCACAGTTTACTATGATTACTATGTCATCAAGATTGGCGGCTATTTTGTTGCTATTGTGATAACCAGCAACAACCAAGATCCAGAAAGCATCTTCGAACATTTTAATTGACTGCAATTGCAGAACCAGAAAAAGAAATCTTCAATGCACAAACCATCAGTTGTCTAAATATCAAGAATAACATTGCAATTTGGTGTGGGATTATGAAAAAAGAAACGACACGCCGCATTAATGGTATTATGAGTTTGCATAAAAAAAATGCCTGGCAGGCGGACCTCATGAAGAATAAACCACTAAACGAGCGGGTTGCAAAGTTCCTTGAAGGATTAGCCGCCAATGAAGACATCGGGCTAAAGAAGGCGATGGTAACAGCGATGGTTTTGCCAGCATATTTGTTGAAATGAAATATAGGCGCGGACTGCTTTTTTCTTTTTTTTAGTTCCAACAAACGTGTTTGCCTCTAGGTCCCCAGGATTGTTAACAGAGCTGCTGAGGATGTTCAGTATCTCCTCCAAAGAACTGAAATGAATGACAGTACAAGCATTTGGCAAAATGTGCCCAAGCGGCTTTCGCAAACCTTCCACAGCCTCCGGCAATTGTCAGCCCATCCGTATAGTCTTTCAACAACCTATCTTTTGGGAAGGGCTATGGACATATGGGCCTCGTTGCGTCTGGCAACTTCGACTTTTGCGTCAACCAGCCCTTTTATTGCTTTTGCAAAGTCTCTCCAGTATAAGCGCTGCCGGCTAAAACAGTTTCAACGTTTCGTATTTGCCGGCATTAATTGCAGCCAGCCCTATTGCCCCATCCCTGTCTGCAAAACAGCTGCCGTGGTATGTATGCCATGGGCAGCCCTAAAATGCCAGTCCCCGAGTGCACTTCTGCCCCTGATATTTATTTTCCCCGCATCATAGCCTTACCAGCTTGCTGTGAATGCAAGGCCATATGCATATGGCTTTTATGATATTTTTTGCGAAATCCTATATGTTTTACGCGAAGGGCGCAGATGGAGGGCATTGCCCCGCGGTTTTCCAAAATAGGAGGTTGTTTGCTGCAATTATCGAAAATGGGGTAAAAAAAAACTACACAGGACACGATGAGCGCAGCGCTTTTGAGGAAGCTTTAGAAGAGCCAGCTATGCCAGAGCGGACCATAAACGGGAGAAGGCCTGGCTCGTTGATGCTGGCCATCGACTCAAAAAGCATTAAAAACTGTTGTTATGGTGGTTGACACTAAAATGGCTTGATTGGCCTCTAGTTATGTCGCTTGGATATTTTTTTCTCATATAAAGGTAAATAGCCTTTTTATTGTTATTGTACCATTTATCGACATTAATAGACATATTAAACTGCCTCTTAGCATCTCTACGTATTTTTCACATAAAATGCAATAGTGTATAATGAATTTTATATACCATATCGAAATTGGTTTCATTTTTTATTACTATCAATTTATACATAACGACATATCATACTATAGTTCTTGAAAAACAAATGAAACAGTTATCGCTAAAGAAAAGGATTTCCACGCTTAAATGGCTAGAAGCCGTACTTTAAAATTATTTATTAGCTAAACGATTGCTATAAGGCATGAGGTCTTGATAGCTAAAGCGCCGATTAGCGCCTCTGCCGACAATTCAAATGAAGCGGTCAAAAATCCAATCACACTATTGGATTTTTCGCAACTGGCAAGATCACTGCGAGGGGAAGCAAAAAACATGCGTCTGGTTTTATTCACCCGGCAAGATTAACTCCAACAAAACCAAGCCCGCACTTGACAGACGCGCCATTGCGATATAATTCTCATGCTCTAAACCCTTTTGCCCTTCGCTTAGTGGCTGATGCCTGGAGCCTGGCATCAGCAGCTGCACCATGCGCCGTTCTTGCTCACAGGCTTTTGACAAGAGCCTCAATGAGCAGGCAAAAGCCATTAAAGCGGCCTTGCCCATGGCTGGTTGTAATTGAATAGCCCGCAGGTGGGGGGCATTTGCAGTGGGGGCACGCGCACGTAAATAATTGTCTTGGACTGGAAAAAGTTCATGCGTCTCCAGACCTTTATGTCCGCATTTTCCGTTTTGCAGATTTTCAGGCATTGGGGGCAAATGGATGTCACGCCTTCATAAGTCGACGTTGCGCCCCAGCTCGTTGTCGGACAGGTCCAAATGCGCTGATTTTAGATACAGCGATTCATCCATGTCAAGGGCGGCAGTGATCAGCATGATGCTTTCGTCTATTGTATTCCTTCAGAATTGGGCTTATTGTTAATTCTTTGTGGAATGGAATACATTATCGATATGCACTTGCATGTGACGTTCTCAAAACTTAAAAATATCTTGAAAAGGTCTTTTCTATTATTTCGACGAAGACTTGGAGGCAAAAAAACAGCCGCTGGTTTGCCGCTGTTTTTTGCCGATTCCATGTTATTTAGCTACAATATTATATATCTTGGATCCTATATAAATCTCATTTGTGACGGTTTTTCCCTCAAGCGCCCGGATGACCGCCTCGCTTTCCCAGACAGCCAGTTTCACTTCCTCATCGGTTGCATCTTTTGCAACAATGACCTTGTCCCTCAATTTGCCGTTTATTTGAACCGGGATCTCAATGTCGTCGCCCAATGTCTTGTCCGGGTCATATTGCGGCCATGCGCTCTCACATGCATATCCTTTGAATCCTTGGTCCATCCACAACTCTTCTGCCAAATGGGGCGCAAATGGAGAGAGCAAGGCAAGGAAGGTTTTGTAATCATGTTGTGTCAATGACTTTGCTTCGTAAATGTCATTCAACAGCTTCATTAAAGTGGCTATGGCTGTGTTGAATTTCAACACCTCGCAGTCATCGCCGACTTTTTTGATTGTGTTGTGGAAATTCGCCTCAAGCTTTTTCGAGTAGCCATTGCCCGCCACAACTAGCTCGCTGGCAGCCCACACCCTGTCAAGGAAGCGCTTTGCCCCCCTGACTCCATCTTCGCTCCAAATGGCAGTCTTTTCGAAATCGCCCATAAACATTACATATGTCCTCAATGTGTCTGTGCCGTAGGCTTTTACGACATCATCAGGGTTGATGACATTGCCACGAGATTTAGACATCTTTTGGTTGTCAGGCCCAAGTATCATTCCGTGTGATGTCCTTTTGTCATAAGGCTCTGGAGTCGGCACAACACCTATATCAAAGAGGAACTTGTGCCAGAACCGGGAATAGAGCAAATGCAAGGTAGTATGCTCCATGCCGCCGTTATACCAGTCTACATTCATCCAGTAATCGAGCGCTTTGGGGCTGGCAGGGGATTCATTGTTCGAAGGGTCGGTGTAGCGCAAGAAATACCAGCTGGACCCTGCCCATTGGGGCATTGTATCGGTCTCCCGCAAAGCAGGATGCCCGCATTTGGGGCATGTTGTGTTAAACCACTCCGGCAAGTTGTGCAGTGGCGACTCGCCATCCTCTCCAGGCTGGAAGCTGGACAGCTCAGGCAAGAGCAAGGGGAGCTCAGCTTCTGGTATTGGAACCCATCCACATGCCTCGCACCAAACCAAAGGGATTGGCTCCCCCCAATATCTTTGTCTTGAGAAAACCCAGTCTCTAAGCCTGTAATTTACCTTGGCTTGCCCAATCCCTTTATCCTCTAAGTGGGCTGTCATTTTGGCTTTGGCTTCGTCCACGCTCAACCCGTTGATCAATGGCGAATTCACAATTACGCCTTTTTCTGTGTCTGTAAATGCGGACTCTTCCAAGTTGCCGCCGCTTACAACTTCAATTATTGGCAGATTGAAGGCTTTTGCAAACTCATAATCCCTGTCGTCATGGCCTGGTACAGCCATAATAGCCCCAGTGCCATATGACATCAATACATAATCCGAGATAAAAATAGGGATGGTCTCGTGGGACACAGGATTAATTGCATCAAACCCTTCCAAGCGCACCCCGGTTTTTCCGTCTGATACTTCGCTGCGCTCAAAATCAGACTTTTTTGAAGCTTCTAGCTGGTATGCCTCGACCTGGCTTGCATTTGATATCTGCCCAATATATTTCTCGATCAACGGATGCTCAGGGGACAGCACCATATATGAAGCGCCATAAAGCGTGTCGGGCCTTGTTGTGAACACATCGATTGAATCCTGGCCATTTGCCAACGAAAAGCTGACTTGGGCTCCAGTGCTTTTTCCGATCCAGTTCAACTGGCTGGCTTTCACACGCTCTGGGTAATTCACCATATCCAAGTCAGTTATCAAACGCTCGGCATACTCGGTAATCTTGAGCATCCATTGGTTCTTTGTCCGCCTGACCACTTTGCCTCCACAGCGCTCACAGACACCTCCAACAACCTCTTCGTTTGCCAACCCGACTTTGCATGAGGTGCAGAAATTAATCGGCGTCTCCTTTTTATATGCCAATCCAGCCTCAAACAATTTCAAGAATATCCATTGTGTCCATTTATAATAGTTGGGGTCAGTTGTGTCGATTTCCCTTCCCCAATCAAATGAGTAACCCATCATAGAGAGCTGCTTTTTAAAATTGGCGATGTTGGTCCTTGTCACATCTTTGGGATGTATGCCAGTTTGGATGGCGTAGTTCTCTGTCGGCAAGCCAAACGCGTCCCATCCCATTGGGAAAAGCACATTGTAGCCTTCCATTCTGCGTTTTCTGGCAATGACATCCAGCGCAGTGTATGGCCTTAGATGGCCAACGTGCAAACCTTGCCCGCTAGGATAGGGAAACTCCACCAAAGCGTAGTACTTAGGCCCGGAGCTGTCTTGGCGGGCAGCGTACAGGGCTTCCATTCCCCATTTTTCTTGCCATTTTTTCTCAATCTCGCTGAAATTGTATCGTCTCACCTCTTAACTTGGCATTAAAAACATCGCTCCAACTTGCCCAATTTCGCATATCTGCTGTTGTTAGATGCAGCAATCCACAACCTGTGTCTAATTCCAGTTTGTGGATATTTGCAATTGCCAGGTGTTGCAAATCCGGTTGCCGCATTCTAGCCCCAAACAAGCCCAGAGCGCATTTAACGCTTTTGGGCAACCGCGACCAATCCCTCCATTTGCCTATAGTTTAGGATTGTCCGGCTTGATGGGCGCATCCAGCGTTTTGCTGTCCAGCCCTTTGGTTTGGGATAGCTCTTGGAATATCTCTTTTCCCGGCCATTCCGATCACACTAAAATCCTCTGCTTGCAACAAGCCTGGATTTGCGGCGAAGTTTTGGGACACTAATGCCGCCAATCCTCTTATAAAGTGGGAAGTATTGCTTAACTGTGTTTTTAACGCTCTCTCCTTCTCGCTAAATTCCTGTATTTAGTGATATTGTGTTCTCCACGCCTATGCTCTTTCTCTAATATCCAGGCCCGTGCTTCATGGAGCCGCATTGGCATAATCCACTCGTTTGCCAGCTTTGCACAGGTTTTTAAAATCATTACTCGGTCCATAACCAGTACTTTTGGGGCAAAAAGCTGTATAGCGCTCCACCTTCCAAGGCAAGCCTTCTTTCAATATAAAAAAAACGCTTTACGCAAAGGCAAGCTCTAAAGGCAATTTTATCTATTAGCTCTTTTTTTGTCAATGATTAATTGTCCAAAGTCGATATTTTGGGTTGCAAGCTCATAAATATAGATATATGCGCCCATATAGGCGCCATTTGATAAAGGAAATGGGTGTGCCTGAATGATTCACATAATCCGACACAATGAAGACACTACAGCGCTGTCAAAACTATACTCTGTAGAAGAGCAGGATATTTTGAAAGCTAACCCGTTTGAACCAGTAGAAAACCTGGCAATTTGGCTGCCGACCTCCTGCCAATACCTCTTTTTGAAAGAGCCTTCATCTCTTTTGAAAATTGCGAGAAACATGTCCTTGCCTATTGACGAGATGCAAAAGCTCAATGGGGACATAGATATCGAGCTGCCCAGAAACACCAAAATCGCCTTGCCCTCCCAGCAATCCTCAGCCTTTGCCATTTTCGCAACTACAAGTGCCCAAGGCGCCCTAATGGCTCCCCACATGCCTTCTGCAGTCAAAGGGATCTTTATAGACGAGTTTTCCTTTGAAGAATCAGGTTTGCGCACAGAATACGACCCAGGCGGCATCAACGCCTGTTTGTCTAATAATATCCAAGCATGCTTTGTCGCAAAAGACCTCAACCGCTACTTGGACAGAAACATATACGAGCAATTGCTCCACGACTTGCTTTACAAAGAATACACTGCCGCCTTGCTTTTTGTCGAGCCAGGGGATGTCGCCGCATTCCACGCGTTAAAAGAGAGCTTGAATAATTATGGCCTCAACCTTTACGTCGCAGGGGATTTTTCCACCCTGAATTCTATAGGGGGCGACGAGAGGGCCAAAGGCTTTTTCCTGCGGCAGTCTTCAGGCGCATTTGACTTTGAGACTTTCACAGAATCAATTTCTGCTTTGGCGAACAAGGCAGGCCATGAGAGGATGGGTTACCACTGCGAGCTAAGCGCTGTGCAGATCATACGGCACACCGGGCAATGGCAGCCAATTAGCACAAGCCAGCTAGCCCAGATCCTTGGCTCGGCTGAAAATCCGAATATCCGTTTCGATTCTGAAAGCCAATTGTGCCATACAGCCCGGTCATCATCATATGGTCCAATTGACGTTTTATTCGAGGATTTCAGGTCGCTTTATGCTAAACTGGCGTATATGCGCGACATCGATGTTCCGCTGCTGCTTTGTGACGAGTCTTCTATGAAAGCGAGCATCATCGATAAAATGTCAAGGCTTCGAAATCTGCAAGGGCAATAGTGCGCCAGTTGTCGCAAAATGGTATCAGCGCACAAACCCGGATTAAGGTTTTCCGGGCTTGTTTTATTGTTTTAGCATGCAGGATTGCAAACTTGCCGCCAACCGCTATACTTGTGCTTAGAGGTTTATAATGAGTATCAAGCATATCTTTCTCGCTTCTGACTCCCATGGCGATGTGGGGGGGATGGTCAGGGCATTTGGAAAAGCTTTGGAGCTTTTTGATGATATCAGTGTTATTATGCATGCAGGCGACTTTGCATCAGACTCACAAGTGTTGGCTGCCCACAACCTGCCTATATATGCCGTCAAGGGCAACTGTGATTCGCCTGCTTCCACATATGCGCTTATGGAGCTAGTCGACATAGGTGGCCAGAAAATCCTGCTTGTCCATGGCCACAAGCAGGGCGCCAAGGAAGGCAAAAAAGAGCTGGGCGCGTTGGCGCTTGAGGTTGGCGCATGCGCCTGTGTATTTGGGCATACCCATAAGGCTTTTATCGGAAATGTTGGCGGGTCGCTGTTAATCAACCCAGGGTCGATAAACGACCCAAAGACCCCGGGAATGGGGACAAGCTTCGGCATTGTCGCTATTAAGGATGGAATGGATATCGTTGGTTGCGAGATTTTAGAATTTTGATTGCATTTTTATGAATTATCATGTATAATTATGCGTATTATTTTTAGCACTATCAATCTATTAGGAGTTTTATTATGACATTACCAAACTTAAAGGGAAAAAGTTTTCTATCTTTGCTTGATTTCACTGCAGAAGAGCTGTTGTGGCTCATTGAGCTGTCAGCTGATTTAAAAGCAATGAAAAAAAGAGGAATCACACAAGACCTATTAAAAGGCAAGCACATCGCCTTGCTCTTTGAAAAGACATCCACCCGCACACGGTGCGCTTTTGAAACAGCTGTTTATGATGAAGGCGGGCATGTGACATTCCTGGATCCCATAAGCAGCCAAATGGGAAAAAAGGAGTCGATTGAAGACACTGCAAAGGTGCTCGCAAGATACTACGACGGCATAGAGTACAGGGGCTACAGCCAGAAGACTTTGGAGGTATTGAGAGATGCCGGAGGCGTGCCAGTATTTAATGGGTTAAGCGATGTAGAGCACCCCACCCAAATCCTTGCAGACTTGCTGACAATACAAGAGCATTGCCCCGGCAAGGGCATATCTGACTTAAAAGTGGTCTTTGTGGGAGATGTCCGAAATAATGTTGCTGCCACTTGGAACTATGCTTCCAAGCTGCTGGGCTTTAAATTTGTCGGCTTTGGACCAAAAGAGCTCTTTGGAGGCACACCAGAAAGCCATGAAAACGCGCTATATACAGAAGACATTAGCTGCATTGAAGGGGCAGACGCCGTTTACACAGATATTTGGGCATCTATGGGTGAAGAGGATATAATCGAAGAACGAGTAAAGCTTTTGGGCAAGTACAAAGTAACCGCTGAAATCATGGCTGCGACAAAAAATGAGAACTGCCTTTTTTTGCATTGCCTGCCGTCTTTTCACAATTTTGAAACTGAATTGGCTAAGGAATGGATTGAAAAAGGCGTTGACATACGAGAAGTTGACGACGACGTTTTCCGCTCCAAAAACTCTGTCGTTTTTGATGAAGCAGAAAACAGGATGCACACAATCAAGGCTATCATGGTTGCGACTGTCTCTGACAAGTTATAGTGTTTACTAGCCATGCCGGCATATAAAACGCCTCCAAAGAAGCCAAGGAAACTTTGGAGGCCGTTTTTATTGTTATAGCCATATTCTTAGGGCATGATATGTTCATCGTTTGCAAATTTCTTGTCTTTGCATAAAACCATTTTGCCGCCCCCAATGGAAATAATTGGCATGTAAATGGCTTGTGGCGGTTTATAAAAACATTATTTAATATTCCATTGGAAAAACGCCCCCAACTATTGGGAGGCGCTTTTTCGCTTAGCGTTCTCGATGGCGCTGCGCAAAGACGGGACAAACAAGACTATGGCTGTCATCAATGCTTCAAATCCCAAGTATGTGATGTTGTAGTAGATTGACCATCCAAACGCCGAGTATCCGATTGGCGCGTATGAGCCGAAGAATATAGCCCCGGACATCATCGAGGCAAAGAATCTGCCTGCCATGCCGAGCAGATATCCCACGGCCAAGCCGTTTTTCATATTCCGGGCTATCGCGCCTGCGCCGACCATCGCAAAAGCGATTGGATAGTCGAGGACTACCTGCATCGGGTAATAGGCGCTGGGCTTGAAAATAAAATCCAGTATCCCATAAATAACGCCTGCCGTTATGCCGTTCTTCGCTCCATATATGTATCCTGCCAAATATAAAAACAGCATCGAAAACAATGTGGCAGACCCCCCTTGTGGCATGGTGATTTTAGGAAGCATATTGTTCGAGACAAAGGCGCAAGCAACCATTGCCGAACATGTCGCCATGGCAGTGGTTCTTTGGGATTTGGGGATCTTGGAAGGAGAAGCAGCCCATATTGCTGCCAATACTGCGACAAAAACTGCCACGATGACGATTTGGCCGGGAAGAGAGATAAGAAAACCCATAAAAAAAAACCTCCATTTTCTAACGGAGGGCAAGCCAAAGCTTCCCTACGTCGGCATTATCCGAATCAGGTAATAAGGGTAATTCTCAGCTGCCTGTGGCAGCACCCCTAGCTACGGTGATAATTATATCTTTATTGCTGCTGGAAATCAAGATTGCTAAAGCCTTTAGAATTCGTGCGAGTTTTGACAAAAAACTCTTGATTTAGTGCTATAATATCAACATAGGGCATTAATTGAGTAAAAAATGTGGGAAATTGGTTATTAATCTATAAAAAGGGTTTAAGTAATGAATATATTTATTTGTGGAATATGTGGATACGTTTACAATGAGATTGAGGGAGATCCAGCGCATGGCATTGGACCGTTCACTGAATGGGGAGACTTGCCCGAGGATTTTGAGTGTCCTTTGTGTGGCAATGGCAAAAGCTCTTTCGACACAGATTACATTGAGATATAGCCATTTAATGGGGCTAGATAATTTGCTTAGAAAGCTGGACACGAGATTGGAGGCTGCTGAAAAAGTCTCTGGCATATTTAGCCGAATTGTACAGTGAGCAAGCAATACGCTTGCTCACATTTTAAGTCAATAGCAACCGAAAAATACAAAACAGCCGAATAGGCATGCGTTTCACAGACAATGTCAATTCGGAATTCAATAATATGTAAAATTTGGCAAACGTCGTTTTTTGCATTAGGAAATTATAACCTGACCGATCTCGAAGCGGCTCAACAGGCGGAAACTTTACGCAATAGCTTGCTAGCTAAAGGAACAGATTTTTCGATTGAAACTGTATTATCTACCGAACGAAACCTGCTCTTGCTGGAGAAAGCGAAAGCACAGGGCTACGAAGTGCAGTGCATATACATCCCGGCCTGTGATGAAAATATCAATTCCGCCAGTCAGAGCCCGCAAAGCATCTAGTGTTCATGAAAGCTGATTGAAATCATAAAAACCCAGCTGCGCCAAAGGTTCCGAGCAACGCTATGCATAAACAAAAACGGCTTCACAACCAATAATAAATTCACCAGGCATCGGAAATGCACTACGCTGTAGCCTATTGCTTGAAAACATTCAGTTTTTCGTTTGGCAGTTTATAGTCAAAGAATCGGAACAAGCGTGTAAGCGTAAAATCGACAAATTTGTTGCCAGCGGCTATATGCATATACCTACTAGACTGGATAGCCCCAATCCTCTGTTTCGATTGCTCCGCTGTCTGGCCAAAGTCGATTCTTTTGAAACTTCCAGTAATCCCTAACTCTAAAACTAATAGCAGCATATTGAAGTACAAATCATATTCATCCCTCTTGGAATAGTCCATCCCTCCGAAAATAAAGTACAATGTGTCTTCTATGCCCTTTACCAACACAAACGCCAACGGTTCTTGGCCATTAAAAAAACAGTACAAATCCCCTCCGGCTAACTTAAAAAAAGAGCTGTTTAGCGTCTCTAGGGGGTATTTGGACGCATTGAGGACTTTCATGTATAAGCCATGCATTTGCTCTGTGTAGCTGCCGCTATCGATTTTTTTGACTGACAAGCTGCCAGCTTTTTTTCTCGCCAACAATACTCTTCGCCGATAAGAGCTGCGAAGTTTCTGGATATAATCATCCATGTCTGCGAAATCATTCTCGAGGACAAATGAAGGGAGCGTATTTCCGCTCCTGTTATTGCCTGCATGCAAAGGCGCATCATCATTAAGCACCAAGAAGATGCCTTTTCTCTTTTTATAGTCAGCAATTAGCGCGCCAATATCACCAACATATCCTTTTTTTCCTATAGACACAGGCGCTCCGATAATCGTTATCCCCACGTGCAGCTTGGCCCTTTTGGCAAAGGAGAGCAAGTTCAGCTTTATGGGGTACTCGACACAGCAGTACTTCTGGTGGGTTACGGCTCTAAAAGGCATATTGCTGGATACTTTTACGACTTCAAGAAAATCTCTATTTAAGAGAAAGTTGCCTTTTGTGAGCTCGTCCCATTCAATTGGCAATTCATCGTGGATTACTCCCTCAAATGCTTGTCTCATATACTGAGTACTCCCTGCTTTTGTGTTCCAGCAAGAACTTGACAAGGTTTAGTGACCGCTTGTTTCCATCATGGATCCAACTGCTGGCTACTGCCATATTATCTCCACCATGGGTCTTTCGGGCAACGCTTGCGGCTTCCTCCAGCATTGCCAAAACAAGCCCTGTGCCCTCTTGCCCTGGATAGACCCCTATCTCGACAACAATGACTGTGTTTGGTTTTTGGTCCATAAGCTTGTATTTGGCGAATGCCCATGCGTCAGTTTTCTTCTGGGATGCGACCAACTCGTTGTAATCAGCGTACCATAGGACAAAACCTGCAGGCTCTCCGTTTTTCATCGCCACTATAAGATTGCTTGGACCAAGCAATGGGCGCATCGGGCTAAACAGTTCTTTGTCTTCCTCTATTTGGCGGGTGTAGTAGTAGCTGTGGCTGGCAAAGATGTCATTGTTTATTTTCGTGTATATCCTGGTTGTCTCTTCGAATCTGCCTTGGCCAAAAGGGCAATGGACAAAATCAATGCCGCCACGCTGCATGTAGCGCCTGAACCTCGCCATCTTGGCATCAATGCCTTGGATCGTGCCTTCAAAGCTCGAATAGGTATGGCGCTCCATTCCCAAGTTTTTAAAATAGCCATCATAGTAGCCCGGATTATATGCTTGCCCAAAACGCACTGGCTCATCAAAGCCCTTGGCTAGAAAGCCCACCCCGTAATTGCAATGGCCATTTATCCCGACAACAAGCTTGCTGCATCCTAGCTGGGCGCCCTTTTGCTTTGCATAAGACAACAGCGCCTCTACAGCGCTTTGGGCGCCTTCCCTAGCCTCAAACATTGCAAGCATCAGCTGGCTAGGATTGTTCTTGTGGCGGATAAGAACCCCTTGGCACTGGACGGCGCCCCCTTCAGAGGTGCTTGCTTTTTCCTGCCAAGAATTTGCGAAGAAAACGCCTTTGGGGTTGCAAACCATTTTTATGATGTCTGATTTGTTGTCTTTGAAGTTGGCATCGTTTTTATACACTTCCCGGATGAAACCGATATATTCTCTAATTGACCCAATCTGCCTAATTTCCATATCTGCACCTAAATTATGTTTGGGGTAATCCCTTGGTATATCTGGCAACGGTAATACAAATTCACATACAAGTAGAACAGGTATTTTAAAGGTTTTGCCCAAAACTCTTTGCGCAAAACACTCCTTTTTAAAATGCTTTTAATTGTAAACACATCTTTGTACAGCGCCCAGTATGCATCTGTAAGGTCCTGCGGGCTCATTTTTGCAGGCTGGTGCACTGCTTGCGCGCCATTGTAGCTGTATATGTCGCTATTCACTATCCGCCCTGCCTCTGACATTTCCCTAAAAAATACAGTGCCTGGTATCGGGGTAATGATATAGAAACGGGGAACGACAATCTTCTGCTCTGTGACAAAGCCGCTGGTTGCCCTGATGCTCTCCAGCGTGTCCCCGTCTGCCCCGACAACCATTTCTGTTGAGACATCAATGCCTGCCAAAACAACCTTTTTTAGCTGGCTGCTGTAGGCGCTGGCGTTTGCCCATCCTTTTCCCATTTTTGACAGACTCTCTTGGGATATGCTCTCAAGGCCAAAAGAAAGGGCTATGCAGCCGCTTTTAGCAACAAGCTCGAGAAGCTGCGGGTCATCTGCAATGCTAATTGAGCATTGGGACAGCCACTTCATGCCCAGCTTTGAGATCTCCAAGCAAAGAGCTTTCAAATATGGAACGTCTGAGTAGATATTGTCATCAAGCAAAAGGAATTTTTTATATCCCAACTCCTTGATTCTGCGAATATCCCTTATTACCTCATCAATCTCACGTTTCAAGTATTTGCCTTTGTAAAGGCAGTATACTGAACAAAAAGAGCATGTGTTGGGGCATCCCCTCCCGGCTTGGACAGGCAAGAAATCACCGATGTTTTTTTTTGCCAACAGCTCATATTTTGGCAAGGGAATGGAAAAGTCCTCTAAAGGATCCTCATAAAAGGGCTGCAAGCAGCCATTCTTGAAATCTTCCAGCATTTTAGGAAAACTTGCCTCCCCGTCTCCAATCACCACACTATGGCAGTGCTCTTTAGCTTCGTGGGGCATGAGGCTTGCCATATACCCGCCCATCACCACAGTTTTGCCTATAGCCATAAAGCGGTCCGCTATATCAATAGATCGGATTATCGCATGCCCCATCCCGGACAAGGCGATCAAGTCGGCGTTCGTGTCGAAATCCACATCCTCGATCGTCTCCAGGCATACCTCAAATTCCACATCCTCCGGTGCAAGGGAAGCGAGGATCGCGGGTGCTAAGCCGACAAAATATAATTTCTTTTTCTTGACAAGCTTCCTGCCATCGTAATATGGGGTTGGCTGGATGAACAGCACCTTCACAGATTCTTGCCCCTAGCTTTGCGAAGCAAGTAATTGCCCAGGAGGTTTTTATAAAACACTAGATCCATAAAACTGTAGATCCCCTCTTTTTTTGCTATTTGGTACAACTTCATAGTCAAGCGGTAAAACTCCATGTAAAACTCTGCCGCCGAGATCTTTTCAGGCTTGACAACCAAGTGCAAAAAATCCCAGTCTTCAACATTTTCGGTCACCAGCTTGTCTTTATACTCCTCGTAAAGGGCAGTGCCTGGGATTGGGGTGAAGATTGAAACCGTCACGTATTTGAGCTTGTTTGCGACAATCCATTCGTACATATGCCTGAAATGCTCTTTTGTGGCGTTAATTGGGCAAATCATCAAGGCGATGCACTCTGCCCCGCTGTTGTTTATGGCCTCAATGCATTTTTGGTTGATGTCCACACTAGTGCCTTTGTTGAAACTGGCAAGATCCGCATCTGTGGCAGCCTCCAACCCTACTAAAAAATACTTGAACCCGATTTGGGCAAGCTCTTCGATGACATCAGGGTTAGCTGCGACAAAATCTGCCCGGCTGTAGCACACAAAAGTCTTGTTTATGTTGTTTTCCCTGACCAGTCGCACAAACTCCAAAACCCTATGTTTGTCCACTGTAAAATCGTCATCTACAATTTGGACATTTTGGGCACCAAGCCCTTTGAGCTCTTCTATCACCAAATCCAAGCTCCTTGGGGCGTACTTGCCGCCCCCCAGGAGTGTGCAGTAGCAGAAATTGCAATTGAAAGGGCATGAAAACGCTGTTTTAACGGTTGCGACACCCTCAAGGTCAAGATACCTGTACTCACTCTTGTGCCCATAGAAGAATGCCCGGTCAGGTATTGGCAGCGAGTCTATAGATATGGGCAATAGAGGGTTTTCAACAAATACCCCGTTTTGCCTGTAGCACAGCCCGTTTATCGCCCCAAGGCCTTCATCGTTGCCGCTCTCGATACACGCTGCCAACGCCGCGAACGCCTCCATCGACTCGCTGCGGAACACGAAATCGACATTGCTGCCATAAAACCTTTGATAGTTGACCTGGGCGTGGACTCCGCCGATTACAGTGGCTATTTTGGGATTGTAGGCTTTCGCTATCCTCGCATAATCCATCATAAGAGACTCTTGGGTGATGTAGCCTGTGATAGCCACAATATCAGGCTCTTCCAGCTCGATAGCGCGAAAGACAGTGGTTTTCTCAAAAAGGCTGTCATAAATGACGCCCTCATGGCCCGCTTCCTTCAAGGCAGTATACAGATATTCCAGCTCCAGCGGCTCATTGTCCAAGATTTTTAGAAAACTCAATGGATTTGGAGCCGCAGGCCTTATTAGAAGGACTTTCAACTAATACACCACCTATCAAAAAATCAACTAGCAAAATAATTCCTTACATATACACCAAACAAAGACCTGAAACCAAAGAGCATACGCAAGGTGTTTTTTAATGGAAAAGCCTTTATGGCATAGGCTACAGAGTGGAAATTCCCGTTGACAACCAAAGCAAGTTTCATAACCTGCATATAGTACTTCTTCAAAGGCATCTTCGAGGGGTAAATCAACACATCACCAAAATTCCACTTTTCGTAGTCTTCAACAGGGTAAATCAAACGCTCTTCATACTGTGTATACAGCGGAGTCAGTGGATGGGGCACCAATGGGGAAAATGTTATCAACTCGGGTTTTAGGGCCCTGATATAGCTGACCAGTTTCTTGAAATCAGCTTTGTCCCAGTCAGGGTGGATAATGAAAGATCCCCAGCAAGCAATGTTATGCGAACCAAGGATCCTGGTCGCCTTTATATTTTCGTCAACACTGGCAGGCTTGTTGTACTCTTCAAGCCTGCTGTCTTCAAAAGCTTCGTATCCCACAATGACCGCCATAAGGCCATTATCCTTAAGCCTGCCTAGAATACCGGGTTTCTCCAAGATGCTATTGACGCTGCCGTAGCAAATATAGCCTTTTTTTAAATTCCGCTCTTCCAGCAATGTGCAAAACTCCTCGAGGCGGCTTTCGTTGATCAAAAAATCGTTGTCGCAAATCATAATATATGGCTCATCCAATGCTTCGATCTGGTCGACTATTTCGCTTATCGGAAGCTCCCGGAGTATGTCGCCTTCTATCTTCCACCTGACGCAAAACTCGCATCTGTTTCGGCAGCCGTATGCTGTTTGAACAATGGCGCACGGCTGGTAGCCAACGTACTTGTATTCGCTCCGGTAGCGCGCCGAGATTTCCCGGTCAGGCACAATATATTCATTCAGGCAGAAAAAACCGTCATTTACGAAACCCAGCGATTTGCTGTAGATCCCGTCTATGCGCTCCTGGGGCTTGCTTGACGAGAGCATATCTATGAGGATGCCCAGGTTTTCCCGGGTGGTTGACTTGAAAACAAAATCAATTTCGTCAACAAAAAACGAATCGGGAAAACAAGTTGCTTGCACCCCCCCGACCAAGACTTGGATTGCAGGGTCAAACGCCTTTGATTCCTTGGCAATTTGCACGACATTGGCGACATCAGTGCACTGGGAAGTGATAGCCACTATGTCGGGCTCTAGCCGGGACAAGTAGCTGGCCAGCTTTCCGTTTTCCTCAACCATAAAGTCGGCGAGTTCCATCTCCACCCCAAGCTCACGAAACACAGTGGCTACACACTCGATACCCAAGGGCTCGCCAAAGAGGAAGTTGCGGACAGTGGTAATATTTTCATTGACCCATGGCCTTACCAATAGAGCTTTCAATTGCTCACCCCCTGACTATTTTCTTCAAATACTGGACGCTTACATGGGTGGAGCCCAGCCCCAGCCGAGCTGTCTTGAAAAAGCCGTACTTGCGGACCATATAAGCAATACTCTTTGGATTCATAGTCAACTTACAGTACAACTTGGTTATCTGCAAGTAGTATTGCCGTATTGACAGCTTCCCCGGCTTGACAACTAAATGGGCCATATCCCACTTTTCATGTTCCGTGTATGGAATAACCAGCGAATCTTTGCACTGGTCAAAATATGTGGTTTGGGGCATGGGGGTCAGTGGCTGCAGATTTACAAATACCAAGCCCAAACTTGCAAGAAACCTGTAAAGGCGGTCGAAATCAGCTTTGCCCCAGTCTATGCCCAGAATCACCGTGCCATAACACTCAATCCCATACTTGGCGAGAATCGAAGTTGCTTTTACTGTGTCCTCGATCTGCAATTTCTTGTTGAAAGAGTCAAGCTCTTCCTGTGACGCTGATTCAATGCCGACAATCACTGCCCTCAAGCCCGATTTGTGGAGCAAGCCAATAATATCTTCGTTGTTGGCTATAAAATCAGCCCTCCCATATGCCAAAAATCGTTTTTTGATATTGCGGGACTGCAGTTTTTCAGCAAACTCAATCAAACGGTTTCTGTCAAACAAGAAGTCGTCATCAACAATATATACCTCTTCTTGGCTTATGCCCTCCAGCTCATTTACCACATCATCAATATCCCGTGCGCTGTACTTCGCAATTTCTTTGCAAAAGCAAAAAGCGCAGTTGTATGGACAGCCCAAAGAAGTTTTGATTAGCGCGCAGTTGTCATGGAACAAGTAGTAGTACTTTCGCCGGTAGCGGCCAGGCAAGTTCCTGTCAGGGAACATAGGCCCTTTATCGTCACAGCCTAAAAACTCATAAAGATCTGAAGGGGAGCTGCAGACCATGTCAATATTTGCATCGAAAAAATCCTCAGGGCAAACCTCGCTATGGACGCCTCCTACAGCTGTTGTTATATTTTTGTTTATCTTTTTTGTGGTTCTGGCGTATTCCTTGATCACATTGACATGGCTGATATATCCTGTGAAAGCGACAAGGCTTGGATTATGTTTTTTTAAATAGTAGGACAAAGGGCGCTTCTCGAGAATCATATCAACAATCACGGCATCATGGCCATTGGCCGAGAGCACTGCCTTGAGGCCCATGAGCTCCAAAGGCTCGCAAACCATGACGCTTTGAAGCCCGATTGTCTCTTTATGGGGTTTGGGCCTAACCAGAAGCACCTGCATCCAAACCTCTCCTTAATACAAATCCATATATTGTAGGCATGTACCACTTCTCCTTGAGGGCAAATTGCTCTACTAGGTCAAAACCATTCATAAAATACCTGAGAAAATCATTCTTTTCCAAGTATTGGGCAGGCTCTGCGGTTTTCTCCACAAACCACATTGCAATTTTGTCATAAAGGCTGTTGACCGAAGCCTGGACAAGTATTGCATATCCGCCAGGCTTGACCAGCAGTTTTATCTTATCTGCAGCTTTCCCTTTGTCTTGATAGTAAGGAAAAGAATGGCAGCATGTTATGAAATCCATTTTGACAAAACCAATTTCCAAGTTTTCCGCCTCTGACAAGAGAAAATCCACAGAAGGGCATTTCTCTTTTGCGATATCCAACATAGACTGGGATTTGTCTACCCCGACAAAAACTGATTCTGGAAACAAGATAGATAGCTCTGATATTAGCTGGCCAGTGCCGCACCCGAGATCAAGAAGGCCAAAAGAGGGCGAGTTTGCCAAACGGGAAATTATTTCGGCGACTTTATACCGGGTTGGAGATAGTGAATATTTTTGCACCCATAAGCTGTCATATTTTTCGGAGAGCTTGTCCCATACCGACTCCATCTGCAACCTCCGTCGCTTGAATTCACTATTTTGGTTTGCTTTCATCTAATTCTTTTCAAAAATATTATAGCATAGCCATTCTGCAACTAATTGCCTAAAGCCCTATTTATCCCAAACCTTAATGAAACCCGGAGGCACTGAGTCTGTAAGCCAAACGCCATTTTCAGACAGATAAAACAGAAACCCAGATCTTACCATGGCATAGCTGTCGACCAACAAAACAACGGGCGACCCATGCCTTTCCCCTACTGATATGGCGGTTTGTTTGTCCGCCGACAAGTGCACATGCTGCCGGTTTCGCTTGTCTAGGCCGCTATCGAGAATGCTGTCCAAGAACCGGCGGGCGGTGCCATGGTAGAGCACATCGGGCGGAAAAGCCGGTTTGAGGCCCAAATATATATTTATTGAATGCCCTTGGTTCGCCCTGATTTTGCTTTTGTCGCTATTGAAGCTGAACCGCTGTTTATCGTTTGTCTCGACAACATCTTGGAGCTCGCCAAAGCCAATATCTGTCTGCCGCGCCTTGTTGACGCTTTCAATGAGCGCGCCCACATCAGCCCACCCTTGGTTATCCAAACTGATGCCAATCGCTTCTGGCTCATGGCGCAACGTTTTGGAAAGAAGCCTGCTGATTGAGTTGATTTCACTTCTATTTATTGTTTTTGTTCTCCTAATTCAATTGTGGATTCCATTATTATACCTTCTTTATCTCGAGTTTTTTGCGGATGATTTTGGATTTTTGACAATCCCAAATTGGCACGGTAATTGAAGAGGGCAAAAAAGCAACGACCCACAGGGGCCTGTCCAGCTTAAATTGGGGCAATACTATATGTTTTGCGCGAAGGGTGCAGATGGAGGGCATTGCCCCACGACTTTCCGAAATGGGAGGATGTTTACTGCCATTCTCGAAAATGGGGTAAAAAACTACATGAATCCAGATGAGCGCAGCGCTTTTGAAAAAGCTTTAGATGAGCTGGCTATGTCAGAGCGGATTATAAACGGGAGAAGCCCTGGGCCCGTCGATGCTGGCAATTGGCTCAAAAAGCATTAAAAACGCATTCACAGCAGGCGGGAAAGGCTATGATGCGGGGAAAAAAAATATCAGGGGGAAAGTGCGCTTGGCAGTTGGCATTCTTGGGCTTCCCCATGGCATACATGCCACGACAGCAGATTTTACTGGCAGGGATGGGGCTATAGAGCTGGCTGTAATTAATGCAGGCAAATACGAAAGCGTCAAGACTGTTTTAGCTGACAGCGCTTATACTGGGGAGAGCTTTGCTGAAGCAATTAAAGGTCTGATTGACGCGAAAGTCGAAGTTGCCAGACGCAACGAGGCCCATATGTACAATGTCCTTCCCAAAAGATGGATTGTTGAAAGATCATTCGGATGGGCTGATAATTGCCGGAGGCTGTGGAAGGTTTGCGAAAGGCACTTGAGCACATTTTGTCAAATGTTTGTATTGCCATTTATTTCAGTTCTTTTGAGGAGATACTAAACATCCTCTAAGGGACATTTCAATCAGTATCCAAAAAACGTAGGCATATCAGCCATTTGCGGCACAGATGGGTGAACCTGCAGAAAAGAAAAAAGCTCTCTTAAATGAAATCACCGTCCCCGGTTAAGCCTTGGTAACGCGCTCTGTATAGGTGCATCTGCCTATACAGCGCCCCCCCTACAATTCAGCTTTACTTTCGAGTACAGTAAAGAGGAAGTAAAAAACAAAACCGAGAAATATCCGTTGAATCTTGTGGGTGATGTATCATAAAAAAAGGAAAACTACTCTCCATTCTCATAATAGCCTTAGCACTCGCCTTGGCTGCTTGTAGAAGCGATGGCGGCTTATCCTTGATTAAAGGCATTGCTCCTGGGTGTGTTTTAAGAATAATGTATCCACTTTGCCCATGTTATTTGAACCTGTGGATTTGACCGATTCCAATGAGATAGAAAGCATCAAAGAATACCTGAAAGGGCTTAATCCCAGTAAAGCAAGCGTAAACGATACCGCAAGCGGAATGGCTTATCTGATTGAAATTCTCTTTGAGGACGGGACACAGACAAGGGTGGCACTGACTGGCACGCGCATTAGGCTTAACGGCAATGCCGCACATCCCATAACCTACGATGAAGCGGCAGTTTTTAACAAAGTGATCGGAAGCATACTCATTAACAGATACCGTGGCGAGCATGCAGGAACGATTGTTAGGGGAGAGGTAGTGTCAGTATCATCATCAACAAGCGGAGCAACCATTAGCTGTGAACTGAACCACCACCGCCTGGAAGGCGGTGGGTTCAGGTGTTGCGGCTGGAAGCCGCCTAAAGCACCTTAGAGCTCGTCGATGCCGAAATTGTCTTGTTTCAGG
>Ga0082212_10003088_pt1 | contig 23776 bp, 22 predicted proteins | sample TergutNt197P3_FD_71548 | JGI IMG/M metagenome (GOLD analysis project Ga0082212, IMG submission 71548) | Neocapritermes taracua P3 segment gut microbial communities from Petit-Saut dam, French Guiana - Nt197 P3 | ecosystem: Host-associated > Arthropoda: Insects > Digestive system > Gut ... | reverse complement strand
TTCCGCGACCGGAAAAGGTGATCTGCATCGGGGTCAATTACGCCGATCACGCGGCGGAAGTCGGCATCGAAGTGCCCGGCGAGCCGGTGGTGTTCAGCAAATTCGTCTCAGCACTGATCGCACACGGTGATACGATTCGTCTGCCAAAGGTTTCCAATCGCGTTGATTACGAAGCGGAACTCGTCGTCGTCATCGGCAAACGTGGACGCGATATTGACCGGCGGGACGCGTATGATTACGTGGCCGGATACTGTTGCGGGAACGACGTTTCCGCCCGTGATTGGCAGAAGGAAAAACCCGCCCGACAGTGGCTGCTTGGTAAGACTTTCGACACTTTCGCGCCGCTCGGACCCGAACTGGTGCTGAAAGACGAAATCGCCGACCCCATGCAACTCGACATTCGTTTGCGGCTCAACGGCCGGGTCATGCAGGCTTCCAACACGAATCAGTGCATTTTCGACATTCCGGCGTTAATCGTTTATGTCTCACAAGTCGTCACGCTGGAAGTCGGTGACTTGATTTTCACCGGCACGCCGCCCGGCGTCGGCGACATGCGCAAGCCGCCGGTCTATCTCAAGTCGGGCGATACGGTCGAAGTCGAAATCGAATCACTCGGCGTTCTGAAAAACGAAGTGCGGCAGGTATGAATACCGTAACCATTCTTCGAGTTTTCTTGTGCAATGACCGGATATGTTTTCCTTGTCACAAACGGGTTTTCAGGTAAAATTCAAAATCAACAGGCAGTCGGACGTTGGCAGTTGCCGGCAATCAACTGCCTGCCGCCTACTAAAAACTACAAACGGATACAAGGAACATCCCATGCAAATGGAACAATTGGTCGCACTGTGCAAACGTCGCGGTTTTCTTTTTCAATCGAGCGAAATTTACGGCGGGCTGAACGGCTTTTGGGATTACGGTCCGCTCGGCGTGCTGCTGAAAAACAACGTCAAAAACGCCTGGTGGAGCGATATGGTCGTCGCCCATAACGAGATGATGCAGCAACGCGGGGCACCCGGCCTGTACGAAATGACCGGTCTCGACTGCACGATCATCATGCACCCGCAAATCTGGAAGTGCTCCGGCCACTACGACCTGTTTCACGATTACATGGTCGATTGCCGCGAGTCGAAAAAGCGGTATCGTTACGATCACGTCAAAGGCCGAAGCGTCGAGTATCACGGCCAATCGGTGTTCGTAACGACGATGGAAACCGAGAACACGCAAGAGCATCTCGAACAGGCGGCGTTGAAATACTTTGGCATGCGTAAAAAAGATGCCGAAAATCTTGCGTGGTCGGGTGAAATCGCCGCAATCTCACAATTGGCCGACTTCTCGAACGTGTTGGGGCCCGATGCCAAAACCGTTGGCACGCTGACTGCGCCGCGCGAGTTCAATCTCATGTTCAAAACGGTCATCGGTGCGCTCGGCGGCGAAGACGACGCTTCGTTCCTGCGACCGGAAACCGCTCAGGGCATTTTCGTCAACTTCAAAAACGTTTGCGACAGCACCCGGGTGAAGGTGCCCTTCGGCATCGCGCAAATCGGCAAGAGCTTCCGCAACGAGATCACGCCGCGCAATTTCACGTTTCGCAGCCGGGAGTTCGAGCAGATGGAAATCGAGTTCTTTTGCCACCCGAGCGAATCGCCGCAGTGGTATCAATACTGGCGCGACCGCCGCTTCGCCTGGTACACCGAACTGGGGTTGGCCGGTGAGCGTTTGCGACTGCGCGATCACGATCAGGACGAGTTGAGCCATTATTCTTGCGGAACCGCCGACGTTGAGTATCAATATCCGTTCCTGCCGGAAGGCGAATACGGCGAATTGGAAGGCATCGCTCATCGCGGTGATTTTGATCTCCGCTCACATATAGAAGGCAAGCTCGTGCGTGACGGCAACGGTCTTTCGCTGGAACTCGGAGCCGATGGCAAGCCGAAGCATCGCGGCAGCGGCAAGGATTTGACGTACTACGACGAGGTGAGCCGAGAGCGTTACGTGCCGCATGTCATCGAGCCGTCCGCCGGTGCCGACCGTGCGACGCTGGCGTTTTTGTGCGAGGCGTATCACGTCGATCAGGTGCCCAACGACAAGGGCGAGCCGACCGAACGGGTTTCGCTGAAGTTTCATCCGCGTCTCGCCCCGATCAAGGCGGCGGTGTTCCCGCTGGTCAAAAAAGACGGAATGCCGGAAATTGCGACCGAACTTTACGGCGAGTTGAAACGCGAGTTCTCCGTGTTTTACGATGACAAAGGTGCCGTCGGACGTCGCTACCGTCGCCAGGACGAAATCGGTACGCCGTTTTGCATCACGATCGACGGCCAAACGGTGCAGGACGACACGGTGACGATCCGCGACCGCGACTCGCTCGAACAATGGCGCGTCAAAAAGGCCGATCTGGTGGCGGAATTGCGTGGAAGGTTGTCATAGTACGACAGCGCAACGTGGTAGGGTGGTCACGCCGTGAGCACCGTTGTGAGTCGCATTCCTACAGGATGCAGAGGATTTTATGGAGGCACTTGCTCGAAAGATGCAATCCTAACGGATTGCTGTCTTGACCGCGCCCTTATCAGCAAACGACCGCGCGCTCTATCTGCGCCCTTAGTAGCACGCGGCCGCGCGCATACAATCCATGCGCCCTTCATTCCCTTATGCTACTAAGCCTTAATCAAGTAATCGCTGTAAGAGGCTATTTGGAAATTGACATTTACGTAAAACTATATTTTTGTTATACTTGCTGAAAAATTGAAACAATGAGCAAAAATATGAGCGAAGGGACTCGCCAACCGTATCCGTCGGACATGAGTGACGCACAGTGGGAGCAACTCGCGCCGTTGATTCCGCCGAAAATCGGCAAGGGGAGAAATCGCACCGTCAACCTTCGTGAGGTCATGAACGCGATTTTGTATTTTCTCCGAACCGGTTGTCAGTGGGACTATTTGCCGCGCGACTTGCCTCCTCGTGGCACCGTTTATTACTACTTCGCGAAGTGGTCGAAGGACGGAACGCTCAACACCATGCTTGCGTCGCTTCATCAAAAACTGAGAGTGCAGGAAGGTCGTGAGCCGACGCCGAGTGCCGGTTCGGTGGACAGTCAAACGATCAAGTCGACCGAGCTGGGCGGTGTGCATGGTTACGACGGCGGCAAGAAGGTGAATGGCCGAAAACGCCATGTTTTTGTGGACGTTTTGGGCTTTGTGCTTGCGGTGATCATCACGGCGGCAAACATTGATGACGGTGTTGCGGCGACGATGTTGTTCAAAAAAATCACGCAGGAACAATACCCGCGTCTGGAGGTGATTTGGGGCGACAACAAGTATCACAACTTGTCCTTCGAAGCGTTCCTTGCAAGCGAGCGACCGGGTTGGCGACTCGAAGTGAAGAAGCCTCCGAAGGGTTCGCAAGGTTTTGTTCCGGTGCCGCAGCGTTGGGTGGTCGAACGGACTTTTGCATGGATGGGTCGCAATCGTCGTCTGAGCAAAGACTACGAACGCACCATCGAATCGAGCGAAGCGACGATCAAACTCGCAAACATCGCGCTACTCCTGCGACGACTCGAACCCAACAAAAACACCAAAAAATTCCATTATCGTGACAAATTACAAAAAGCCCCAATTTGACGGGGTTTAATTTCCAAATAGCCTCTAAAAATCCGCGTCATCTGCGTGCTAAAAAGAAAAATCCTGTTACGCTGCCGTTTGTACCGCTTCGTGTTCGGAGATATCCGCGAAGTCAAGCGTTTTACTGCCTTGACGGTAACTCAGTTCAATCTCGCCGAAGAGCGTTTCCTGATGTACGCAAGCGTATTCGTGTCGCACCAGTTCAAGCATCGCAAGGAAGACGCCGATGAGCGTCGATTTGTGTTGACCGGGATCGAAAAGACTGCGAAACGAAATACGCTCCTCGCGCTTGAGACGGTAATGAATCCGCTTCATGTGTGTCGTAATCGGCGTGTCGTCATACACGATGTTTTGCTGCGATTGCGGCGCAGTCTCGCGCATGACGCGCCCAAACGCACTGACCAAATCCCAAAGCTCCACCTCATGAATCGGTTCCTCCGCCATGTTTTTCCGTCGAACCGGCAAGTCGTCCGCAATGCGCGGATAATGTTTCCACCACTTCCTCCGACGCTCTTCCAATTGCGCGGCATGATCGCTATGCACCTTGTAACTGAGCAATTGCCGCACGAGGTCTTTCTTGGGGGCTTCCGTATCGTGTTCGACTTCCGTTTCCTCCGGTCCCGGTAACACTTGATAAGACTTGATCTCGATCAACGTTCCCGCAATCGCGATGAAATCCCCCACCGCATTGATGTCGATTTCTTTGAGAATTTCAAGATACTCCAGAAACTGATCGGTCACAACCGCAATAGGAATATTGAGAATATCCAACTCCTGTTTTCGCACGAGGTACAACAACAGCTCAAGCGGCCCGTGATACATCGTCAAGTGAGTGCGAAAGTCGGTCATTTTGTGAGTTGCGAGTTACGAGTTGTGAGTTGCGAGTTTTTTTGCACACAGATAACACGGATGATACGGATTTTCACTGATCTGATCTGTGCAAATCGGTTAAATCTGCGTCATCTGTGTGCTTATTAACGGATTTGCAGGCTTGTATTTTTCCGAATATCGCGCGATTTTGCGCATATTTTTGTTGTGTTTTTTAAAATCATCTGCGAAAATCGGCGTGTATCTGCGGATGAAACCATCTGCGTCAATCCGTCTGATCAGCGTCATCTGCGTGCTAAAAAACTCGCAACTACATAACAACGTCTTCGGCAGCGATGATTCGCGGGGGCGATGTTGCTGATCTCTGATCCCTGTTCCCTGATCCCTGTTCCCTGTGAAGACTGAAGATCAATTCGACCTCTCCGAGCGGCATTTCAAGATGTGCGGCGATTTCCTTCGGCGACATTCCTTTGTCGATGAGGTATTGCAACTGGTGTCGCTTCGCTCGGCGGACGGCGATCTTGTCGAGGCGGGGTTCCGTTTGCGAAAACGGAATGCTTTCGGCTAAAAAGTCGTGTGCACTCGGCGGCGTGATTTTCGGGATCGACGGCGGAGCAAGTGGCTCGTCGTGATAGGACGATGCGGTCGGCTCTTGACCGGCGGGACTACGCGGCTTGCTTCCCATTTTGCGAACCGGTTCGTCCGTCATGAGTGCGTCCAATTGCGGCGGGGCTTGCGTCAACAGCTTGTTCGTGTAGGTCGATTTGCGGCGAAGCGATGTGTTCGTTGAGCTGTTCGGCGATATGCTCGTCTTTCCGATGGAAGCGATTTCCGACGGCAAAACATGCGTGCGCGACATGGGGTTGCTCGTTGGGTTGCGATAACCGGAGATCGGATACGACAAGGGCGTGTCCCATTCGGGTAAGGCGGAGGGGGCGGCGTCGTTCGGCTGTGCGTCAGGTAAACTCGCGGCGTCGAAGGTCGGGATGCTCGACGACAGGTGGTGGAGGTCGCGCATCGCTTTGTCGAAACCGAAATTGCTCTCGGCAAAGGGGTCTTCGACCACGAGATTTTGAAGATCACCGGGCGGCGACATGCTTTGTGGCGGATCGGTGAGCGTTTCGTCCGGTTTCAAGAGTTGTTGGTCGGAGTACCGACTGCGGATGCGGTCGGGTTCGACCGGACTTCGTGACAACATCGACAGTTGCGAATCAAGCGACATGCGTTCACCATGCGGAATATGGCGACGAAATTCCTGCAAAACGTTGTCGGCATCGGCGATCATGAGTTGAAGGGCGACGATTTTTGTGTCAATTTCCGCTTTGATCTGACGGGAAAGCGTCAAAAGCTCGGCTTCTTGCTGTTCGATGGCAGGTTGACAAACTGTACCGAAACCATAATCTGGAACGTGGCTTCTCTCAACGGGTTCGGGCGAGTCTTTTGGTTTGTGTGCGAAATAAGCCGAGGGCAAAGCGTCGGTGATTCCTCCGACGACGTGACCGGTTTCCTGCTGTTCGGCGTGATGTTGGCGTGCGAGTTCGTAAAGATTTGGTTTTTGACGCGATTTTCTCATCGACATGCAAGCGCGCAAGAGCATGATCCCGATGATCAACATAACCACGGAAATATACATGCTTTGCGAACCCGTCATTGCACTCGAAAACAAACGTCAAGCCTCCTTGCTGGTGATCAAACTTATCTACATAAATATTTATCCGCAGATACACGCCGATTGACGCAGATTAGGTAATTCAGTCAAGTTTTGTTTCATAAAATAGAGCAAATGTAGTAAAATTGAAATACTATCAATGATTGATTCTATATCATTGCTGTACTACCTGAATATCCTATTTTAAATAATTATCTACGCTAATCTGCGTTTTTCTGCGGATAATAACAATGTGTTGACTCGAAAAGATCACTTTGGGGAACTATACCAAAATACTGACCGATGACGCAAGATGAAAATGCGAAAAGACCGAGGGAAGAGGCATTCCCGTTGAAAAACAGTCGTGTTCGGCTAAAATGACTGGCAAGTTCGCTATGATATCAAAATGTAGATATGATAATTAAGATAGGAGAGATGCGATGAATGAGACAATTCAAACACTTTTGACGCGGCGGAGTATTCGCAAGTACAAGCCGGAGCAGTTTTCGGATGAAATTTTGCGGCAGGTGATCGAAGCGGGGCTGTATGCTCCCAATGCGATGGGGCGTCAACCGTGGCACTTGGTCGTTGTGCGCGGGCATGACAAAATCGCTGTGGTTGACCGTGAAGTCAAGGCGGCAACCGCGCGAATGCCGGAGAATCAGTACAAGGAATTCGTCGGCGGCGCGGGTTACACGATCAATTATCACGCTCCGACCTTTGTCATCGCTTCCGGTAATACGACGCTTTCACCGCGCAATGCGCCGTTTGATTGCGCTCTTTTGCTGGGCAATATGTTTCTCGCCGCTCACTCGCTGGGGATCGGTTCCTGCTGGATCAACCAACTCAACGTCTTGAACGACGAGCCGGGGTTTCGCGCGTACATGACGCAACTCGGCATTCCGACGGACAATCGCATTTTCGGCTGTGCGTGCTTCGGTTACAACGACGGGACTCATCCCGAACCTGCACCGCGCAAGGAAAACACCGTTGTTGTGATTGAGTGAAAGTAAAGAGTAAACCTCACAATCATAGTCCCGCTTCCAGCCGCCATTGTTCCACTTGGTCGTACAGCCGGAACACTTCGGCGGGAACACCGGTCAGTTTGCGACGATGAGCGAAATGGCTGCTAATTTGCCAGAGCGGTAGCACGGTTGTTTCGTCGTACATAATGCGATGCAGGTTTTCGAGAGCATCAATCGCTTCCGGCCAGTTGCGTGCCATACGGACACGGCTCATGGCCAACTCGACGTACTCGCTGCGATTGCTCACCATGCCGTTGTTGCCGAACAGCAGTTCGAGATCAACGCAAGGTTCCAGCATCGTCATTTCGACGTACCAAAAATCGACATCGGTGCCGCGTCCAACCTGCTCGTCGGGACGGTACTCGACGATACGCACCGGAATGCCTACCGTGCGCCATTGCTGTTGAATCATCAAACATGCGCTGCGTGCGGTATCATTCGGCGGACAGGCCAGCACCAATTCGTCTGGTACAAGTGCCAAATAACCGTGTAAATCGCGGGTTTTCGCCGTGATTTCCGATTCTTCAGCCGCTTTCTGCTGATCAGCGTCTGGCTGTTGTTCGGCCTGTTGTATTTCTTTTTTCAATTCGCGCGATTTAACTTGGTTGTAAGCCGTGACCGCCAAAGCAACGGCGAGTTTCGGCTCGTAAGGTCGCGGCGAGATTCGCGTATTGTAAGCGTAACCGAAGGGATCGTCGGCTTTCGTGCGTTTCGGCAACGGCGCACTGATGACGCTTCCGTCCGACGCATTGTCGCCGAGCAGTTGCCGCAACATCCAATCGCGGTCAAGCCCGTACAACATCCCTCGCAAAAAGGTACGGCTTGAAGTGCCCGGCTTATTGCGATTGGGTAGCAAAAAATGCAAACGCGGTGCGGCGTATTTGCCCAAGACGAGTTCGTTGTGCAGACGGTAAGCGGCCATGCGATCAGGTGGGACATGCTCGACAAGATCAATTTTGCCGTCGAGGAGCAATTGCATCGCGTCACTTCCGGCAGGTAATGTTTGTTCTACAAGTATGCCAGGCGTCGGACTTCGGGCTTCAGGGTTCGTAATCCAATCTCTTTCCTGAAGTACGAAGTCTGAAGCCTGATATGAATCATTGACGTTACGCAAATAAAACGCGCGGTCAAAATGCCGGTTTTGCTCGGGCGAACGCGGCTCAAAAGATTTTAGCAGGTACGGGCCGTTCCAATTGCGTTGTACATCGGGGACGTCGGTATCACCGTGACTCACATCAATAAACGCAATCGACTGCGACCGCTGCAACGGCTCGCGCAGGCGGCTTTCGGGGAACAGTGCTTCGCGGTTCAAGTGCAGGGCAACCGTTCGGCTGTCGATGACGTCGATCTCACGAAACAGCCCCTCGATCATCAGTTCGTGGTCGCTACCGTCAGCACCGTGTTGCGGAAAACAGAGACATTCCAGCGTTTCCGCCAAATCAAAGGCCGTTATCGGTTGCCCGTCGGACGCCCATTTCAAATTGTCATGCAACACCCATTCGAAGCCTGACTGCGTTTCAGAGAACATGCCGAGCGGATTGCTGTAAATGCCACCGTCAATGCCCGAACCGGAATATTCAACCAGCGTGTGTTGCACCAAACGCCGTGAGCGAAGTGTCGCTTCTGTGAGTTGCAAGTTGCGAGTTGCGAGTTGCGAGTGATTACCAGCCACCGGCCACTCGCCACTCGCCACTAACGACACCGCCACCACAATGCGCGGGCAAAGCTCCTTAAGCGACCGTTCGACATCTTGCAGTGCATTCGGATCGCCAAACACGCGACGGGCGTTTTCAATGCCGTTGTACGCCGCTAGGTAGTCTTTCGCAGTATAGCCTGCTTTCGCACGAGTCACGTAACTCTGCGCCAGTTGTTGTATGGCGGCAAGCCATTTTTTGTTGATCTCGTTGTTCGGGTAATGTTCTTCAAACAGGTTGATGATTGCCCGCATTTCGTCGCAATTCTCGTTTTGCATGAGGGCAGCGAGTTGCGTATCGATTTGCGACGACCACAGTTGCCGGAGTTCCGCGTGGGCATTGTTTTCAGCGTACAGCCGTTCGAATCGGGCGGTCATGTTTTGCGTATCGCCGGCACGCAAATACTGCCTGGCCTCGGTCATGAGCATCGACTCGTAAGCCGCCTGCAAACCGGGAAAATTCGGAGCGTTGCGAAACAAGTAATCGAAATAGCCATGCGCCGCGTCGAAGGCACCGCGTCGCAACTGCTGCTGCAATTCGGCAAATACGGCCTCGTGATACGTCACAATCGACGCAATGGCACGCCACTCGACTTCGTATTTGTCGTCCGGCTCGTCGGCGAAAGTGACCACCAGTGTTCCTTCTCGCGGCAACGGCGAGGGCGTCAAGCCGTTACGGAACCCCAGCGGCAGCATCTTAAACGTCCCGCCGCCGAACTCCGGCCTGAGCGTCAGCGAGTCAAACGGCGGCTGCTCGTAAAGCGGCGTCACCTGAGCAGAAGCCGTCCCCGCCTGTCCGATGATCGCTAGGGTGAGAATGAACAACCATAAAATATGACGCAAAAAAGTCATGCCTGATTTTGCTTCCGTTTCAAGTACCAATCACATAAGCTGAACAAGAGTAAGACACACATCAACCCATAGACTATAAGATCACCCCATCTTCTTGGAAGACCAATAGAAAAAAAGATCAGACCAAGCACAATGAGACAAATCTGCCACGTTCTTATCCTAAAATGTGCCGGTTTCTCCGTGTTTTCCTTGTCATTCCAGCTATTCATAAGATATCGCGTCCGCCAGTAAGCAAAGACGGCAAACAAACTGAAAAAAACCGCGTTATCCACCACGTGTCGTTGATCATAAAACCCCGGCATATAATCGGGGCACAACAGCGAGACAAACACCATTCCCCACATCGTAAGAAGGATCAAAGCAATCACCGTCTCCAAAACGATGTCGAGCCCGGTCAGCTTGAGCTTGTCGGCCGGGTGTTGGTCTTGGAGTTGCTCTTCGGACATGGGAATTTCCTTTCGTGACATGAGCAGCGGGATAACCTAAGCCACTTCATTCTATCACATTTCCGGCACAAGAACAAGTTGTCGGCACCGCCGGTGGTTTACGAGCGAAGGCTTTTCTGTAAAATATCGGTTTCGTGGGTGTCTCATGTGATTGGTGCGGCACTGCTCGGCATAACGCTCTCCTCCATGAAATAATAAAGGCTACAAATTTGCCTCCCTTGAAACATTACATAATGTTCCCGGTTTTTGAATACCCCGTAACCGTTCTGCCTTCCGACATCGACGAGATGAACCACGCGAACAACGTGAGTTACATCCGCTGGATGCAGGAGGCGGCCATCGGTCATTCGACACGAAACGGCTGGCCGACAGAGCGTTACATCGCAGCGCAATGGGCTTGGGTTGCGCGGCGGCACACCATTGACTATCTACAGCCGGCTTTCCTCGGCGATGAGTTGATCGTGCGAACCTGGGTCGCTGAGTTCAAGCACGTGCGTTCGCGACGCAAGTACATGGTTGTCCGCAAATCGGACGGTGCAATCCTCGCCACAGCGGAAACCAACTGGGCTTTCGTCTCGACGGAGACGCGACGTCCCATGAAAATTCCGCAAGACGTGAGTGAGTGCTTCGTCCCGGTCGGCGAAGACCCAACTGCATTTGCATTCAACATGATGTAGGGCGGTCACGGCGTGACCACCGCCGAAAACACGCAATCGTTAGTCGCGTCACTCTGTGACGCGCATTTCATTACCATGACTGAATATGACATCACCATCATTGGGAGTGGGCCGGCAGGGGCAACCCTGGCACGCCTGTTGGCCGGAAAGTACCGCGTTTTGTTGATCGACAAGTCGCGTCCCAAATGTTGCGGCGGATTACTTGCGCCGGACGCACAGGAGATGATCGCGCAGCTCGGGCTGGTTTTGCCGGATACGGTGTTGCAGGGACCGCAGCTTTTTTCGGTGCTCGTGCATGATTTTGACAACAACCTTTCGCGGTCTTACCAGCGGCATTATCTCAACATGAACCGCGACTTATTCGACCAATGGCTGTTGTCGCTCGTTCCGGCAAATGTCGATTGCACGATCCCAGGTCGGTATTTGCGCTGCGAACCGTATGCAGAAGCGGGACGTTTGACGGTGCATTACTCGCAGAACAACGTCGTCATGACCGCCGCAACTCGTGTGCTTATCGGTGCGGACGGTGCGTTTTCCAGCGTCCGGCGACAATTTGTGCCCGACCATGTTGACCGTGAAATGTACGTGGCCGTACAGCATTGGTTCGAGCCGGGACTTGCCACGTCCTGTTACGGCGCGATTTTCGACCGCGAAATCACCGACTATTATTCCTGGACGATCCCCAAAGGCGACCGCCTTATTGTCGGATCGGCCATTCCGGCGAAAAGTCGGGTGCGTGAGCGTTTCGCTTTGTTGATTGACAAACTCCGCAACATCGGGTTGCCGCTTGAAAACGAAGTCTTTCGCGAGGCGGCACAAATCGTCAGGCCGTGTTCGCCGCGTGCTTTGTGTCCGATCGTAAGCGAACTGCCCGTCGCTATGCTGGGTGAAGCGGCAGGGTTGATCAGCCCGAGTTCCGCCGAGGGAATCAGTTATGCTATGCGTAGTGCCGTCGCACTGGCCGATGCACTCATGCTGGGAATAGACGGTTTTCAGCGACGTTACAAGCGGAATCTGCGCTCGTTATACCTCAACCTGGGACTCAAGCACGTCAAACGGCCCGCAATGTATTCGCCCTTCTTGCGGAAGATCATTCTCAAAATCGGGCTGATGGCCATTGATGTTCGCAAGGAGTGACGGCTTTCTCATCAACTGTGTTCGCAGAAAACGACCTACTATTTCGGCAACAATTGCACGGCATCGGCAATGACATGACCGTCGGTTCCGGCGTTTGAAATGACAACGACGGCACTGCCGGCGAACTCAAATTCGCCAAGCGATTCAAACAATCCGTCAATGGCGGGTGCCTTTCGCTGATTGAGTTTGACCGTCGTTTCACCGTTTTTGTGACGGATCGTTATCGGCACATTGGTTGCGCGGTTGGCATTGGGCGAGTACGAAACACGCACTTCGTAAGTTCCCGGTTGCTTGGTCACAAACATGTATGCCGCCGCTTTTTTGCCTTTTTGTTCGTTACCGTCATGTAAATATACATCGCCGACGAATTTTTCACACACCGTCGAAGCAGACCAATTACCGCGAAGTATTGCCATGCTGTCGTCAAAGACAAACCCTTGCAGCTTGGTCGGGTCAATGTAAGCCGGGTTTGACCTTGCATCATTATCGAGCCGCTGACCTTCGGCAATGAGACGCTCGCGCAACTTTTCGTAGTCGATTTGCTGCACAGGAATGTCGTCGTCAATCGCCATGATCGCCGCCGTTGCCGCACTGTGGCCGAGTAGCATAAACACGGGTTCCATGCGAATCGAACCAAACGATATATGCGAACTGCTCACACAAACCGGCACGAGCAGATTCGTGCATTCCTCCCGCTTGGGTGTGATCGAACCGTAATCGATGCCGTAAGCCCCGCCGGAAGACTCCTGAATATCGCCTTCGTTCTGCACGAAACCGTCCGGTGTGACGTAACGCCGCACGTTGTGCGAGTCGAGATTGTACGAGCCCATGCCGACCGGCTTGGGACACTGCCGCCGCTTCTTGCAGTCGTGTTCCGTCATGACGTACTCGCCGACCATGCGACGCGATTCGCGCACATAGATTTGGTGCGGCCAATTTCCGTTGTCAGAAAACTCATCGGCTGCCAGTCCCCAGCGGGACATCTTTTCGCGAATCTCATCCGGCACACGCGGTTCGTTGGCAAGAAAGTACATCAATCCCTGCTGATAGCGGACATGTTCCCCGATGATCGCCGCACGTTCTTCGTAAGACGCCTCCGGGTAAGCGTAGTTCATGCCGATATAGTCGGTGCTGAACGGCCCGTGATTGTTCGTGTCGGTCTTGTGATTGGGGATGCGGTCGAACTTGTTGAACACGCCGCGCCAACCGGAATCCAACGCACGCGCCAATAGCTCATAATCATTGGGGTCGTACCCTTCCGGCTTGGTAAAGGGTACGCGGTTGTCTTCGTGATCGCTCAGACACATCCGAAAACAATAAGCCTGCACGCGATGATCCGCCTCGCCGCGAATACCCGGCTCGCTGTCATCGACAAACTTGAGCCGCCCGCTTGTCGGATCGCCGGGAATGACGTAAGGATCGACCGGCTTGTCAAACAGGTGCCCCTTGGGAAGCGTCCCGACCTGGTTGCCGTTCCATGTTTCGCCGTACTCGGAATTGGCCTCGCGCCCGACGCGATAACTCACTCCCGCCGCCGCCATGAGATCGCCCTCGTAGGTCACATCGATGAACATTTTGCCGTGATACGTTTTGCCGTCCGTCGTCGTGATCGCAACGATGCGCGTGCCGTCTTTCGTGACGCCGTTTTTACGGTCGAGCCGCGCATCGTACACCACCGGGATTTCCATTTCCGCAATCCATTCGTCAATCACCTTCTGCGCGACGTGTGGTTCGAAAATCCACATCGTCTGATCATCGTGCAACATGGCTTTCGTACCCTGCCCCTGATTTGCGTATTCGTTGACATTTTGCCAACGCCATGCCTCCGGCTTTTGATATTCGAGATACACGCGATGATAAAACTCGCGGGACAGGCCGCCGATACTCCCGACGTTGCCCGAATCGGTGTAACCGAGTCCGCCGCTGGTCATGCCGCCGATGTGCTTGTCCGGCGATACGATAACGACCGACTTGCCCGACTTGGTTGTTGCGCTGGTGGCACTTTTGACCTGCACCGCCGCAGTCACAGCCGCCGATGTGCCGCCGTAAATCACGACGTCGTATTGCTCCTGTGCAAAAACAAAACGGCTGCATATCGCTGTGACAATAAGTGCCGCCAAAAAAAGTCTTCCTGTCTGTTGCATTTCATCACCTTTCATGTTCATTGGAATTCAGGCTTTCGCCGGAAAGAAATATTTCCACCATACATTGCGGCGGTCACGGCGTGGCCGCCCTACCTTTTACCGCTTACTTCGTGCGCGGCTCTGATTACAGGACATCACTTCACTCTTCCCAATCCTCTCGATACCAACGCTCAAGTACGGTAAGCCAATCGTCGCGGTTTTTCGCCCGAACAAAGGCATCACGGACGGCGGTTTCGTTCGGGTGTAACTTGGCGTAATACACGCCGAACTTCCGCATATCGGAGACGGAGCGATGTGCGCCATATAAAGTTTCCGCAAGGTCGTAATGTCGCAAAATGACGGAGGCTTGTTCGACCAATGTCGGCGGCGGAATGGATGCGTTTGCCATTGTCGCGAGAACCTGCCGAAAAAGCCACGGATTGCCGATGATGCCCCTCGCCAGTGCAACGCCGTCCACCCCGGTTTCGCTCATGCGACGAACGACGGTTTCTGCATCAAACAAGTCACCACTGCCGAGTATCACACGGGAACCGGCATGTTGCTTAACCCGGCGAATAAAATTCCAATCGCTCAAGCCCTCATAACGTTGCAACACCGTCCGACCATGTACGGTTACGGCGGCTATTCCGCAGGCGAATGCGCCGTCAAGAATTTCAAAGAAGCGATCTTCGCTTTGCGGCGTGTCATCGAAACCTTTGCGCAGTTTTATCGTCAGCGGGATGTTCGGCGGAATCGACTCGCGAACACGATCGACAATTTTGAGTGCGGCTTGCGGATCGGTCATAAAGTAACCGCCGCGACATCGGCCAAGCACCTTTTTGACGGGACAGGCGAAATTGAGGTCGATGAGGTCGAAGCCGAATTCGACAAGCCGTTTGGCCGCTGTAACAAACATCTCCGGCTCACTGCCCATCAACTGGGCGCCGGTCGGGTGGTCGGAGACATCGACCTTGAGATAAAAACGCGACTTTTTTCCCTGCGAAACATGAACGACGAACCGGTCGAGAAAAACTTCGCACAACGTGAATTCGGCACCGCATTCCCGCGAGATCGTGCGCATGGGAGCATCGGAATAACCGCTCAACGCGGCCTGGATGACGGGAAATTTCAGTTGCAGATCATCAAAAGCAAGCATGACTGCCATTGAATCAGAAATCGTGCCGACCGTCAATGCCTCGCAAGACAAAGCCCCAATGAGTTGATCCGCGTCACCAATTGTTCGCCTCAACGGTAACTTGTGCGAAGTATTCGGCGAGCTGTTCTTCGGTGGCCGTAACATCATCCGACTCAGCCCACGGAAGGCCGCGCAGAATATCTCGCCAACACATGCTGAGCGTCTTGGGAAATCGCCCGAGATTGACTAAATCGGTCAACTGCTCACTCACTGCATCGCTCTTGCTGAGAACGGCGGTGATCTCGGTCAGTCGCGGCCCGAACAATTTGCGAAAAGCGTTGACAAAGTGTACCGCTTCGAACCACTTGACATCGGGGACTTTCGGTAACAAAGCGGACAGTGCGGTAATACTTGCATGTGTTGGTTCGCAAGATGGCCGGCCGGCGAAAACATCGCCTGTATGTTGGGATACTGCGTCGCCAATCATTTTCCCCAGGTTCCAACCGACGACGAGAATGGCACCGGCATCCGAATGATCCCAGCTCAACACATCGCGTTCGAGTGCCGAAAGGCGAACATGCTCGGTATTCGACAGCAAGATCATTTTGGCGTATTTGTCTCCCCATTTTTCAGCCAAAAACGGGATAGCGATATCCTGCATCAACGCACAAGTAAAGGCTTCGTCGCTGTCGAGTTTCGTGTAGCACTCGGTGACAATGCGAGCGAAAACCGCTCGTCGCAAGGCATCCTGAAATAGAATTTTGACGGAAAACGGCCCACATTGCGGATTCGGAAGCATGGCGAACAGACCGTTCCAAAGTACGTAATTGCGGATTGTTCGCACAGAGGCTAACGTCAGAGCCAGAGGAATAGACGTGATCTTGTAACGAAAACCGAAAAACGATGAATTGATGAAGCGCAAGACTTGTGTTGATAATCCCAAGTCTGCTGAAATCGGTTTGGCAAATTCTTGCGGACCGTTGTTGGGGTCTTTCGACAATTCGAGCATCTGCGACGCGCTTTGGGGTAACGCGAACAGTTGGGTATTTTTCAGGTAATCAATCAATTCAGCCTTGTCCGACATGGATTCTTCCCATTACCTCATAAAAACCGGCACCCTACAGACTCTCAGTATCCAATAAAACTATAGGTTGTATTTCATCTGGACAACCGATCATTTTAAAATATACATGTTGTTTTATCGACCTCATCGTTTCGTGAGCGTCGGATTTGATTCAGTGTCTATTTTCTTGCAATTTTTGCATTTTCAATTAGAATAAAAGTGAAATTATGCGACTTGATAAACACGACGATATTGCAACATAAAATCGGAGTGACATGATGGCAACGGCGTACTTTGGCGGCGGATGTTTTTGGGGGGTTGAAGCCTGTTTTCGGGCTGTATCGGGAGTGCGAGATGTCACGGTCGGGTACATGGGCGGCTGTGTTCCCAACCCGACTTACGCCGAAGTCTGCTCCGACCAAACCGGACATGCGGAAGTTGTCCGCGTTGAGTATGACTCCAACACGATGACATACAACCAATTGCTCGATGTGTTTTGGGATTGTCACGACCCAACAACAGAAAACTGTCAGGGGGGAGATTTCGGTACGCAATATCGGTCGATCATTTTCTGCTGCGACGGTGAACAAGAGAGATTGGCAAAACAAAAAAAGTTGTCACTCGACAAATCCGGGAAATATCCCCAAAATATTGTGACGCATATTCTGCCAATCTGTATGTTTTATCCGGCAGAAGAGTACCACCAGCGGTATTTCGAGAAAAATCCGGACAGACTGGCCTGTCATTTTCGCCCGTCTCAATAACGTACAAAATGAGTACAACAGACCCAAAAAATCAGAACGATTTTCCAACTCGCGCCCTGACGTTCCATGCGCCATGGGCATGGGCTATCGTGCATGGCATCAAATGGGTTGAAAATCGAGACTGGGTAACCAACTATCGCGGGACGATTTTCGTACACGCCGGTCGTTCATACCAATCCGATCCTACAGCACGGGAATTACTCGCCAAATGGGGTGCCAAGCCACCTCCGGAGTTTGCTCGCGGTATGATTATCGGAACGGTTGACATCGTTGACGTTATTCCTTTGGCCGACTATTTGCGCAAGTTTGACGGTCAAAAGCACTTACACGAAATGGTAATCGGCCCTTGGTGCTGGGTGCTGGCCAATCCACGTCCCTGTGAGCCGGTGCGACACCCCGGTAATTTCCAACTCTGGCCGGTCAAGTTACCGCCTGAGCGTTTTCGGTTTTTGGAACCGATCAAACCGCAAGAATTGCTTACGCCGAAAAATCTTCCGCCGATTGATTTGCGCACCATGTTCGACCGTTTGCTGTCACATTACGGCACTCAAAAATGGTGGCCAGCCGAATCACCGCTCGAAGTCATTATCGGTCTGATTCTTGTGCGTAATAGCCAGTGGTCGGTGGCGGCACGCGTCATTGACTGCCTCAAATCCGAAGGTTTGATGCAAATCAATCAATTGCAACAATTTTCGGACGAACAATTACTCGCAACCATACGTCCTGCCGGTCGTCAAATGGCAAAAGCTGCGTTGATTAAGCGATTTGTCAACGAAATCTCCGAGAAATGGGGCGGTTTTTTGATGCCGTTCTTGTTACGAGAAACAAAAATTGTGCGTGAAGAATTATTGAGCTTGCCTGGTATCGGTCCAGAAACAGCCGACATGATTTTGCTTTACGCCGGCAATCACCCGGTTTGTCCTGTCGATGACTACACAAGGCGAGTTCTCGCGCGTCATGAGTTGATTGACGAAAAATGTACACCCGAGCATATTTCCGGTCTGATACTCGAAGTCTTTGGAGCTAACCCATCGGTTCTCAATGAGTTACACTCGCTTTTCGTGCAAACGGGACGAGATTTCTGTCTCAAGTCGAACCCGAAATGTAAGCACTGTCCGTTGAATCTTTCCCCTTGCTTACACCAATAGGCCGACATTTTGTCTGTAGTGATTAACAATTTGTCTGTAGTGATTAACAATTTGTATCCGCTTTTACACTCGCGTTGTATCCGCTTATACACTCGCGGCTTTGATTAATGACCACCTTGCAAATGTCAAGCAAATCGCTTATACTTTCATATACTTGAAGTTCTTTTTCTGACACTTCGGCGTCAGCTTCATGTCCAACTAATCTCTTGATTTGAAAGGGTCAACTCCATGCAAGATCGCGTTTACAACTTTTCCGCCGGACCTGCTGTCCTTCCGCTACCCGTTTTGAAAAAAGCACAAGAAGAACTGGTTTGTCTTCCCGGGGCTGGAGCTTCGGTGCTCGAAATCAGCCACCGTTCGAAGCAGTTCGATGAAATCATTAATACCGCCGAAGCGAATGTCCGCAAATTGCTCGGCGTGCCGGATAATTACCGTGTCTTGTTTCTGCAAGGTGGTTCTTTATTACAATTTGCGATGATTCCCATGAATATCCTCGGTGATAAGACCGCCGACTACATCGTCACGGGAACCTGGAGCAAAACCGCACTCGGCGAAGCCAAGTTGGTCGGAAAAACCAATGTGATCTGGGACGGTTCTGAAACGAAATTCAATCGTAATCCAAAATCCGGCGAGTTTGCCGTCAACCCCGACGCCGCCTACTGCTACATGACCTCGAATGAAACGATCCAAGGCGTTCAGTGGCAAGCACTTCCGGAAACCGGCAACGTGCCGCTTGTTTGCGACGCTTCGTCGGACGTGTTCTGCAAGCCGGTTGACATTTCCAAGTTCGGCCTGTATTTCGCCTGTGCCCAGAAAAACGCCGGTCCCGCCGGGGTCACGATGGTCGTCATGCGTGACGATCTGGTCGAAAAATCACCGGCTCTGCCGAAACTGCTGAATTACAAAGTGCTTGCGGAAGGCAAATCCATGGCCAACACGCCGCCGTGCTTTGCGATTTATATGGTCAAGCTGGTCACCGAATGGTTGCTCGACGACGTGGGTGGTATCGCCAAAATGTACGAACGGAATGCCGAAAAAGCCCAACTGCTGTACGATGCCATCGACAATTCCGGCGGTTTTTACGGCGGTCATGCCGTCAAGGAAGACCGTTCGATCATGAACGTCCCCTTTGTGTTGCCGAGCGAAGACCTCACGAAGAAATTCCTCGAAGAGGCCAAATCGCACAAACTGACGCAACTTTCCGGTCACAGGAGCGTCGGTGGCTGCCGTGCGTCGATCTATAACGCCATGCCGCGCGAAGGCGTGCTGGCCCTCCGTGATTTCATGCTTGATTTCGCAAAGGCAAATGGGTAAGTTTGTTTTTTTAGCACGCAGATGACGCGGATGATACAGATTTACGCAGATAAAAAATCTGTGTCAATCCAAATTATCTGTGTCATCAGTGTGCTTAAAATGATATTTGGATGAGGTGAAAACATCATGGCAATTTCGATCAAAGAAACCGCACAGCAGATCATCGCCGGTTTACCGGACGATGTCACTTGGGACGATATTCAATACCGCCTTTATCTCAAAGAGATGATTGACAAAGCGGAAGCGGATATTTCTGCAGGAAAAGGGATTTCTCACGAAGAAGTGGAAGAAAGATTGGCAAAATGGCTCAAATAATTTGGTCGCCAAACGCGACACGACAAATTGAGGAAATTGCCGAATACATAGAGAAGGATTCGCCTTACTATGCCGGACGTGTCATCCTGAAAATCTATGCGACAGTCAGTCGTTTGAAGACTTTTCCTGAAATGGGTGCCGTGGCATCGGAATTTCAGGAAAAAGGAATACGTGAGTTACTGGTTTTTCAATACCGCGTTTTCTATCGTTTAGACGAAGGTACGCAAAGAATTCAAGTGCTGGCCATAGTACACGGTATGCGACACATTGATAATACTTTCTTTATTGAGGAAAACGGACAATAACATTACTGAGGAAGCAACAATGAGATTCCACCACCAATTTACAGTATTCCTTACCGCACTTGTTCTTTTGACATCACTGGCTTGGTCGCAACAGGAAAAAAAACCGGTGCGCATCGGCATTGCCGGGCTGTCGCATTCCCATGTACACGGCTTCTTGAACAACACGCCGCCAGTGCCACCAGCGCAACAAAAAGACGATTTTGTTCTGGTCGGCATTGCCGAAAGCGATCGCGACATGGCCAAACGCTACGCCGAGCGTTACGGTTTCGACCTTGCCCTCGTGTATGACGATCTGGGCGAGATGCTTGACAAAACCAAGCCGGACGGCGTGCTGGCCTTTAATTCGATTTTCGGGCATTTGGAAGTCGTTGAAGCCTGTGCCCCGCGCGGCGTGCATGTCATGGTTGAAAAACCGCTTGCCGTAAACGGCGAACATGCAAGTCGCATGGCCGAACTCGCCCGCGAACACAAAACGCTCCTGCTGACCAATTACGAAACAACCTGGTACCCGACGAACCATCGGGCGTTTGAGCTGGCCGTGACACAAGGCGCGTTTGGCCCATTGCGAAAGATCATCGTCTGCGACGGCCACAAGGGGCCGAAGGAAATCGGCGTCAATGCCGAGTTTCTCGAATGGCTGACCGATCCCGTGCTCAACGGCGGCGGTGCGGTCATTGATTTCGGGTGCTACGGCGCGAATCTCGCCACTTGGCTCATGCAAAACGAGCGACCGCAGAGCGTTTCCGCCGTCTTGCAGCGGTTCAAGCCCGATGTGTATCCGAAAGTCGATGATGAGGCGACGATTGTGCTGGCTTACCCGAACACGCAGGTGATTATTCAGGCGTCCTGGAACTGGCCGATTAATCGCAAGGATATCGAAATTTACGGTGCCGCCGGTTATGTCAAAGCACCCAACGCCACCGACTTGGTCTGGCGTAATTCGGAACGCGAACGGGAACAATCGGCCAAATTAACGCCGGAAGGTTCCTTGACCTTTGCACCGTTTAATTATTTCGCCGCCGCAATTCGGGGTGAGACCACCGTCGCACCCGGCGACCTTTCGTCGCTGGAAAACAACCTCATCACGGTCGAAATCCTGGAAGCCGCCCGTGAGAGTGCCAAAACCGGGAAAAGCGTCACCATCAAGTGACCGCCGAATCAGAGCCGCACACAAAGTAAGCGGAAAATCAGAGCCGCGAGTGTCAATGAGCGGTCAAAGCGGGACAGAGTCTCAACCGCTCCGTCACCGTCGCGTCTCTGATTTGGCTTGTCACTTTTCGGCGACCCTTAATATCTGCGCAAGTCCAAAAAACGAAATTTTGCACAGTTAATATTGAAACTACTACCCCGCCAAAGATTTTTTGTGAACTTGACGGGGTAAAACAATATCGCTTTGTATTTTGAAATTTAGTTTTTTTACGAAAAATACGAAAATATGCTGGAATGAAAAAGAAAAAGTGATAAAATGGAATTCCTAATGCTCGAAAAGGAAGTATGATTTTGCAATGTTTTTATTGCGAATGACTTTAAATTGACTAAGTTGCAGATAAGGAGGTGGCAACTTATAACCCCCCTTTTTCCTGTGAGTATGTCAATGTCCGACCATACAAATTCCTCTGATCTTGTTCGTTCAGGTTTTACCGCTCAACAGTTTGTTTTGATTATCGCAACTTTTTTGCTTGGCGTGGCTTCGGCAGCGGTTTTCAATGAGCTGTTTATTGAAAGAAGTTTTGGCCCGGTGTCTGCCGTCGCGTCACAGGATTCCAACGAATCCCGATGATGGCCTGTCTCTCCTTTGTGGTGGGGACACGGACCCAAGAAAGTTTTTCTCTGCATAAGACCATGTTTCGCATGTTGACACAGGCGGAGCGTGTCAGTATATTATGCTTTCTTGCGAAAAGCCACCGTCACGAAGTGTCGATGGGGTAGATGAAAAACAGATTTTTTTAGGAGAAAACCTTATGGCCGTTGTTGTTGACCAGAGTAAATGCACAGGTTGTGGTGAATGCGTTGATACTTGTCCCTGTGAATCCCTTTCGATTGCGGATTCGCTTTGCATTGTTGACGAGAGTTCCTGTGCGGATTGCGGTGCATGCATCGATGTTTGCTCGTCAGGTGCCTTGTCCTTGTAATTGACGCAATGTACGTTGGTTGCAATGATTAAGCCCGGCATAATACGTGCTTGGGCTTTGATTTTTAAAGACGTTCGACCAACATGCCGCCATCCTGCATGAGGACTTGGCCGGTTGAGTATGGTATTTTGCCATTGGCCAATGCGACAACGGCTTGTCCGATGTCATCCGGTGTTCCCCAGCGTGGTTGCAACAGTATTCCTTCTTCGATCAATTTTGTGTATTTTTCCGTAACCTTTTCCGTCATATCGGTTTTGATCAAGCCCGGTCTGACCTCATATACCGGAAAGCCATACTCGGCCAGTCGCACGGCCCAAAGTTTGGTCGCCATACTGACCCCGGCTTTTGAGATGCAGTATTCCCCGCGGTTGATTGAAGCCACCGTCGCACTGATGGACGACACGTTGATGATGCAGCCGCTAAAAGTGGCGTCATTTGATTTTTGTTCGGCCATAAGTTTCGCAATAGACTGCGTTAAAAAAAACGGGCCGGTCAGATTGATTTTCATCAGCCATTCGTAATTTTCTTCGCTCATGTCGAACATATCGGTCCTGACGCGTGCCCCAACCCCGGCGTTATTGACCAGTAGATTGACAGCCCCGAAATCCCGACGGATGCCTTCGACCATCAGTTCCCTGTCTGAACGTTTTGCGACATTGCAACGATAATATCGCACATTAATCTTTTGCGATTCGAGTTCGCCGACCTGCTCGGCAACATCGTCGGACTCTTTCGTACCGCACACGGCCAAGTGCCACCCGTCGCGTGCCAGTGCCTGCGAAATCCCAAATCCGATTCCGCGCACCCCGCCGGTCACAAGTGCCACTTTCGATCGGTTTGTCATCGTTGAATCCTTTGCCATGATCAATCTGCCCTCTTTTCAATGCCATCATTAGTTCGGCTTGTCATCGGCGGTAATGATGTCATCGGCGGTAATGATATCGAAGAAACGTTTTTGCTGTTCACGATAAGATTCAGGCAGTGCGTCATTGTGGTCGAGTCGTTCCAGGCGGAGAAATTTTTTTCGTTCACTTGGACAGGCTTTGAACAGTTCGACGCCCTGCTGAAACGGAATGACCGTATCGGCGTCACCGTGGCAGTGCAACAGCGGACCATGATACTTTTGGATGCTGCCGAGCGAATCGAGCTTGAAACTGATGATGGAAACCGGAGCCAGCGGCATCATTTTTTTCGCCATGGCCGGGATTGACGTAAATGTGCTTTCGAGAATCAAGCCTTTCGCACCGGTTTCGGCGGCCAAATCAACGGCCACTGCGCCGCCGAGCGATCGTCCGCAATACACCAGTTCATTCGGTTTGATCGATTCCCGCGCACAGAGCCAGTCCCGTGCGGCGCGACCGTCTTTGAGAATGCCCGGCACGGACGGCTTGCCTTCGCTTTTGCCGTAACCGCGATAGTCATAAATCAGCACCGAAACGCCGAATCGCGAACGCATCTCTTCCGCCGCGTAACCCCAGCCGCTCAAATTGCCCGCATTGCCGTGACTGTACACCACCCAGGCTTTCGGCTCTTCCGCCGCGAGATACCATGCGTTGA
>Ga0082212_10003087_pt1 | contig 23792 bp, 17 predicted proteins | sample TergutNt197P3_FD_71548 | JGI IMG/M metagenome (GOLD analysis project Ga0082212, IMG submission 71548) | Neocapritermes taracua P3 segment gut microbial communities from Petit-Saut dam, French Guiana - Nt197 P3 | ecosystem: Host-associated > Arthropoda: Insects > Digestive system > Gut ... | reverse complement strand
TATCATGCTTTCCAGATGCATAACCCAGCAAAAGATTACGTTTTCGTATGCTGAACAGTCCAAAAAACTGTTCAACAGATAACCGGTATTGTTATACATCATTCGTTTTGTTTCGTCGGTGACAGTCCACGGGTCTGCGAACCAGCACCAGTCGCCGTCGAGAAAAACGCAATTTGGCAGTGATTTCAGCAGTATTTTGCTTGTCGCCGTTTTTCCAACGCCCATTGTTCCATTTATAAATATCAGATTTTTCATATATATCACCATTCTTTTTCCATGAATACCGCTGTCATTTTTTTAAAGATAATATCTATAAAAGTCCCCAGACCGTTTACCGTAGGACGGATATTTTTGAAATGCGCCGCAATAAACGGAACGCTGTCACACCCATATTCAGCGTGGACGCGCAAACGTTCGTCGCTTTTGCCCGCAAGAACAACAGATACAGTTCGTACAAAACATTCTTCTATTACATGGGTTACGGAAGCGACAGAATCATCTTCCATATAGCCAAACTCAATCATTTTATCTCTGTTAGCAAAACCCGCAAGCCCGTACTTTTCGGCGAATGTCATGATTTTATCCCGATATGCCGCTATGATAGTATGTAATGTTTCATGTAGCATACTTTCAACGTCCGGTTCTGCCGCTATTGTAATGATTCGGTTTCCAATACTAACAAAATCTGTACTGTAAACTGTAAACAAATTCGGTGAAAAACTCATCTCTGGCGCGTTTTCGCCATAAAATTTTTGCGCAGTATTTACCGCTTCATTTATTATACAAGTCCATTTTACCGCACGAATATCAATGATTCGACTGTATTTATCCCATAGAGATTGCATATCAGGTAACGTTTCCATATATGAAAGCACTTTTGGCAGTTCAGAAATCCATGCGCGAAAATCATTCATGCCGATAGGGTCAGATACAGCCGCACTTTCAAAGAACGTAATAAAAGCGTTAATATCAAATTTTCCGTCGTCCATGAAAAAACAAGCCGTCGCAAGCGCAGATCCCCTTGGCCAATATGGGTTTACTTCGACCTGTCCCGTTCTTGCACGGGAAAACCAAGATTTTATATTTTCTGAAATATCCAAACTTCCGATACGCTCCGCCAGAGCGGAAACATCGGCGTCATTATGGTCGTATGCGTCCGCGCCGGAAAATACCAGTCCTGCGAGTACATAAAAAAGATTACGGTTTTTTTCGATTCTCATTCTGTGTCCCTCCGTATCAATATGCCTTTCTATAACGCCGAGAATAAAATCCGTCTTTGAGTTCGTATAAAGAACCCGGTCGCCGTTCACTTCTTCAATCAGACGCATTTTCAATTTGCCGTATTCGTCGGCAATATTTTTGTCGTTGAGCAGTACGTTTCTGAATATGGTATGTCGGCGGTTTTCCTCGCTGTCCTTGGGGCATACATAAAAATGATAGTTCATGAAATCATCAGGGATTATCCGTTTGAACACTTCGCGGTCTTTTATGCCGCCGTCGCCCTCGTGAACAAAACCAACTTTTTCAAGGCGGGCAACAATTTCCGGAAAAATATCGTATGATTCCATCATGGCGAAAATATCAATGATAGGCTTGGCAGCCAATCCCGGAACCGAAGTGCTGCCGCCGTGTTTGATTTCGACGATTAAGTCGCCGATCTGCTCCATCAAATAGTCGCGGATACGTTCAAACTCCGTTTTCCAGTTCGGGTCATACGGCAAAACTACGAGTGTATTTTCTAACTTTGGCATAATTTTATTTTACCTCCGTAGACCGTTCGCATTGCTTTTGCCATTTATACAGCCAATCGAGCTGGTTGTCCATATCCGTGCTGTCTATGCAATCAAGCCCCGCTAATTCCATGACCGTCGCTTGGGTGGAATAGTGTTGGATAGCTATGAGGGAATGAAAGGCGTTTATTTCTTCTTGGCTCAGCTCATTGTATTTTTTGTATTCGGGTATAAACCGCTCAAGGATTTTGTTTGATTTATCATAATTGCATTCTTCAAAATCAAAATGCTTTGTTTTGTCGCATATCAAGGCCGCGTCATACATCGGAAACCCCTCGCATGACGTGTCAAAATCATGGATATATAGCTTGCCGCCAGGCGTTTTGCGTATATTGCCGTCGTACATATCGCCGTGGCAATACCCCCTCGGCAAATTTTTAATTTTTTCCCATAAATAGTCGCCGTACATAATATATTCGTTTGTTCTCGGATATTTTAGTTTCCGCAAAATATCGATATATCTGCCTATATAAAATTGCTTGTCGCGTTTGACAAGCTCGCCGGAATATTCTTTCATCACCTGGTGAAGCCTGCCCGCCAATGCGCCGATTGCCTCCGCGTCTTTGTCCGGCTCGGAATTTTCGCCCTCGATAAATTCATACAGGATCAAAAGGCTGTCTGTCGTTTTCATATACGGCAAATTTTTTTTTGTAAAGATCACAGCCGGAACAGGAAAATCTTTGCCATGCAAAAAAACCTGAATGTCCGCGCCGTTCATCGCCGTGTCAAAGAACGCGGGAGGTATGACGCGCAGAAAAAATTTGTCACTTCCCGCAAACGCGGCATACGATGTGCTGCCGCCTTCACGCAATAGTTTGAGTTTATTGAAATTGATTGGATAGTGGTCTTTCAATATATTAACTGTCATCTCGCCACCTTCCATTCCTCAATTAATTGTTCTATCGATTGCTATTATTGCGTAATGATAATTATACCATATTTTTATGATTTTTTCAAAAGGTTTCAAGACAAAAAATAAAAATAAGCAAGAAATGTTAAGAAACATCAACTTTGTTTTGGTATAATGTAACCGTAGCTACATGATTTTAGAAACGGAGGGAGAGGATATTGGGCAATTTCGCCAAGATAAAAAAGGCTCTCGAATATATCGACAACAATTTGGACGACCCTATCAGTTTCAAAACAATCGCAAAGAAATTCAACTTTTCACCGTATTATTTCCATCGGATGTTTTCCGTCATCGTCGGCAAAACCATCGCCGCGCATATACGCGACAGACGGCTGCAAGCCGCCTGCGCCGACCTCGCCGCCACCGATAAATCAATCATCAGCATCGGCTTGGACTGCGGGTATGATTCGGCGCAGTCGTTTTCGCGGGGGTTCAAGCAAATGTACGGTCTGTCGCCGAGCGAATACCGGAAACAGGGCTTGACGCCATATGTGGTGAGCGTCGATGAAATGATAATGAAATTCACGAACAGATTAAAAGGGGGAATTTACATAAATCCAAAAATAATAAAACGCGACGAAATAACAATCGCCTGCACAGTCGGCGATGGCAGCGAAACAGGCGCGGTATGGGACGCATTCATGAAACTCAGCAAAAGCAATCCGCTCAAAAACAAGATATCAGACAACGGATACGAGGTCAGATTATACGGCGAAGACAAACATACCGTGTATACCGGATTTGCCGTATCTGACGAAAAAGTCGATTCGGAATATATGATATTCAAAATACCTGCGGCAATATACGCTTCTTTTGATGTATATGTGGCAAACGGGTACGACAGCGAAAACAAAACTATGGAAGAATGGCTTAATTCAAACAGCGAGGGATATTCGGAAAAACTGCTTGACGATTGCCATTACTGCGTGGAATTTTACGATGAACGGTTCAAGGGGAACGAGGCAGGTTCGATTGTCGAAATTTGGATTCCGATAGAAAAGAAATAACTTTGCGCAAATAGGGCGGGCGCCCGAGTGCCCGCGCGGGCTTTTACACCCGCGCGGGCGGCTCGTGCGCCCGCCCATGCATTTATGGTAACATAAAATAATGTTTTGGTCAAGGAAAAAATGATTTATTTAACAATTTATTTACATTTGAAAAAATAAAAACCGCAATTTTTATCAAATTCAAGAACGGCATTTTGACAAGGAAGAATATTGTTGTAGGGTACGACCACCGGGCGTGACGCGAGTCTGATTTTACGTTAGTTTTATATCTGCGGTGCGCGCCGGGTTGTCGAGTCCTACGCAATTCGATTCTCCTTTGTTCACACATTCTATACCAATTTAAAAACCGTGAGGAAATCATATAGACCCCTTGACTTATATTTTGCTTTCACGTATAATAATTATTGAAAGGATGTGTGTATTTAATTTTGCGTTATACAAGCAAAAAAAACAGGGAGGTAATATGGAATACGGTGTGTATTACAAAAAAGACTGCGAGATAACGGTAAGCGAGCGGTTTTGCCTGCTGCTGCGAACACAGGCAAAATCGAATATGTTATGATGAACGGAAAGGTTTTTTTTGTAAACACATAATCATTTTGTAATATTCGACATGGGGTATTTACCCCGAAAAGATAACCGATTTAAAATACACAAAAAAATTTATCTGAGAGCCGGAGGTGACGGGCAAAATGGCGCATGAATTTACGGAAAAACAAAAAAATACAATCATCGAAAAATGGGGAAATGATTTTTACGGCAAAATAGTGCGGACTATTGAAATATACTCGGAAAAATGGAAATTATCCGATTTTGAACTCATGGAATACTACTCGATCAACGCCATACTTTTCTGCAAATCCGAAACATACGGCGATTGTGTCTTGAAAATCGGCGGCAACTGGCAGGATTATGAGTTTGTCGGGGAATATAACACTTTGCGCGAATACAACGGCAGAAAGTATGTAAAAGTCTACGAAGGCGATATAGATATACCAAACGGAAAGAAAGTCACGCTCATGGAACGCGTCAAGCCCGGGACAAGGTTAAGCGAAGAACCGTCTTTTGAAAAAAGGCTGGCTGTATTTTCGGAACTGTATAACGGACTGCATATAGCGCCAAAAAAGCCTGAAATATACGCTTCATATACAAACTGGATATATGAAGCGGTTAAAGATTGCGAAGAATCGAAAAACGCTTTGAAAGAAATAGACGGATATATGCGAAAAGCTAAAGATATTTATTTGGAAATAATAAAAACATACGATAAAAAAATGCTCCTGCATATAGATATATACGGGGCGAATGTCGTAAGCGCCAGCGGCGGATATAAGCTCATCGACCCGAAGGGCGTCATCGGCGACCCGATATTTGAAACGGGGCAGTTTATATTCAACGAATGCTGCGAAGACAAAATAGAACCCGAAAAAGCGGGAACGATATTTGATTATTTAGAAAAAAGCCTGAATATCCCTCGGGATATATTGAGGAAATGCTTTTTTATCGAAACTGTGAGATTTATAAGTTATTACGCGGCAAGATACGGCGCGAGCGAATTTGATGTTGAGCGCATCGAATTTGCGCGGTATTTTATGTAATCATAGCATTTTTTGTTTTATTCGCTTTCTTTTTTCGCATATTTTTCAAGTTCAGTTACGACAGCCTTAAAACGTTCGTGTTCGCGTACAGGGTCGAATACGTTTGCTGACAATTCATTGTTTAATATTTTATAAGTATCGTTATAATCATAGTTTTTAACGCTTTCATCTAAATTTACATAACCTGCAACCGCGATGGAAGTATAAGTAAAATTTTTTGGCAAAGTATCATAGGCAACCGCATAGTTTGCGGATTTTTCAATGCAGTCAAGCGCGGTTTCAAATTCTCCTAAATTCATGTAATGGCGCGCTAAATATGCGTAACAGTTGCCTAATCTTATATTATAGAACCCGTAATCGCCGTTTTCAAATATTATTTCAAAAATCGAAATAGCTTTTTTTATAAGCTGTATATTGCCATCAATGTCTTTTAGAGTGTTTCCGTAGCCGAGCATGGCCAGTTCAAATCCCAGGCTGTCGGCTTGCCACATTATAAGCTGCGCTTTTAATTTTAATCCTTCCGCATAATCGTCGCAGATGATTTCAAAAACTTTTTCGCGGCTAATGCCCCACGGCGGCAATCTTTGCGCGGCTTCCTTCGCTTTTTCTTTTTCGCCTAAACCATTATAATCATAGGCAAGCAGTTGTGTCGACATCAAACGAATATAATCATCGGTGCAATTATCTAAAATATTTTCGTATATTGGCACTGATTCCCGCATATATCCGCGGCTTTCTTCCGAACCGTAACACATTCTTGATTTATCCGATAAAAAATGCGCGAGTTCGTATAACAAATTGTAATTGTTGGGAAATTCTTTCAATGCGTTTCTGCAAATTATTATGGCTTCGTCCGTTAAACCCTTATGATGTTTTTCTTTGAGCGATTTTAGAATTTCATCGATTTTTTCCCGGTTTCTTATAACGTCAACTCCAAGCATATCATCGACTGTGACTTTGAAAAACTCCGCGATAGCGGGCAACATTTCTATATCGGGGAAACTCACGCCCGTTTCCCAGCGGCTGACAGCCTGTGGCGAAACATGAAAAATATCCGCGATTTGTTCTTGCGTCAAATCACGCGACTTGCGGAACTGCTTTAATTTTTCGTTTAAATATATTGCCATTTCTTACACTCCTATTTTTTATTAAAAATATTTTGAAGCGCTTCTGGCAATATTATAAATTGGCTGACAAATAAAGTCAAGCAATTATAACGCGAGTTTTTTACACGCAAGGCGTGAGTCATGGTTAATTCCAATGGAAAACATTATTTGTTTAGCTTCCGATACCAGTATAACCCGTATGGCAATAAAAAAATTTAATGAAACATAAAAATTGCACTTGACAAAATCATTTTGGCAATATATAATATAGATGTTATACAGAATAATTTTTGCGGACGGAGGTTGTTTGAAATGAAAAAAGGCATGATGGTGGCCGTGAACTAAAAACCGAATACTTTAATCTTAAAATGTGTAAATGTTATTTTTAATGACGCGCACTTTAGGGTGTGTTATTTTTATGCTCATTTTTAAGATTATTTGGAAAACTCAATCAACCCAAAACGTAAAAATTATTTTAGGAGGAAAAACTATTAACAGACTAATCAGATTAATCGGATCGTGCCATTTGGAAGATGTTTCGTCCCTTCGCCGGTTATATACCATAAATTTGAGAAATCCCCTTACTGAACATGGTAACAAATACAATTACAACGGAGTGACAATCGAATGCGGCGAAATACACAAAACAACTCCCGAATATGTGAAATTCACACTCGGATTCCCATTAGAGGCGCTCGGCCTCGTTTCCCGCGATTATCAATCGGATATAATGACGGCCGACTATTGCCTGCGGGAATTCGCATGGCAGATAGAAAGCATAAATCTCGCGAAAGAACACGCGACAGGCAAGGAAAAATTCACCGGAAATATATCGGTGCACAAACCGGGCCAAAAAATAATACTTCGCAACAGCGCATATGTATCAAACAATACCGCTTATATCGCCATGACGGTGCGTTTTGCCGTGCTTATGGCGTCGAAGCGCAACGTCGTGAACGGAGGCATATCCGTAAAAATCATCCAAAAAGACTTGGCTCGCGCCATACGCAATTTCATCAGTTCTTTCAATAAAAATGAGTATGAATCAAAAGCGGCGGTATACAAGCGCCAACGGGAAATCCGGAAGCTGCTCAAAGAAAAAGGCTTGGTGAGTTTCGTGGCAAACGGCAGCATTCTGCCGCGAAGCAAATACGGCTCGGCGCTGTACGGCGCGGTGCCGTTCATTTCCCCGCCCGAAGACGAAATGACATTGCGTTTATCGGACGGATTTGCATTGACCGGCATGGGAATCAAAGAGGGCGTGACGGTCATTACAGGGGGCGGCTATTCCGGGAAAAGCACGCTGCTCGATGCCATGCTGCACGGCATATACGACCATATACCGGGCGACGGGCGCGAATACTGCGTTACGCAGGAAAGTGTATGCAAAATTGTCGCGGAAGACGGGCGAAGCGTGACTTCGCTGGATATTTCGCCGTTTATACGCAATGTGAGCGGGCTTGACACAAAAAAGTTCACTTCGCTCCACGCGAGCGGAAGCACGTCGCAAGCCGCGAATATCATGGAAGCGGTATCCTTTGGCTGCAAAGCGCTTTTTATCGACGAGGACAGGACGGCGACGAATTTCATGATACGTGATGCCCGCATGAAAAAAATTATAAAGAACGATCCTATAGTGCCGTTCACGGACAGGGTGCGCCAGATATACAAAGACACGGGAATATCGACGGTGTTGATCATAGGCGGGAGCAGCGAATATTTGGATTTGGCCGACAATGTGTATATCATGGAGGAATATCGTATCCATAATTACAACAGGCAGGTTTCGGCGACAAAACAAAATAATGCCGATTTTTTCACGGTAAACGACAAAGAACCGACGCAGTGGCGGTTAGACAGGACAATCCTGAAAGAGTCAATGACGGCTTTCAAAAAAGACGAAACGGACGGCAGGACGCGCGAATTTGTTTGCGTGACGGAAGATGAAATATATGTGGGCCAAAACAAAGCGAATATTTCGCGCATCGACACGATAATATCCGCACAGCAAATAACCGCGATCGCGTTCATAATCCGCACTCTTTTCAACAGGCAGAAAGAATCAAAATGCCGCCTGCATGAAGAAATCAAAAACATATATGATAAAATCACGCAAGACGGATTTGGCGAGATATATTCGAGCAGTTTCGGTATTGATTTCAACATGGAACTGCCGACATTGCACGATATATTGTTTGTTCTTTCGAGAATGAACCAAATTATTTATGACTGAAATCCCGGTTATGCGGAAGGCATCGAACAAAATGCCCTTTATCGGCATACCGCCGCCAATCATAATATGATTCTCCTTTTGTGTTTGTCAAAGCTGCGTCAATTTTTCCTTCATGGTCGGCTTTTTTTCTTTGGGCGGCGGTATGATTTCGGGCATATATTTTTTGACGAATTCATTTCTGATTTCAACGAATGAAATTGTGCGGTCTTCACCTTTCTTGTTTTGTCCGATTTTTTTGCTTACCAACTTTTTCAGCCATGATTTATCTGTTGCGCCTTTCGTTTTTATGTGCTCCAAAATGAAGTCGAAGGTGATTTCTTTGATGTTGTTTGGTTTTTCCATATTCCAATAACTCCTTTATATTTTTAATATTTATCATTATATCACCATACGAAAAATATGTCAAGCGTTATGAAAAATTTTTTTGATTTAAGCCTTGACAAACTTTCATAAATCTGTTAAAATAGGGTGACGCTAATGTAGCACAGGGGTAGTGCAGTTGATTCGTAATCAACAGGTCGTGGGTTCAAATCCCACCATTAGCTCCAAAACGCCAAAAACGCGCACGCAAGGCAAAACCTCGCATGTGCGTTTTTTGTCGCATGTGCGCAAAGCTTCATTAATGGCCGCGCTAATTGCGCCTAACCGCTTCGCGCAGCTTTTGTATGTTTTCGCTTATGTCCGCCCCAACTTTGTACACGCTGGACGAACCCGCTACAAATATGTCCGCTCCGGCTTCGCTCATAAGTTTCGCATTCGCGAAGCTCACGTTGCCGTCCACTTCGATTTCGATACCCGAACATCCGGAATCATCCAAAATTTTTCTCAGCTGCGCTATTTTCTTTATGGTGGCGGGGATCAGTTCCTGACCCGCATAACCGGGATTTACTGTCATGATGAGTGCCGCATCGATGTCGTCCAGCACATTTTCGAGCATGGCAAGCGGAGTGGCGGGGTTCAGGGCAAACATGGGCTTTGCCCCCAAGCTTCGTATTTTCTTCAACGCGCGCTGCGCGTGCACAGTGGATTCGCAGTGGATCGATACATAATCCCCTTCGCCTATCGACGGCGCGAACCATTCGAGTTTTCTTTCCGGCTCGATTATCATCAGGTGTATGTCGAGCGGGATTTTCGTGGATTCCTTGAGCTTTTTGCAGTAATCGACGCCCAAGGTGTAGTTGGGCACGAATTGTCCGTCCATGATGTCGATGTGCAGATATTCGATGCCCGCCGCCTCGAACAAACGTATGTCTTTTTCCAAATTCAAAAAATTCGCGCACATCATGGATGGCGATATCTTTTTTGCGTTCACGGATTCACCACCACCCTCAGGCCCTCGTAGCTCTCCGCGATCCTGAAAGCTTCGCGTATTTCCCCGAGGGGCAATTTATGCGATATGAATTTCTTTATGTCGATTTTGCCCGAGGAAATGAGGCCAACCGCTTTCATGTGATGCACCGGCATGGAACCATGCGCCCCATGGACGAAAAGTTCCTTGTAGTGGATTATGTTCGTGTCCAATGTCACATTCGATTTGCCCTTGGCAAGCCCGCCGAAAAAACACACCCTGCCCCTGTTTTTCGCCATTTTGAGCGATTCAGCCTGCGTTTGTGGCGCAGAATTCGCCGTGTACACGATGTCCGCGCCCAATCCCCCGGTTTCCTCGAGCACACGCTCCGCCGCATCCTCGTTTGCCGGGCATATGCATACGTCCGCTCCGAATCTTTTGGCGATTTCCAGCCTTTCCCTCACAAGTTCAATCACAATGATTTTGCATGCGCCCATCATCCTGGCCACTTGCATCAGCATCAACCCGATCGGCCCGGCCCCTATGAGCGCGAAAGTGTCCCCGATATTCACGCCCGACAGCGTGAGCGCGTTTATCACGCAGCCAAGGGGCTCCGCGAGCGCCGCTTCCTCATAGCTAACATGATCCGGGATTTTGGTCACGGGCCCATAGCTCGTCACCGTGCGGTTTAAAAGCGCATATTCGGCGAAGCCGCCCGCGAACTGGTAGCCCATCGCGTAATTTATTTGGCAATTGTTTCCTATTCCCGCTTTGCAAAAAACGCATTCCCCGCAGGGCACGTCCGCCCCGATTGCGATCCGTTCCCCCGGGGCGAACCCCCGCACATTCTTTCCTACGCCCTCTATGATCCCCGAAAATTCGTGGCCGATGATCTGGGGCGGGTTCACCCGGATGTTTCCGTGATGGAAAATCCTCACGTCGGAGCCGCAGACCGCGCAGGCTTTTACGCGCAACAATATCCCTTCGTCGTCCAATCTTGGAGTTTCGACTTCTTTTACCGTCATGTCGTCGATTCCCTGATATACCGCTGCTTTCATATGTGTTTTTTCCTCCCTGTTATTTTTTAATTTTTTCCGACCGCTGTTGATGGGCAAGACGGCAAGAACAGAGCCCTCGCCCTACTAATTTTTCACCCATTGCCGCCAATATGCGACGCTTTCCTTCAAATCGCCGATTATATTAAATTCCGTGTCGTAATGCTCCCTGTGGCCGATTTCAAACATCAAAATCGTTTCTTCGAGTTCCGATTTTTTCATTGCGGCCATCATTTTTTCGCCGGTTATTATGCCGGTTTTGTTGTGTTCGGCGGTAAAAGGGGCGTGATTGCTCTTGTTTGAAACCGTTTGCTGTATATGGATGATCGGGCTGTATTTTCCGAGCTGTTCTACCCAGGGGTACGGGTCGCGGTAGTCGGGATGCGGCGCATGGCCCACGTCGAGGCATAGCCGCATGGGAATCCCGCAGTCGGCGTTCACCCGTTCCATAAGCTCGAGCGTTTCGGGGATTGTGTGCGCCATTTCGCGCGGAACGCTCATCGGTTCGAATATCAGCGCCTCATATCCCGAATCTTTGGCGTAAAAACTGAGTTTCTGCCAATTTTTGACCCCTTCTTCGACTAAAAATTCGCGGTTATGCTCAAATGCGTCGAATGTGAGTATGCCGAAGTGGCTGCCCAAGGTTTTTGCTCCGAATTTTTGCCCGAGGTCGATAAAGCGCTTAAACCAACCAAGCCAAATTTCCCTCGCCTCGGCATCGGGATGCATGAGATGGTTTACCCGTGTATACGCGCTGGTGAACATGCTGTCTATTGATATGCCGTATTGTTTTGCGGAATCGGCGATGCGTTTTGCCATTTTTTCAATGTAATCGCCGGGCAAAAACGGATTGAGCAAATCCGCCACGAATTGAACGCAAAATAGCCCCAAATCCTCCGCCACGATCTTCGCCCAAATTTCCGGCTCGATGTACCGGTTTATGGCAAAACCCAAGTTTGTGCCGAGTTTCAGCTTCATAAAATCAAAATCCTCCTTTTTCGCGGCGCGTTAAAACTTTCCTGAAAGCAGCGCGTTTTTCCTTTCGATGTAATAATAGAAATCCTCAAGCGATATTTCCGGGGAAACCGTGTGATCCACCGTGGGTATGAAACCGCCCTCTTCGACAAGCGGGACGAGTTCGGCAAGGTGAGCGTCGATTTCCTTTTTGCCGAGCGCGATGCGCATCTTGTCCACCCCGCCGTAGAGCCTCAGGTCGCGCCCGTACTCTTTTCTTATCCTGATGGGATCCATTTCGGCCACTCTTTCAAGCGGCCATATCCCGTCCACGCCGCATTCCATGAAAATTTTGATCAGCGCCTCGCAGTTTCCGTCAGTATCCACGAAAACGTACTTGATGCCGTTCGCCTTGAAAAAATTTATGAGCCTGCGCATTTCGGGGGCTATGAATTTTTTGTATGTTTCAGGGGAAAGCAGCGGACCCGTTTTCATCGAGAGATCTTCGTTTATCATCACATAGTCCACCGAAATCCCCCGCGAAAGCGCCGGTTTTGAAACTTCGATGGTGAAATCCGTGATAAATTCGCACATTTCGTGGCAGAGCGCGGGGTAATCGTACCACGCGAAAGAAAGCCCCTCGGTGCCCATCCATTCCCTCATGCGCCAATAATAGCCGAGCGTCTGGCAATTGTACGCGAGTATCAGCGGCACTTCGCAATTTTTCCAGCCTTCGACCCTCGATTCCCATTCGGGGGGGTATCTGTCCGGCGAAGCGACGTGGCGTTTTTTCATCTCCTTGAAATCTTCCGGTTTTTCCACGGGGAAAGACAGATATTGATCCATGCACATTCGCGTGCCCAAAACGGTACCTTCAATCAAAGCCTTGTGCACCACGCCGAGCGCATCGCGGAATATTTCGTACCTCTCGGTTTTTTCGAGCAATTCATAATCGAAATATGGGCGCATGCGGTAATCGATATTTATGTATTCCCTCGGGTCGATCGAAAAATTCGGCTCCCCGACCCACCAGTTGAAGTGAACTTTTGACAAGTCCAACCCTTCGCCCTCCCATCTTTGGATCGTCTGCCCCCAGGCGCCGACTTCTATGTTGGGCAGCCTGTCCACGCTTTTGTAGTCCATGACATTCAAAAAACGCTGCCTGTGCGTAAGTTCTTTGTCCGAAAACATTTTTTGCGCTTCCTTCCGTTATTTAATCAATTTTTCCATGTAGGCGAGTTTCGCGCATATGCACAAAGCCTCCGCCGCCAAAGCCAGTTCCCCGATTGACGGGAATGTGGGCGAAATCCTTATGTGGGCGTCATGCGGGTCATTTTTGTAGGGATAGGCCGAACCCGCCGGGGTCAGCTCCAATCCCGCGCCTTTTGCCAGCGCGATTGTGCGCCTGGCGCAGTTTTCCGGGACATACAGGCTGATGAAATATCCCCCGTTGGGTTCAGTCCAGGATGCCAGCCCCGTGTCTCCCAACCCTTTTTTCAGCCCTTGGGTCACCGCGTCGAATTTGGGCTTTATTATTTTCCTGTGCTTGTCCATTTGCGCTTTTATCCCGTCATTGTCTTGCAGGAAAAGCGCGTGGCGCATTTGGTTTATCTTGTCCGGGCAGATCATCTGCACGAAAGCTTTCGAGCTCATGTACTCTATGTTTTTTTCGCTGGCGCAAATCGCCGCAACCCCGCCTCCGCAAAAAGTGATCTTCGAAGTGGAAGCGAACATATACACCATGTCTTCTTTTTTGTTTTTTTTCAGCTCCGCGAATATATTTGAAAGCTCGTCGCCGGATTCGGTCAAATCGTGCACGATGTACGCATTGTCCCAATATATGCGAAAATCTTCGGCTGCCGGCGAAAGGTTTGCAAGCCGCTTGACCACTTCGTCGGAATACGTGATTCCGGTGGGGTTCGAATATTTCGGCACGCACCATATACCCTTGACCGAAGGGTCGGAGTTCGCGCGATTTTCCACTTCGTCCATGTCGGGGCCGTTTTGGTCCATTTCGATGTTTATCATTTCGACCCCCAAATTTTCGCATATCGAAAAGTGCCTGTCATATCCGGGCACAGGGCATAAAAATTTGGCTTTTCTATCGCCGGAAAGCGCGTGCCACGGCTCGGTTTGCCCGGTTGTGCCATACACAAACGAGCGCACCATCGCATCATGCATCAAACATAGCGAAGAATTTCCCCCAACCATGACCTCGCTTGCAAATTCTGCGCCCATCAAACCCGCAAAAAGCTCGCGCGCTTCAAAAGTCCCCATTAGCCCGCCCGGGCTGCAATAACTTCTGAAATCGCCCAGTCCTTTTGCCATGTAGCCGATTTCCCCCGGATCTATTTTGAGCATATCGTTTGACAAGTCGAGTTGCTCTTTGCACGGGATGCCCCGCGTCATGTTCAGCTTCAAGCCGCGCGCCTTGTACCCTTCGTATTGCGCCGACAGCTTTTGCCGTTCTTCCGCCAATTGCCCTTCGCCCAAATTCGAATAGATGTTTTCGCTTTCCATCGTTTTTACCCCTTTTCTTTATGTGTGTCAACTATTATACAGCATTGCGGAAATAATGTCAATATGCCCCAGTTCAAAAAATATCCGTCCCTTTACTTAGAGCTTGTGCGGAAATCAATATGTTTCGGCGGATTTGTTTTGTTTGCCTGCCCTGTTTTTTCCGCCCACATGAACCATAGGTCGGTAAGCGCGGTTTCCCCTTCGCGTATGCACGAATATTCGCGCCCGAACATTTCTTCGAGCTCGCTCAAGCGCTCCGTGTGCCATGCGCATTGCGCACGGTAAATCCACATCCTGCTCGGCGCATCGTCTGACAAACCAAACAGCAATTGCCAGCATTTTTCGTATTCTCCCGCTTTGACCAACAAATCCGCGTATTCGGATTTGTATGGATCCGAATTGTTTTGCCGCACCGCTTTTTCCATGAGAATCAAGGCTCCGGAATTGTTTTTCTTTTTTGTTTCGATGAGGCTCAAGTTCCTGTAAGCGAGCGCGTGCGGAAGGCTTTTTTCCCATGCCTCAGCCGCTTCTTTTTCCATTCCGTTTTCATAGTACAATATGCCGAGATGGACAAGCGCCTCCCTGTTGCCATTTTTGGCGTCTTTTTCAAGCATTTCGCGCCAGTCAGGCCCAATCATGAAAGAATTCGTGCCATCGGGCAAATTGCCATGAAGCAAAAGGTTCAACCATGGCAATTCGTCCTTGCCCATCGAACTTTCGGGAAAATGAAAAGGCAGCCCCGCCGTGCCGCGAAGTTTCCTGCGGCGCTGTTCAAGCGCGCCCCAGCCCGACCCGAAAGAAATATATTCGGCGCTTTTTTCGGGCGCGAATTCGGGGATATCGTGCAAAAACAGATTTGCCGCGGCATTTGCGGCCTCGCGATATTCCATTTTGCATATCGCTTCGGCATCGGCGTTCACGCCCGTGAAAGCTTGGGTAAAACTCCAGCTTGCATTTGCGGGAATTGTCAAACCGTGTATCTGCGTCCGCGCCATTCCCGCCTGGATTTCGACATAGTCCCCCCTTCCGGGTTCCGACAAAAAATCGCGCCATTTCCTGCCGCCCTGATGGGTTCCCCAGGTAAACATTTTGCGGTATTTGAGCGCTGATGTCGAATATTCCGCCAAAAACCAATTTTCCGATGGATATACCGCCGCTTCCCACGGATATTCGATTTCATCCGGTATTTGGAAAAAATATTCGGTCGAGTAATTGTACACAGACGGAAAAGACGCATCTTTTCCGGGCATGGAGGCGAGTTCCGGCATTTCCCCGAATCCGAATCCCCCCCCGCGCGGGTTTTGGAATATGACTTTGTCCGTGGCGGACAAAATCCGCATATCCGGCGTTTCCCTCGCCGCGATATTCGTCCACCAATACATAGGGACTTCTTTGTTTTGCGTGTTTGCTATTTTCACGCGCGCGTAAAGAATATCGCTTTTTTCGGGAAGCCTGAACTCTATGCTGTAGCAGAGGCCCTCGCACCTGTCATATTCGAACATCCGCAAAAATATTTCCCCGTTTGCATCAGCGCATTTTTGGAAAAATACAGGTGAACAGGTATGGTACGTGTGTCCGGTCCTGCCGATGTTCCATTCGATCCCGCCGGAAATCCAGGCGTTTCTAAGCGCTATATTGGCGGGTTGCATCACGGGATTGGAAAACAGAAGTTCCCTTTTGTCGCGCTTGTTGAAAAGCGAATAGAGCCTGCCGCCGAAATCCGGCAAAAAGGTCGCGGCCATTATTTCGTTTTCCAGAACCGCCGTTTTTACGCAACAGATTTCGCGCTTCCTGTAATAATTGTCCTGCATTTTATACGGCAGCACGCGGAAAGCCGAATTTTTCCCCGCATTTTCCAAATGTTCGGGCAAAAGGGAACCGTCGTTGGAAATGTTGCGGTCGCAATTTTTGTCTTTGAAATACGGGAGGGGATTTTCGTGTATCACGGGTGAACCGGGGAGAGACATTGAGGATAAATACGCTTTCATATTCAGCACGCCCTTTCCAAAATAATCGGCATTTTACAGCTTGCGCCCCTTGAGCAGCTGGTCTTTTGTCCAGTTTATCATCGGGTCGCCGCATCTTTTTAATTCATCGTACAATTTTAGCCTTAAACTCGAAATCGACACGCTTTGCGATTTGTCATGTATCAAATTTTTGAGTTCGTACGGGTCTGCATTCAAATCATAGAATTCGTCGGTGTCCGATAAATTCCAGACATATTTGTACCCGTCTGTTTTTATGCAGCGGGAAGAATACAGCCCGAATTGCTGTCCGTTATAGCTCGAAACCGCATAATCCCTTTCCCAGGCTTCGCCGCATAGAAGCGCAGGGGCGAGGCTTTCGCCGTGGAACGCCCCCTCGGGTTTGCCGATGCCCAAAAGATCTAAGATAGTCGGCACGAAATCGAGGCAGTTGTGCACATAGCCCTCGAATACCTGCGGCTTGATGAGAGCGTCGCAGCGGATCGCAAAAGGCACATGGATCAGATCTTCATACATCACGTAGTGCTTGTCTATCATTTTGTGGCTGCCGCACAGGTCTCCGTGGTCGCACGTGTAGACTATGGCGGTATTTTCAAGCTGGCCGAGCTCCTCGAGATTTTTTATGATCCTTCCGATCGCGTCGTCGAGCTGGCTCACGTAGCCGTAGTAAAGCGCCACGGTCCGGGACCACTTTTCCCAGTCCCTGTCTTCGAGTTCCCAGTTGATCACCTGCTGCCTGTGCATATACGGCTTGCCTGTAAATTCGTCGTTGAAACTGCCCCACATCTCTATGTCTTCGGGCTTGTACATTGCGTCAAAGGGTTTTGAGGGGCGGCAAGGCGGGTGCGGCTCGAGGAAATCCACGTTGACGAACCAAGGATTGTCTTTTTTTGCAAATCCGTTTATGATTTCGTTTGTTTTTTTTGCCAGCACATGGGTGTGCGAAAATTCGAGCTCTATCGGGCAGGGGTCGCCGAAAATCCCGTTCGGGTACGAAATGTCGCCCATCGCGCAATTTTTTTTCATTTCGGCGTACACATCGCCTTCAGACACATATTCGTCAAAACCGTAGCTGTCCGGCAGAAGCGAAGCGGATATGCCCCACTTGCCGCAAAAAGCGGTGCTGTATCCGTTTTCCTTCAAATGGCGCGGGTATATATACCCGTCTTTGGGCACCTCCATGACCGGATGGGTTATGTGGAAATTCCAAAGCCCTCCGAAACTCTCAGGCCTTCTCCCGCATATCATGGCCTGCCTCGCGGGGGCGCACACCGCTATGGGAGTGTAGGCGTTGGAAAACCATGCCCCGCTTTTGGCGATGCTGTCTATGTTTGGCGTTTTCACGGGCCGCATCCCCGAATTTCCCACGCAGTCATATCTTTGCTGGTCGCACATGATGAAAAGCAAGTTTTTTTTCTTCATTTTGAAAATACCTTCCGAAACAATTTATCCCTATCCTTCAATTTTAATATTTTTTTTTGCTTTTGTCAACAAAAATCATTGACATACAAAAAAAATTGTGATATACTACGGAATGAAACAAAGATTATTTTTGATCGATTATGGATCCGGCGCGGCCTGTACGCGGTCGAATTTGCGTCCGCTATCAAGGTTTTGCGCCCGTGGCAAACTTAAAAAATTTAATATTCAAGTTTGTTTTTCGCATATTTATGGGGAGGAAAATGCAGGATGAAAAAAACAAATTGGTTCGGTGCGCCAAAACGGATATTGAGCGCGCTTGTCGCGCTCGCGTTTTTCGGGGCGGTTTTGTTGATACCGAGAGTGGCGAGGGTGAACGCGGATATCGGCGACACTTACGCCATAGGCAAAAATGACAGCGCCTATTTGGGCGGCGTAGGTTCCGACGCCTACGAAATCAAGATAAAAAACAGCAGCATGCCATTTTACGGGCCTCCGCTCACCGTCACGGACGATGGCGACAAAAAAATCATCGAAGCGGCCTATTGCATAAGCCGCATCACGGATATAGGCGAATGGTCCCCAAGCTATATCCAAGTTTCGCCCGGCGATTTCTTTGCCAATGTCCCCGGAAACGGCAACGGCGCCATACAACAAAACGAATCCGAACTGCGCTGGATCGCCGCCCACGGATTTGTCGGCACAATTGGCGGATCATATGGCGACCTGGCCGCCCCGGGCGTTTTATTGGCGAATATCGCCGATTTCGTGGTTGCGAGATATTTTGAACCGGACGAGGGCAGCGCGGTAAAATTCGAAAATCTGACTGCGGGGGAAGCCATCAAAGCCACGCAGTCCGCTTTGTGGTACTATTCCGATCCGGGGACAGATCTCGACCCAAATGTATATTCGGGCGAAAGTTCGACAGATTCCGACAAAAGGGTTTTGGCTTTCTATAATGCGCTCGTTGAGCTGGCAGACAGGCTGGCGTCTGATTGGGACGAAAACAATCAGCGCGTGAGCCTTGATTTTGATTTCGAATCGGCCGAAGCGAAGATAATCGAGGAAGATGACAAGACAATAAAAGCCTACGGCCCCATAAAAGCGAAAATCACCACGAACGACGCGACGCTGAACAACGCGACCGTGAGTTTGTCCGCATATGTGGAAACAACAAAATGGGGCGAAGACAAAGTGGCATTCGCCTACGACGAACAAGGCGAAAGAAGAATAACAGACGGCATAATCGAAGATTTCACCGCCGACCGACAATTTTATCTGGTTTTTACCCAAAATCCCGCCGGAATAAACGGGGTGGACGAAGAATTGCGGATAGAAATAACAGGGGAAATTTCGGCGCAATTGACTTTGACTTCAAGGCCTGAACCGGTCATATTCGCGAAAAAAAATGCCGAAGGCAATGCGGATTGGTCTTCGCAAGCGGTCATCGCCTCCGTTCCGGCAAGCAAAACCATCCGCAAAGATGCCTCTTTGAAGCATGACATCACAATTCCGAGGGTATCCGCACTGATACAAAAAAAAGCGGAAACGCCAAACGGAATTTACGGGCCGGGTGCGGGATACAAATTCCAAATATGGGAATACAGCGGCAATGCCGAAAACCCCAGAGGCGACCGGTTGCAAAATCCGGATGATTCAAACAATGTATTCACAACGGACGCAAACGGGCAAATAGTTCTCAAAGAATTGAAAAACGGCCTCAAACCGGGCGAATACTGGATAGAAGAAGTCGAAAATGAAAATACGGGCATATACCGGCCAATAAAAACCAAGTTCACGGTGACCGGCCATTCCTATTCCGCTTCCGCGCCGGTTAAAAATTATTTCGAGTTTACAAACAGCCTGATCGAGATAAAATTTGTAAAAACGGTGGACGGAGCGCCCGGGCCGGTAGGCGCGGGGTTCGAATTTGGCATATGGAAATACAAAGAAGAAGGCGACCACAAGGGAGAGCCGATAACGGAATTTACGACTGACGCCCAAGGCGAATTTCGCCTGTACGGCGACATACTGCCGCCGGGGAGATATTGGGTTGAAGAACTTTCAAACGAAAAGACGTTTGCTTTCTCAGCGCTCGTGAAAGACGATTTCACGGTGGAGGTTTCCGAAGACAAAGAAATCGAATTGAACAACAAAGCGGCGGAAGTGAAATTCAAAAAGACGCTGGACCCCAAATCAACCGACACTCCGGAGGGTTTCGAATTTGACATATACCGTTGCAATTCCGAAGGGGACGGCCCTGAGGGGGATGCAATAGGGCGCATAGTCACAGATTCGAATGGAGAAGCCTCCCTGTTTGGGCTTCCGGAAGGAAAATACTGGATTGAAGAAGCTTCGAATGCGAAAAGCGAAAAGTACAGGCTCATAAAAGAAGCGTTTGCCGTCGATTTCGCCGAGTTCAAAAACGGCGTGTTTGACATTGAACTGTACAACGGGCTGACCGAAGTGGAAATCACAAAAACGGTGGATCGCGGAAACGATGCGGAAGGTTTCGAATTCGACATATACGAATCCGACGGGAACGGCCCCTCCGGCGAGCCGGTGGCCTACATAAAAACGGATGCGCGCGGCAAGGCTCTCATCAATTTGCCCAAAGGGAAATATTGGATAAAAGAACGGCTGACCGATAAGAGCAAGGAATATTTTTTGATAGACGAAGAATTCGAAGTGAAAAACGACGGCGAAAATCATATAGACCCGATAGCCAACTATCTGCGCAACGTGCTGATCGAAAAAGACAAACTCGATTCAAACGGAAATGCCATGCAGCCCAAAGACGTCACCGGCATAACATTCAGGATATTCTCGATAGAGCTAAAAGATGACTATAAAAATCAAACCAAGACATGGCAGCAAATAATCGAAGAAGGCGCATATTACGCCAAGGAATTTTCCCTCGGGATCGATGGGACATATATGATAGAAGGCATTCCCGAAGGCGATTATTGGATAATCGAATTGCCCCACGAAAAGAATGCGGGCTATTACCTCATAGACGAAAAATTTGCGGTTTCGCCGGGCGACGAAAAAATTCCGGGTGCCAAACAGGGCGGCGCCTCGAAGATAAACGTAAATTATTACATATTCAAGCCGCTCAAAAATTTCCCTGTGCCAAAAATAAATGTGACCGTGGAAAAATCGCTGAGAGACGCCGGCGATGCCCCGCTCAACATACCGGATTCGGCTGTATATGAAGTCACATTGACCCCGGCCGAAACGGATGCGAACCGCCCCGTGTACACATTTACGCTAAACAAGGCCAACCATTGGAGCCAAACGATAACAGACGCGCTCGCGGGCGAATATATAATCCTGGAGACAAAAGGCGGCGAAGGCTACGATATTTCATATTCGCCGGTCATTGACGGCACTTCTGACAGGGTGAGCATGACGCAAGGGGAAAACGCTTTCAAATTCATCGTGAAAAACAAGGAAAGGCCGATAACCCCTCCAAACAGCGTGACTGTCGGCAAATCATTCGACCCGATTTCGGAGACCCCCGATGAAGACGTGGAATTTACCATCGTGCTGAAACAGGAAAATGTCGTAAAATATACGCTCATAGTCAACAGGGCAAACGGATGGGTTTCGAAAATTTCGAATGTAACCCCGGGGACATACACCGTAGAGGAAACGAACATACCGGCCGGATATGAAATGGTTTCCCTGTCCCATTCCACAGTCACCGTGGATTCAAACAGCACAATAATGATCACGGCGATAAACAAAAAAAGCACGACCACCACCGAACCTACGCCCCCCGCGGAACCCACGACCACCACGGAACCTACGACTCCCGCGGAACCCACGACCACTACGGAACCTACGACTCCCGTGCAGCCGACTACTCCGGCGCAGCCGACCAGCCCCGAAACCACGGAAAAGCACACCACCGAATCCTCGGCGCAGCCCACACGGTGGCCGACGCAGCCGACTACTCCGGCGCAGCCGACCAGCCCCGAAACCAAGGAAACACCCGCCACCGAATCCCCGACGCAGCCCATAATAGACGCGCCGACCACCGAAGAGCAAGAGGATTTCGAGGAATTGCCCGAGCTTACCGTGCCGTTGGGGAACATCAGCTTGACGGACGATGACGAAACAACTGCAGCTGACGAATACGAGGAAATCATCGAAGACAAACCGCCTCTCGTTGACATCACTTTCACAGACGAAGCAACAACGCCCAAGATCGAAGAAGAATATGAATTGATGGAACAGACGCTTCCCCTGATGGGCCTCACTTTCCCGGAGGAAAATGAAGCCGAAGAAGAAGCGCCCAGGGACAACCCGGATACCGGCGACGGGGGGATATTCATGGTTTTGGCATTGACGGCGTTATTTGCGCTCGGATTCGGGATGTTGATTTTGGCCAATCGGATTCGCCGCAAAAACAAATGATGGAATTACGGCATTGACGATTTGAATTTGGTTCCCTGCGGGATTAGTTTTTAAGATAATCCCACAGGGAATCTATTATATTGGCTCCAAAATCGAGGATGGCTATGTCGTTATATCCCCAGGCGGGCGACACGCCTCCCATGTTGTACACGAATTGCTCATTGACCTCGAGCAGCACGAAACTCGTGCGCCCCACCTCATGCGCCCAGTTGATGTTCACGTCGCCGCCGTTGTTGTAATAATATCCCGTTATTTCGGATGTTATTCCAAAACTGCCGAAATAGTGGTAAAAATCGCCGGTGAAACTGCCACCCTGTATTATCATGTGCTTTATGGCGGGTTTGCTCGTGTTCGAGGCGTATGCGTCGGGCCAGTAATACCGCTCGTCGATTATCGCTTCTTCGCGATCTTTTCTCCTGCCCGAATATATGATCCCGAAAATGTCCTGCTCGTTGCCTGTCGGATTCTTTCCGTAAAGCACCCCGTCCATTTTGATGTGCTTGGTTTCGGTGCCTGTCTGCCGCTCATATTCCGCAATTATCGCCACGCTGGTTTCATATGCGGCGAGCCTATTCCAGTGTATGCCCGTTTTCGGGAAGGTGTTGGTCATTCCAAGCGATTCGTACAGGCTCGACGAATCGACGAAATATACGCCGGCCTCTTCGAGCATTTTCACGAACCTCACATACGGGCGGACATAATCCTTCGAAATCGGTTCGTGCTCGTCTTTGTACCAGTCGGGAATATAGTCGGCCATTGCGGCCGCCTTGCTGGGCGAAATCGCGACGCAGAACGCTATTCCCCTCGCTGCGAGTTCGTCCTGGATGTCTTTTAGCACATCGACTCTGGAAATCAAATCCTTGTCGGTCACGTTCACGTATTTTGGGGCGGTTCCCAAATATTCGTTTATGTACCCGTTTTCATACAGGCAGCCGTTTTTGCCTATTACGACCCATTCGTCGCCGCGAAACCCTTCGGGATCGCGCAGATCTTCTGCAGGCCTCACGTATTCGGGGAATTTTGGTTCGATTTGTACCACTTCCTTTGTTTCGGTTTGCGGCTCTGCTGCCGTCGTTTGCTGCTCTTCTTGCGGTTGTCCTTCGGTGGCGGGGGTTCCGGTTTTTGTTTTTGCATCGTCTGTCCCGCATGCGGCAAGCGCCGCCAAAACTGCGAAAAGCGCGCATATGAGCAAACTTTTAAAGGTTGTTCTATTTTTTGCCATTTTAAAAAATTCTCCCTATATCGAATAGACGGTCTCGACCAATGCCCGTATGTTTTCAAACGGGAAACCGGTGTCCGCCTCTATGTAAAACCAAGAGCCGCCGTCTTTCGGCTTGAAGGTTTCGTTGATTTCGAGCACGAGCTCTTTTACCTCGCTCGGCGTGCCGTGGGTCATGGTGACCGCCCTGTCGGGATGCAGCGCGGAGGCAAAGCCGTACTCCGCGCAGGCGTCGCGCAGCTCGGTCATGTCGTAGGCCGGCATCTGGAGCCAGACGCTGCCCACC